>Ga0098057_1000874_pt1 | contig 9661 bp, 9 predicted proteins | sample 18_taG_FD_77072 | JGI IMG/M metagenome (GOLD analysis project Ga0098057, IMG submission 77072) | Marine viral communities from the Subarctic Pacific Ocean - 18_ETSP_OMZAT15316 metaG | ecosystem: Environmental > Aquatic > Marine > Oceanic | place: Pacific Ocean | collected 2015-01-19 | reverse complement strand
TATCATACTGGAATCGCCAGTGATGCCGAAACAGATTATATTGAATTAGATTCAACTGGAGCTGCTGCTGACTACCCCATGTGGAACGATACAGCACCAACCAGCAGTGTGTTCAGTTTAGGTAATAATACTGCTGTAAATAAATCAGATGGCACTGGAACATATGTAGCCTACTGTTGGCACGGCGTAGAAGGTTTCTCCAAGTTCGGAAGTTATGTAGGAAATGCAGATGCAGATGGCCCCTTTATTTATCTTGGATTTAAACCAGCTTTCCTAATAGTTAAAAATATAAGTGTAGCTTCTGGTGGAGCTCCAGTGGATTCTGATTGGATAATGGTTGATAATAAACGTGATCCAAACAACTCAGTTAGTCAATGGATACGGGCCAATGAAAGTGGAGCTGAGAATCCAGGCGCTGAATATAATGGCGAGTTTGATTTTCTATCAAATGGTTTTAAAGTCCGCTATAGCAGGAGTATGGTTAATGGAAGTGGTAATACATTGATTTACATGGCTTGGGCTGAAATGCCATTTAAGTATGCAACGGCAAGATAACAATTATTAAAGTTTATAAATATAACAGTAATTCACAATACTAAAGGAAGATAACAATGTGGGCACGACTCAACAACGATGATAACATCGCTCAGTTATACACAAGACCGATTGGAATAACTCTTGATGGAGTCCAATATCCAGCGAGTATCTTCTCTCTTTGGACTGCGTTGGAGCTTTCAACCCAATTGAATATTTGGTCAATATCCATGACCAATTCTCCAGAAAATCAATCCTGGTATGATGTGTCTTCTCCTGAATATACAGTAATGAAATCTGAAGATGGGACTGTGACAGGTGTCAATGGAGTATATACTAATACCCCAAAACCAATTGAGGATGTTTATGCAATTCCAGTTACAAATTCTGATGGATTTATATCTGGAGGCAAAATTGCAAGTAGTGCTACATATAGTTCAGCTGCTAAACAAGGAACAATTATTTCTAAAGAGGGAAATACTCTTAATGTAGAAATTACAAAAGGAACTTGGGGAAATGGTAATACAGTTAAAGGGTTTAGCTCTGATGGTACTGCTCTTTCTCCTGCCGTTTCTTCTGTAATTACAAATGATGCGATTCCATTTGCTCTTGTTTCCAGGAGTAAAAAATGGAACATGATTCAAGAAGTTAAGGATATTCAAGAAAGTAAATTACAGCCTTATGATTGGTATTATGTTCGTAAAACTGATATTGGAACAGCGATTCCTGCTGATATTCAAACCTATCGTGATGCTGTAAGGAGTAAAGCAGGTGATCATGAAAATGCAGTTTCTTCGGCGGCGGATTTAGATGCACTTCAGGCGTGTGATATTAATGCTAGTTGGCCGGAAGAACCAACTGTATAATCTCCTTCATCAACCTTTTCCTTTACTAAATATATGGAAAGGGTATATAATCACAAGGAGATTTCATGGCACTCACTCTCAACAAACAAACCGTTAATTTAGTAATTGATCAAGGGTGTACCTTTGAAAAAGTAATTACGGCCAAAAATACTGCTGGGGGAAATGTAACTATTTCTACTGGAACTTGTGCTGGAAAACTTAGACCTTCTCATTATACCTCAAATAATACATTAGCATTTACTACAGCACTTGCAGGGTCTAATGTAACTATTTCCTTAACTGCTACCCAAAGCGGAACTCTTTCTCCAGGACAATATGTTTATGATGTTGAATATACTCAAAGCGGTGGAACAATAATAGAAAGACTTGCTGAAGGAGTAGTGACAGTATCCCCATCATCAACTTATTGAGGATAAAATAATGACACAACCAACTACCAGAGCAACACTTAAAGATTATGCGAAACGGAAGCTTGGACATCCAGTAGTGGAACTTAATCTGGATGATGACCAAATGGAAGATTGTATTGATGATGCTTTGGAATATTTTCAAGAATATCATTTTGATGGGACTTATCCTACATTTGTTAAAAAACAAATTACAGGGTCTACATTAAAAATTCAATCAAATACTGTATTTCAAGCTGGAGAAACAATCACAGGCGGAACTAGTGGAGTGAGAGCCACGGTTCATGAATATCATAGCGCTAACACTACAATCCGTTACAAGAATCCACAAGTAAAATCTGGTGGTGATGGGAACACTTATTACGCAAATACATCTACTACCTTTGGAAATGCAGAAACAGTCACAGGTGGAACTAGTGCATTAACTGCTACTACAGCAGCATCTTCTGCTACTACTATTGGAGATTTTGATAATCATTATGTTTCTATAGATGAAAATGTGATTGGAATCAAGGGAGTAATACCATTTTATGCGGATACAAATAAATCTACAAATATGTTCTCAGTGAATTATCAATATGTACTCCATGATCTTTATGCAATGGGAGGTATGGGAGATTTTAAGAGTTATGTTTTTACTCAACAAAAATTAAACATGATTAATGATTTGTTCAGTGGACTTCCAAGATTCAGATTTAATCGACATATGGATAGACTGTATCTTGATATTGATTGGAATGGAGATCTCAAAATTGATGATTGGTTGATAATAGAAGCATATGCAATAATAGATCCAGCAACATATTCTGATGTTTGGGGCGATATGTTCCTCAAGAAGTATGTTACATCTCTTTTTAAAAAACAATGGGGTCAAAATTTAATCAAGTTTGAAGGAATGCAATTGCCTGGGGGAGTAACCCTTAATGGAAGGCAACTCTATGATGATGCTAATACTGAGATAGAACGGGTAGAAGAAGAAATACAACTGAAGTACCAGCTTCCTGATGACTTTATGATCGGATAATAATGGCAACGAACCACTATTTTAATAATTTTGGAACGAATACCGCAGATCAAAGACTTGTAGAAAATATTATCATTGAGTCTATTCAAGTATATGGTATTGATGTTCATTATATGCCTAGAACTCAGGTAAATACTGATGCTATATTTGGAGAAGACAGGCTTTCTCAATTTAAAGATGCCAGAACTATTGAAATGTATATTAAGTCAGTAGATGGGTTTGAGGGTGAAGGCACATTTGTTTCTAATTTTGGTCTTGAAGTAAGAGATCAAATTACATTTACTGTTGCAAAAAGAAGATTCCAAGAAATGAATTTTGAAAGCGATGGAAGAGATATAGAACCAAAATCTGGTGATATTATCTATTTTCCATTGTCCGGATCTTTGTTTGAAATTTTAGATGTTCAAGGTACAAATACTTTTTATCAAACTGGATCACTTCAGACCTTTGACTTGGTTTGTGAACTCTTTAAATATTCTGATGAAGCACTTGATACAGGAATTGAAACTATTGATAAGATAGAAATAGATAAATCTTATGCAATAGAATTTACAATGGGAGCTGGGTCTAGTAATTATACAATAGAAGAGACAGTTTATCAAGGTGCTACATTTGGTTCTGCTACAGCAACAGGAGAAGTTGCTGCTTGGAATTCTACTACTAAGATTTTGAAACTCATCAATCTTACCGGAACCTTTTCAACTTCAAGTAATATTATTGGAAATTCCTCTGGTGCTTCTTATGCTGTTACTACTTTTGATTCTCAAGCACAACCAACTGATCCTTCAGCAAATAATGTTGGAATTGAATCTGCGGCAGATAGTATTATAGACTTCTCTGAAGGTAATCCATTTTCTGAAGGGACTAATTACTAATGCTTGGATCTACCTTTTATCATCAAACTGTTCGTAAATATGTGGCGGTTTTTGGAACACTTTTCAATGACCTTAATATCGAAAGAAAAAATTCTTCCGGTGTTGTTATTGAAAAAATTAAAGTGCCGCTTGCTTATGGTCCAAAACAAAAGTGGCTTTTAGCAATACAAGAATCTACTGTATCACGGAAAGTTTCAGCAATTAGAGTTCCGAGGATGGGCTTTGCTCTTACTGGACTTTCTTATGATTCTTCCAGAAAATTAAATACTATTGGAAGAAATTTAGCAGCAAATACAGCGGCTGGTACTTCTTCATTAATGACACAATATAATCCTGTTCCATATAATTTTGATTTTACTCTGTATATTTTAGTCAAAAATGCAGAAGATGGAACACAAATTCTGGAACAAATTCTTCCTTTTTTTACTCCAGAATTTACAGTTACTATTAATACAATTCCAGAAATGGGAATTAAGGCGGATGTTCCTATTGTATTAAACTCCGCTGATGTGGCTGATGAGTATGAAGGAGAATTAGCGACAGCACGTACTATTACATGGACTCTTTCATTTTCTATGCGAGGATATATTTATCCAGATATCAAAACTGGTTCTGTTATTAAAACTATTGAGGTTAATTTTAGAATTCCTGGGGGCGAAGAAGAAAGTCTTGAAACAAATTTTGTTATACTTGAAACTACTGCTTCAAGTTCCACTTCTTCAGACTACATATTATTAGAAACTGATAATTATGAACGAATTATGAATGAAAATAGTAGTGAAGGCGCTGGTGATGCGACACTTAAAACAAGATATACTGTGGTTCCATCGCCAACTACTGCTGAAGCTAGTTCTGATTTTGGATTCAGCGAAACTTTTGAATTCTTTGAAGATAGTAAAAACTTTGATCCAGTGACAGGAGAGGATTATGTATGAATATAGACGAACATCTCGATGAAGTTTTGGGGATTATACAAAAACCTAAAAGAGAGATTAAAAAACTTGAGAAGGTAACTCCAGTTATTAATGACCATGTTGATGATACAGATTTTCAGTATGCTCGAGAGAATCTTTATAATCTTATAGAGAGAGGTAATGATGGGCTTGAAGAACTTCTGGAAATAGCAAAGCAATCAGAGCATCCACGAGCGTTCGAAGTTGTAGGTCAGATGATTGATAAATTGACTACAACCAACAAAGAACTACTTAATCTCCACAAAACTAAAAAAGATATTACTACTGAAAAGGGTCCTACTAATGTAACAAATGCCCTTTTTGTGGGGTCAACCACGGAACTTCAAAAAATGTTGAAAGATAAGTCGGATGAGTGAACATTATCTTGGAAACCCACGTTTAAAATCTGTAGGACAACCTGTAGAATGGACTAAGGAATCTGTACAAGAATATAAAAAATGTATGGAATCCCCTGAATATTTTATTCAACAGTATGTAAAGGTTATTCATGTGGACAGGGGGTTGATTCCATTTGATATGTATCCCTACCAAGAAAAAATGGTACAGACATTTAATGATGAAAGATTTGTAATCTGTAAAATGCCTAGACAGTCTGGAAAGTCAACCACTATCATCAGTTTTCTTCTTCATTATATTCTTTTCAATGAGAATGTTCAATGTGCTGTTCTAGCAAACAAACTCTCAACCGCACGGGAGCTTCTTGGTAGATTACAGTTAGCATATGAGAATCTTCCAAAGTGGATGCAACAGGGGGTGGTTGTATGGAATAAGGGAAACATCGAACTAGAGAATGGTTCCAAGATTCTTGCTGCAGCCACGTCTTCTTCGGCGGTCAGAGGAAGTTCCTTTAATATTATTTTTCTTGATGAATTTGCTCACGTTCCAAATAATATAGCAGACCAGTTTTTCACTTCAGTTTATCCTACTATTTCTTCTGGTGAATCTACAAAGGTTTTCATAGTATCAACTCCACTTGGGTTGAATATGTTTTATAAAATGTGGATAGACGCAGAAGAGGGAAGAAATAGTTATGTTCCAATTGAAGTACATTGGGCTGAAACTCCTGGAAGAAATGAAAAATGGAGAAATGAAACTCTAAAGAATATTGGAGAAACTCAGTTTACCCAAGAATTTGAAGGTGAATTTATAGGTTCTACCCATACACTTATTGCTCCATCTAAACTTAGAACTATGGCTTTTAAAACTCCTATTGCTTCTCAAGGTGGAATGGATATGTATGAAAATCCAGTAAAGGGGGCAACTTATTGTATTGTAGCAGATAGTGCTCAAGGTAAGGGACAAGACTATTCTGCTTTAAGTGTTTTTGACATTTCTGATATTCCTTATAGACAAGTCGCCAAATATAGAGATAACCAAATTTCTCCAATGGTTTATCCAAACATTATCTACAATATTGGAATGAAATACAATACAGCATGGCTTATTGTGGAAATCAATGATATTGGACAACAAATAGCAGAATGTCTTCATTTTGATTTGGAGTATGAAAATATTCTTATGGCATCTATGCATGGTAGAGCGGGACAGAAGATTGGTGGTGGATTTGGGAAAAATAATCAACTAGGAATTAGAACAAGTAAACAACTCAAGAGAATTGGTTGTGCTGCTTTAAAAGACATGATTGAAACAGATAAGTTGATTATTCCAGATTTTGATACTATTGCTGAATTGACTACATTTGCTTCAAAACATAATTCATTTGAAGCAGAAGAAGGTTCTCATGATGACTTAGCAATGACATTGGTAATGTTTGCTTGGGTAGTACAACAACAATATTTTAAAGATATGACAGATTTAGATATACGTAAACAAATCTATGAAGATCAAATGGAGACAATGGAGCAAGATATGCTTCCATTTGGAGTCATAGATGATGGGCAAAATCAAAATACATTTGAAGATAAAACTGGTCAAACATGGAAAGTGGTTGAAGATGAGGCTGTGAGAAATTATTTCTAAGCATCATTACTGAATCCAAAGTCATCCATATGGTCTTCTGTAGATCCTAATTTTATATTTTGAATAAGCTTCTTGGCATCAGGGTGTATTCTTGTTGAATTATATTTCAAACGAGATTCACTCTTTGTACAAGTAATTAAGTGTTCAGGGTTTACGCACCCATTATTTTGACAAGTTTGATGTACAATATGTTTATTTGGTATTTCACCCTTGTAGTGAATATAAGCAAACCTGTGAGCGGGGATAGATTTTCCTAGATAAGAAAACATTCCATATCCCTGTTGTGTTTTAGAGGCAATCCATGTCCAACAACCAGTATTTGAACTATTATTAAACTTAGTCCGAAATCTTTCAATTTCTTTCATGTTAATCTCCATCAAAATCATTTATATCTCAATATATATTTAGTATATGAAGAAACTCTATTTTATAAATAATCATAGTAAGTAAGAATGATTTACACAGTTCACTAAACTTTTTTTAGGAGAGAACACATGGGTTTTCAAGTAAGTCCTGGCGTAAATACATCGGAAATTGATTTAACAACTGTAGTACCCGGGATCTCTTCGATTGATGCTGGGTTAGCTGGTCCTGCCCGATGGGGTCCGGCAAATGATGTAACTCTGATTGATTCAGAGGATTTGCTTGTTCAGACTTTCCAAAAGCCTGATGCAAATACATATACAACATTTTTTACAGCGGCCAATTTTTTAAATTATTCAAGTAAATTACATTTTGTTAGAGCGGTCTCAAGTGCCGCTAAAAATGCTTCTTCCGCTGGCACTCCAGTATTAATTTCCAATAATGCACTGTATTATGACACGTATGATTCAGATAGTGGTGGAACACCGGTTACAACTGCTGGAGATTGGAATGCTAGATGGGCTGGAGCACTAGGAAATAGTCTTAAAGTTTCTCTTTGTGGACCAACCAGAGCAAACCTCGCATCTGGAAATACAGTAGTTGCTTCCAATTCAGACGTAACACTCACAGGTGGTGCTACAGTTGCGATTCATGCGTCAACTGGAGCAATGACCGCTACAAATTCAAAGTTTGGTACTGAACTCAGAGTTGGAGATTCAATAGCAGTTGGTTCTAATACTTTCATTATTTCTGCAATCGCAAGTAATACTGCATGTACAGTCCATAGAGATCCAGTAACAGGTGCAATTTCAAGTGGTACTGCGGTTCGTTTGAAAAGGTCAGCATTCGCAGAACCTTCAAGGAATATGTTAGGTACAGTAGCGGTTACAGCAAATGTCGCAACGGTTACAGCAACAACTGCAACTGCAAGAGATGCTGCTACAACTGCATTTGACCTACAATATACTGCTGGTGATATTATCAAGATTAATGGTGAAGAAAGAAGAGTTACAGCTGTAACAAATTCCTCATCCATGACAGTTAATACTGGATTCACAAATACAGCAACAGCACAAACCCATTCAAGAACATGGGAATATGCTGGAAGTTTCGATAAAGAACCAGTTACTACAGACTATACTGCCTCAAGAGGCGGACTCTATGATGAAGTTCATGTCGCCGTAGTAGATGAAGACGGAGAATGGACAGGAAATAGAAACGAAGTTCTTGAAGCCTATACTGGTGTTTCTGTAGCAAAGGGTGCGAAATTCGAAGATGGAGGTAAAGCTTTCTATCTTGACAGAATTAATCGCAGATCTAAGTATGTCTGGTGGATGGATCACAATGTAGCAGGAGATGCTTATACCACAGCCGGTGCATCAGTAGCTGCATGGGGTGCAGATGCTGGAGCGAGCGAATGGCAATCATCTGGTGATATTGTCACAGCAAGTCTCACTGGTGGTGTTGATGGATCAGATGTAACTGATGGAAATAAGATTACATCTTATGGTAAATTCAAAAATGCTGAAGAGACTGAAATAGGTCTTTTGATGGGTGGAGAATCTAGTGCAACAGTTGCATTAGAACTTATTTCCATTGTTGAATCTAGAAAAGATTGTGTTGCATTCATTTCTCCAGAAAAATCTGATGTTGTCAACAATGTTGGAGGAGAAGCAGATGCAGTTGTAGATTTCAGAAACAGTCTTGGATCTACTTCTTATGCTTTGCTTGATAGTGGATGGAAGTATCAATATGACCGTTACAATGATGTATATCGCTATATTCCATTAAATGGAGATACTGCGGGAGTAACTGCAGCAACTGAAGCAAGCAGAGATGCTTGGTACTCACCTGCTGGATTTACTAGAGGTAATATCAGAAACGTGGTTAAACTTCCATTTAATCCAAGACAATCTGAGAGGGATACTCTTTATAAGAACAATGTTAATCCTGTAACAACCTTTATGGGAACAGGAACAGTTCTGTTTGGAGATAAGACACTTTTGGCAAAACCAAGTGCATTTGATAGAATCAATGTTCGAAGATTGTTCATTATTCTTGAAAAAGCAATCTCAAGATTTGCGAGATTCCAATTGTTCGAGTTCAATGATGCGTTTACAAGAGCCCAGTTTGTTGGGGCTGTAGAACCATTTTTGAGAAATGTTCAAGGGCGAGATGGTATTGTAGACTTTAAAGTTGTCTGTGATGATTCCAATAATACTTCTGATGTTGTTGATAGAAATGAATTTGTGGGAGACATTTATGTCAAACCAAATCGTGTAATCAACTATATTCAACTCAATTTTGTTGCAGTTAGAACTGGTGTTGATTTTTCAGAAATTATTGGTTAGTAGTATAAATAGTTAATGTAATATAAGGTGGGGGAAGACGGCAGTAGCCGAAGGGTGTACTTATAAAAAAGACTTCCCCACCCTTGTTTTTTTAAATCACTGCCGGCCCTTAAAAGGGGTTAAAGGAGAATAATGGCTTTTTCAATTTCCACATTTAGATCATCAGGAATGAATCAGGGTGGAGCTAGACCCAATTTATTTGAGGTTTTTATTGCTGGACAAGCATTACCCGCAAATTTTCGATATCTTTGTAAAATTGCTACAATTCCACCATCCACGATGGGGGT
>Ga0098057_1000872_pt1 | contig 9683 bp, 13 predicted proteins | sample 18_taG_FD_77072 | JGI IMG/M metagenome (GOLD analysis project Ga0098057, IMG submission 77072) | Marine viral communities from the Subarctic Pacific Ocean - 18_ETSP_OMZAT15316 metaG | ecosystem: Environmental > Aquatic > Marine > Oceanic | place: Pacific Ocean | collected 2015-01-19 | reverse complement strand
CACCAACCCTTATAGTGTATGCTGATGCAGTAACAGTATGATCGGAAGCAGTATTTGCTCGATACCCACCTGCACCGCCGCCGCCGCCAATCCATTTTCCACCACCACCGCCGCCACCAGCAACAATTAGATACTCAACAGTACCTAAACTTCCTACCTGTGTTACCTCAAAAGTTCCACCGGCAGTGAAAGAATGAACTTTAAAATCGCCATCTGTAGTTATTGTACCGCCGGTAGCGACCATACCTGTAAACGTATTGGACGCCGCCATAAGACTTACTTTGCTTGCTCCTAAAGACATACTTATTCTCCTAAGACATATCCGCGCCAGAGAGGAATCCGTACCAGACGGGAGATGCGCCACCGTTAAAGGTGTAAAAGGTAAGAATGTCGATTCCAGTTGTCGCTGTCGTGGTGAGCGTTGGCGCTGAACCGCCAGCCCACAACACTGAAGTGAATGCGCCGGTTCTTGAACCAGTGCCATCCTGAGTCAGGATTAACGTCATTGAAGTTCCTGCCTGTAATCCAGAACCAGACGGCATTGTAAAAGTACAGTTTCCTGTCATTGTGAACGTCTGCACGTTACCGTTAGTTTCATCGAGAGTTACGGCAGTGCTTGAATTGCCCCCAGCATAAACAGTTTCAGCATAATCCTTAACAACTGGACGAGATAAAACATAATCTGCATGATTAACAACGCCAGAACCGTCAGCAGTTACTGTCTTAGACGCTTCAACTGTACCCGCTGTTGTTACATCGTTATAGTTCAATTCGGCAGTTGTGCCGGTATACCCATCAATTAAATTTAACTCAGCCGCAGTTGCTGTAACTAATGTACCACCAAGCTTCAACCCATTTGTTCCGTCATGCGAAGCAACATTAAAGTCATATGCCCCATCTTCAATCGTAACATCTCCACTAGCGTCTGCTGTTAATACTTTAGACTCTTCTGATTGACCTAGCGTTGTAATATCAAGATAGTTTAATTCAGTGGTAGTAGCCGTACACCCATCCAACAGATTCATCTCTGCACCATCTGCCGTAACAGCAGTAGTGCCAGAAAGACCACTAAATTGGTTCTTCAAAACAGCCTTTATAAGACGCAAATGATCGTCTCCTTGTGAGATAGCGTCAGTGGCAAGCGGATTAGTAGCGACTAATTGGCTAATATATGTAGCAGATTCTAGTCCCATGATAACCCCCTATGCTAGTTCAAATATGCCACTGGCACTTGGAGTGACAGTAAGCGTGTTATCTTCTGCTAAAGTAAACTGAGATGTAGTCAGTTTAGAAAAGCATACTAATTTACCACCAGACTGATAAACAACTGCGTATTTAATATTCGCAATTGTTCCGCCGGTAGCGGTCCATACAACAGCAGTTGAATCAAAACGATACTTATCAGTCGCAACAGAAGCCCATGTACGGGCCGTAACAGATGCGCCTCCAGTTGTGTAACCATTGCCATTAGCAACCTCACTAGCAAGTGAAGCATATGTAGATAAAGCTGCATTATTTACATTAGCACTTCCTGCGCTAGTATGAAGTGATAAATAGAAACCAACACTTGCACCATCTAGATCAAACTGACCATTGCCTATATATTCCCTAAAGGAATTGTAAAAACTCCAAGCAGTAGCGGCCATTTTAATTTACCTCCTCTTTAATTTTTAATGAATTTGGATTTTTAATAATATGTGAAATAAGGCCATCTCCATGCACGGCCAGATCGTAATGTTCGCCTGTTTTAGCAATCATATCAACGAACTCTTTTGCCTGATGGTAATTCGCCGCAGTACAAGTAAACTCTCTTCCAGCTACTGTGACATCTATAACACCTTCACCATCATTTTCAGGCTGATCATAAGCATGGTGATCTGTCATAATACAACTATCAAATCCATACATTTCAAACTTATGAAACCCTAACATCCTTAGTAAATGAACGGCTCTCAACGCAACTGTAGCGCCCCCCATTATCGGATAGTATTCTTTTCCGTACTCTTCTTTTAAAAGATCAAAATTGTCATCTCCAGCGCAATGCCATATCCATACTTTATTATCCTTAAGATTTTCAAATACAGAAGGATGGCACTGAGATGAAATAAAATATTTACAATCTTCAACTAATGGATAAACAAATCTGTTATTAAACTCCCTGCTATCCAGCATTACCATTCCTGAAGGAGTAAGACCATTATCCATACAATATTTATGAGAACCATTAACCGTAATTACAGGCATTCCACTCTTTCTTTTTTCTAAAAGATCAGGAAAAGTTTCCTTCAATGTGAAGCCTCCTAGAACTATTCCAACCACCTTCTCCCACTGGGTTTCATAAGGACGGACTTGAGGTAATCCTCTCTTGATATTGTTTTTTATATTATCCCTTATTTTATCTTTATCTTCGTTAACGCTGCAAATAATTTCCGGTATTGGATGCAATTTTTCAACACCAACCAATGGGGGTTCTGAATGCACTCCTATCTGAAGACTCATGTATTGAACACCATTCTTATCTCTAGACCCAAAGTATTGGTAGCCACAATATCAACATCTATTCTGATGACATCGGCAGTAGAAACTCCACCATAACTGCCTACGACAGATGGGGTAGCGGCTGTGGAAGAATCTTTCTCCCCTGAATCAATAGTTATAGCAGTTGAAAGCATATCCTGACCATCGGTTAGATTATGCAATTGAACTGTAGTTAAACTTCCAGTCCCAGCAGTATACACATGCGCCTGAGCGCTAGATAAATTCTTCCCATTTAATGTAGACGGTATTGTAACATGCGTAATACCATTTCCTACAGTTGGACCAATAGTATCAGCAACACATTTAACAACTAAAGTCCTTTCCGTAAAAGCGGTAATTTTATCAAACAGAATTGACCTTGTTGCTCCTGCTGATGTATCGTAAAAAGATATCTTGTCTGCAGACATATCCGCAGAAGAAGTGACACCTAAATTAGGAATCGTCTCCTGCTTATCAGTGTTTAAATTGGTAAAATTAGCATCTGCTTCTGCAAATGTAAGCGGGCTTCCTTTTGTTTCTCTTAATGTAATTTCTGCCATTATGCGTCACTCACATATCCTGTGGTTATATAGTAATCCTGAAAATAAGGCATGTTCCCATAAGGGAAAGTCCTTGGGCTTTTTTCATAGAACTTCTTCCCGTTTGTCATACGGTAGGAAACTCTTCGTGGTGGCCCCGTTCGTCTTCCACCAATTCTAAATTTTCTCATTAATATCTTGCCTCGGCTTCAGGCTCTAATGAGCGCCTTGTTCTAGATATTGGAGGCATTGCGTCCATATCATATATTCTAGAAAGAGCATCTAAAAAATCAGGATGGATGGTGGGAAATAACAGGTACTCATTTCTTTTAACCCAATCCGTTAAATCATACACCTTTCCTTCTTCATTCTTTCTTAGAATTTTTTTAGAAATCAAAAATTCTTTCTTCTGTATTTTATAATCTTTTTGATGAGAAGTCAATTTTTTTTGATCTGTAGGGAAAGGGAAAAAGAAGGAGCCATCTTTTAAGTCAGGCTCTAACCTTTGTATTCTGTCCCTCTTCGATTGTGACCCGCCCCCTCCTGTCCAGTTCAATTCATACACTGGAAAAGAACTTCCATCAATACGCATCATTTCTTTAAAATGTTCTATGTCCGACTGCGCCCCGTATCTCTCGTATCCAACCTTAACTTCCCTTATTCCCGGCGCTGTCTTCCATTTCGCCCTAAGCATCTTCAAAGCCTCCCATCTTTCTGACAAAGATAATCTATGGCATACCCCATCCAAAAGAAACTTATTATAATTCGCGTCAACTCCAACCACAGCAATAGCTGTTCTGTTCGACCCTTTCTTTCTGGAATGAGCCGGATCACACATTATATAAGCATTTAAAGTATAAGGACGAATCTCCCATTCATTCCACCACTCTTCTTTGAATACTACGTCCGAACCAGCAATAGGATTTAAAAGCTGTTGACAAGCGACTATATAAGTAGAGGTTGTCTTCTTTATTTCTTCCCATCTCGCGGGTTGAAGGAAGACAGGCTCTCCTTCCATTGTTCCATCTACAGTAGCAGGATGTATTCTTGGTTTTACCGCAGCCCTCTGAAGTATAGTTCCATAAGTATCCCCGTAAGAATATCGAGTACCAGCATATTGATAACGAGGATTATGGGTTGACCCCAAGTTTAATGACAATTCCCAAGAGAGCGTTGTCTTTGCTATTTGCTCTGGCGTGTTAACAGCATCTTGAACAACTACGTCGTCATAAATAATAAGATCAAAATGTCGTCCAGTAGGCTGACCATCCACAAGTCCATGAGCCTCAATAGTTTGTTCCTTCGGGTTAGCAAATCTCCTAACACATATACCCTCGTTCTCAGCCCATTTGGGGGCCTCAAGTCTGGGCTTATTCCAGAGGATATCAGGATAGAGTTGTTTAAGCTTTTCATTAGAATCGAATTCCTGCATTATCTGGCGTAAAAACGGTTTTGCCTGTCTAGCGGAATACGATAACAATCCTATTGTTATATCAGGGTTACACAAGATTTCCTGAATAGTGCCCAAAAAAGTAATGATTGAACTTTTATAATGAAACCGCGCCCATAAATCTAAATGGCTATCTGGGGAAGACTCTACCTCCCTGCATCTTTCATAAATCCACGGATGAACCATATCATGGCGGTTACACAAAAAGACACCAAGATAAAAACGGTCCAACTGACCCAGAGTCCTAATGAAAGAATCGTCAATATTAGGATCATCATGGCAATCAGCATATGCCAGCAGAACAAGTTCAAAGGGCGCAGTGTGCGCCCATTCAGCAAATTTTTGTGCAGCAACGGCATTATTATTCTTATGTCTGACGCTATTTACTATAACAGGCAACAAACCAGCACCCTACTTCTTTTTCTTGTATCCAGAGGCATAAGCTGCACGAGCCTGTCTTTCTGCGCCCTGTCTAGATTTATAAACCTTTCCTTTGCTCCCCACCTATAACCGCCTTTAACTTTTTTAATAGGCATATTAAATTACCAATTCCGAACACCCCAACCCGGGGGCGGTTTTTGTATCTGCATAGCAGGATGATTTGTAATCCAATTAGTACCCGTGGATGTAGATGTAGATGTATTAGTGGATGTTAATGGAGCGGATTCCCCGTCTAATATCCATTTAGGAACTACCAATGGAAGTTCTTTTCCAGATGCGTCAGCTTCTATAAGAAGCCTTAAATAATCCGGATATCTAACGGCATTAAAAAGAATGGAATCAGGCAACGACTTAGCCCAAGGATATATAGATCGCATTATGTCAAGAATATACTCTGGGCCTTCAGCGTTTTCCGGACCAGTTGGGTCTTGTTGTATATTGGCCGGTATATTTTCATTAGTAGTCGGGTCTACCACACCAGAACTTGCGCTTGGTCCGACTAACCCGCTTAATATACCGCCCCATAACCCTTGGAGAACACCACTCAATCCTGCTTGAGCCTGTTTCTCGGTCCCCGGCATAGCAATTCCATTCTCATCTACTGGAACACCGTTTTCGTTAGGAGAAAACATGGCGTCATATTCTCCCCAATTAGCAGCAGAATGCTTGCCTGATAAGTTTGTTCCCTCCTGACCAAACGGGATTCCATTGGGAGCTTTACCATCTAGTGTGTGTGATAACGCAATACCACGGTCTTCCATATCCACGTTGATAGCATCAATCCAACCTTGATGAGTCCCGTCAAACATTGATTTAATACTCGCAACTCCAGCCATCGCTGCTTTCTTAGCGTGACCGGGATACATTTCTTCACTCTTCTTGGGCCCGTATTTAGGAGCGGGTGTGGTTTCGGGGGTTGCTCCCCATCCCTCATCATCAAGTTGACCGGTAGATTGTAAATGGGCTTCTAGCGCATCCATATCAAACTGAGCGGTTTCCAGAGAAGTAGAGGGATCAAAGGCTGGCGTTTCGGTTAAGCCAAATTCATTCATCTTACTGTTGAAAGCCGGAACATCGTATTGGTTAAAGGCTTCTATGTTTGCATAGTTAGGGGAAAAATTTAGAGCCTTCATTGCCCTCTCTTTTTGCGCATCGGTCATGCTGTCCCATCCAGTACTATCTACATTAGGCGAAGCGTTTAATGTAGCTGAACCTTCCCATCCTTCCATGCCGGAGCCCATGGCTCCTTCAGTGAGGGCGTTATAGGCTTTCGCGTCCGCCCATGCTCCCCACGAAGCTTGATTAAAGTCATCAAGAAAGGAGGCAGTCTTTTGACCCGGAGATTCTTGTTCAACTGTAGCGGGGTTCAGGCCACTGCCGTAACCAAGTCCTGAAGGGTCATCTGAAGGATTAACAGACCCAAGAGTAGATGGGTCAATTCCTATAGCCGCAGAAAGCTCGCCTAAAGAGGGGGTAGCGCCAAGACTATCTAAACTTACGGAAGGTGAAGTATTGTTCAGGCCGCTACCATAACCACCAAAGCCAAGACCTGAAGGGTCTTCGCCCATCATGGCTGGTGCAGTGCCATCCAGACCACTGCCATAACCAAGGCCCGAAGGGTCATCGGTTGGGTTTACGCCATCCCATCCATCCATGCCGGAACCCATAGCGTCTTGGTTCCCGCTCCCATGCCCTGACCCCATACCGGAGCCGTCTTGGTTACCGCTTCCCGGCCCCCCGTGTTCTGCGTCAGGCATGACTTAACTCTTGTTCAGTGGTCGCGCTCGACGAATCGGCGCAAGAGAAAATGACCACATCTTCGGTGTTGGATTGAGTTCTTGCGAATACTCCACGCCAGTTTCCCAATCATCAACCGAGTGCGCTCCATCCTCACCGCGACAGACGATGGATGACTTATCCATGTCCTTGATGTGTTTCCAATACTTATTGTCTTTCATGTTCCCATCCAAAAAGAAAAGGGGAGAGCCGAAGCCCTCCCCCATTCAGGTTTACCGACCGCCATCCAGACGAGTACCCCGTGGGGCGCTCGACGGCGTACCAGTGCCTACCGGCTTCTGGTCTTTACCTTTGGAGGCAAGGCCGAGTTCTTTGTGGGAAGCGGAGATTTTCTGTTGATCAGAAAGACCGCTTTTAACGCCCACTCCAGAGGTTGACTGTGCCATATTATTCCTCCTTTAGGCCGCCGAGTCCCACATTACAACGCGGGCCTGTGCGGCAGTTGAGTGAACCAACCCAGCACCACCTAAGTAGTACCAAGCAATACCACGACTACGACCATAGTCAGTCGGTATCTTTCCACGAATCTCTTCGGGGATAGCGACTGCTTCGGCCACAGTGTCAGCACCAAGGAATACAGCCCAATCACTCGCGCTGTTAGTCCATGCGCCAGCGGCAGTACCTAAACCAGCGGCGGCTCCGCCCTTGGCACGATACGTCTGCTCAACGAAACGAACTCCCTCGTAACGACCAGTTTCGCCATTGCGGATCATCTGGAACCCGGTTTCGACATACTGCGAGATCGATTCCAAGTTGTTTTTGAGGGTGCGGAACGTGGTTGGCCACGCAATGCAGAAATAATCGTCGCCTTCATAGGCTGGGATATTCCTCTCTTTCATTACGTCTACAACTGCCTTGATGTGGTCTTTACCCAACGCAACATTGTTCGTCAACGTAGCAGTACCATTAGTGGTGAGAGTCACCGCATCGGTTGCTGTACCCGCTGTCGGAACAACACGCAAAGGTGTGGTATCGATCTGGTCTGCAACCAAACCGTCCATTACCTGTGCCGCATCGATCTTTAAGACCTTGTGTATGATTTCCTTAACTGGATGCTCAGACAGATCATCCAATTTGGAGGTGAAGGGAATTGAGTTCCCCATCTCAGAAATCGTCATGGTTCCTTGAGTAATTGTGAAATTAGTTTCAGCAATCGACGTGCCTTCGGTTAAGGCCGCACCCGCTGTCGCAACAGTGGAGTACACATTCCAATGGAACGTATCACCCTTGTTAAGACCTTGGTGAGCGGCATCCTTGACATCAGCGAACTGACGAAACTTCACAATCGGACGCAGGGAAACACGCAATTCCTTTGACAAATTGAGCGAGTACATATACCCACCCATTGAGGAGGTTCCCCAAACTTGTCCAGCCATAGTGTGTTACCTATGTTAAAAGTGAAATTAGGAGATCAGGCGGGTTGGCCCCGTTCTTTCCTCATCTCCGCGATGACATCGGAATAGGTCGGCTCCGTGGTGTCCTCGCCTATATGGGCGCGTACATTTTTCGGAGTGACTTCATCCATGTTCTGCTTTCTCTCTTGACGAGTGTCATCGGAGTTCCCGCCCAATTCATCCGCGTAAGTCATAATCCACTCACGGGCAAAGTCGCCCGACTCTTGCATGATCTCCCACGGGTCGCGGGTAGGGTTTTCCTGATAAAGTTCAGCAGAACGGCGGTCAGCGACAGCCAGTAACGAAATGTCTTCAGCGATGTCCGAATATTCCTCCTTGAATAATTCGACTGCTTGCTGGCGACGAAATTCGTAACCTTGTTCGCGGGCCGTCTTCTCCTCTTCACGCATCTCAGCCTTCGTCCGGTTAATGATTGATTGAACATCAATCTGCGGTGCTGGTTTATCTGCGTTGCGTATCTGCTTTAACAAACTATTTGCTTTGGCTTCCTCGCCTTGGAAAAGGGCATCGTGGTATTGCTCATATAGAGCATCAGTATTCGCGTCCGAAGATGGCGATGCTTGTTTCTCAACGTCTTGCGATGGCTGAGAGGACTCTAGGTGAGTCCTGTAGTTATTCAGTTTGGCCTCATACTCCGCCAACTCGTGTTGACGTTCTGCGGCCTCCTGAAGTCTCTTATCAGCAGTGGAATTTTTCTGATATTGCGCCAATATATCTTCATACAACACTTCTACCAGTTCGCCGTCCACCTTTGCAGTGACATACCACTCGTCACCTTTCTGGTAAGCGGGAGAAACAAACCCTTGTTCCTCTTCCTCTACTTCGTCAATTACTTCTTGCGGGGTTTCTTCGACACTCTCTGCGATCCGCTCAATCTCTGCTTCATGCGGGGAGAGGTGAGGTTCCTCCTCTGACAGTTCCTCGACAACTTCATCAATAATATCGGATACGTCCTTTTCACGGATGGCGTCCATAATTACTCCTGTATTTCAGTCAGAGTTTCCTCTGCGTGTTTCGCTTGGTTAATAGCCTCGTCTAGCCATGAAATAACGACTTGAGGTAACCTTGCACGGAATTGCAATTCCCGAATGGTGTCTTCATCAAAAGGTTCGGCGTTCATCCACGCTTCAAAAGCCTCTTCTCTGGCTTTCTTTGCGCGACCCACGATGTATTTCCCAATAGGGGACTGCAAAAATTCCTTTGTCTGGAGGCCAAGTCGGGCCTCCGCAATCAACAAATCAGTTTCTTCCATTAACCCTCTGCGCCGGGAATCTTCCCGTACTTGTCGTTCATCAGAACATCGGACATCTGTTTCCCTTCGTCGTTACCGGGGGATACTCCAATGTTGGGTTCTTCCATCAACATCTTATGAACAAGGGCTTCTTTCTGTAGAAGAAGTTCCCCTCTTGCGATGTCGTTTTTCTCCGCCTTCAAGCGGGAATCAATAAGTGATATCTGGTGACGCAACTGGCTCACGCGCTCGCCCGTTTCGGAAGAGATTTGGGTGGATGTAATATCGCCCAT
>Ga0098057_1000871_pt1 | contig 9684 bp, 12 predicted proteins | sample 18_taG_FD_77072 | JGI IMG/M metagenome (GOLD analysis project Ga0098057, IMG submission 77072) | Marine viral communities from the Subarctic Pacific Ocean - 18_ETSP_OMZAT15316 metaG | ecosystem: Environmental > Aquatic > Marine > Oceanic | place: Pacific Ocean | collected 2015-01-19 | reverse complement strand
TTTATTGTTATTATGATGGCGACGGATCGCTTGATTCGCGGTTTATACCTAACCCGCACAATCCAGAGGTGGCAAATATGAAACCCTGTTGGTATAGCGAGATGAAGGAGAACGAAGAGTGAATAAAGAAATAGCAGAGAAGATAATACAAGAAATAAACACAGATCTTGAAACAATTTCTGATTTCTGTCACTACAATAGGATGTGCGAAGAGGTTACATTCATGGAGAACGCCACAGAGATTTTCAAAAAGCACCTTGACCTTAACGACGAGGAAGTAATGACAATTCGAGTGGCTATGTCCATTGGCTACGACGCTGGCAAAAGAAAGAGAGCGACGAGTGAAAGTCGGTGATAGAGTTAGTCTTGGTCATTTTCACGGATCTCGCACGGATTATAAGCGTGCCTCAGAGGCACACATAGGAGTGATAAAAAGCATCGAGGAAGAGCCAGAACCAAATGTGCATACCCGTTGTGTTGAGGTTCAGTGGAGTGATGGCGTTAGTTGGCATTTTAAATACAGGCTTGTTATGGAGAACGAAGATAAATCTTAAATACGACAAAATAGTAATCGGGAGTTCGCTGGAAGCAGTATTATTTGCCTTCAATAACGAACTTCCGATTTTCTTTACGGAGCGCGAGGAGCCGTTTAGATTCGACCATTTCTCTCCCGAGATAGATTTATCGTATCTGAAAATAGAACCCGTCACAAGGGCTCTAAGCACCTTTAACGGCGACAAAATAGTGGGGGTTCCGAAGAGGGTGCTATGGGAAAGGCTGCTTTTTGTGCTCTCTCTCGCGACGAGAATACCAGTTGCTCATTTGTGTACGTCGATGAGATACGATGGCGAGATTTTAACCTGCACCAGCGAATATTCAAAACTCGCAGAGGTAAAGTTTGATGAGTGTTATTATTTCGGAGACGATAATTGCAGGCATCTTTTACCTGAGAAAATGGTTGACTCCAAACAATATATATGTTATGATTGGGTTGCGTTCAATAGTGGAGGGAAGCACGAGATCGATTTGATCAACACGGAAGACGACTTTGTAAAAGAGATCTGGTATTATTCGTCAGATCGCATTGACGGCAGAACGAAAGTAAAAGATGCTTGCGCTGTGTCGTATCTTAACGAAGAAGACTTTGCCAATTTTGATTTCTCAGAGACGATGGCGAGATTTAAAGTAGTTCACGAGATGGAAGAGAGAGGAATGAAAGGCGTTTTTAACGGATACTGCCCGAAGTACGGGAATCCCAAGTATTATAAATTCAAAACCTCCGCCATTGGGCGCACCAAAACAAAAAATTATATTCAGGAATACGAAGAAGCAGACAATATTATCATTCCAAAAGTTTCGTTAGACGAACTGATGGAAGAACTTTCAGTTTCTTATGTTTCATATTACAATCTTATAAAACATTTATGAGTATGCACTTGGCGGGGATCATACCTGTCGCAAATTTAAAAACAGATTTCGATATAGACACCCCAGCAATTCTGCTGCCTGTCAATGCCGGATTCACAGCAATTCAAAAATCTGTGTTTGAGTGTGCGATGGCTGGCTGTGAAACCATATGGATTGTGGCCAATGATGATCTCGCTCCCATCGTTCGTAAAGTGGTGGGAGAGTGGACTTACGATCCACTATATTATTCTCGAAGATATGAGCGCTTTCCGAGTGAAGTAAGGAAGGAGATCCCTATTTACTACGTGCCAGTTCATCCGAAGGATCGCGACAGACGCGATAGTTACGGGTGGTCTGCGCTCTATGGGATCTTCTGCGCTTGGTGGGTGGGTGTGAAGATTTCAAAGTGGGTGGTTCCACAAAAATATTTCATCTCTTTTCCTATGAATACTTACGACATTTATTCTTTGCGACAACACAGACAAGCCATTTCAGATGTGGATAAGAACTTTTTTGTTTCTGATATGGGGAAGACGGTGAAAGATAATGTACCGCTGCCGTTCACGATGTTCGGGGAAGATTACATTCAGTGTCGCAGATCAGTAAATAAAAAAACCACCAAGCAATATTGTTCACCACCACCGGGCGAGAAGTATCCATCTAAAAAACTTCCATTTGAAGAAAGATGGTCGGCAAGGAATTTTAATTTCTCGGAGGTGTTTGAGAAACTTGAAATAAAAGGCGCCCACACTTTTGAAATTGAATGGTTCTACGACATATCCACTTGGGATGGTTATGTAGATTACATTTCATCAGGAAATCTTGTCAAGAAACCATATGGACCCTTGACAAAGTCCCACCAACATAGTAAATTAGTAATACAGGAGGAGTAATAGTGGCTCAAAAACAATCAGAGATTCGGTTCGTCGGCTTGCACGCTCATAGCGTGGCAGGTTCTATTTTCGATGCGTTGGGGTATCCCCAGGCGCATATGGATTTTGCATATGAAAACGGGAGTGATGCTCTCGCACTAACAGATCATGGCAACATGAATGGTTTAGCGTATCAGGTGCTTCACGCAAAGAAGATGCACGCAGAGGGTAAGGACTTCAAGCCAATCTTTGGTTGCGAGGCATATTTTATTCCTTCGATTGCAGAATGGAAGGAAGAGTATGACAAGGCGATGGAAGATAAGAAAAGGGCTAAGTCGATTAAAAAGTCTGGTCAGTCGGGAGCGACTGTCGAAGATGAAGGCGCAAGCAAGAAAGGCCAAGACGTTCTTCGTCGTAGGCGCCATCTTGTTCTTCTCGCGCAAAACCAAACGGGACTGAACAATCTCTTCAAGTTGATCTCGGAGAGTTACAAGCCAGGAAATTATTACCGCTATCCTCGAATGGATTACGATCTGCTTCGCAAGTATGGCGAAGGTATCATCGCATCATCCGCCTGTCTTGGTGGCGTATATGCTGGAAGTTACTGGGAAAACAGAGAAGAAGGCGACGAAGCCGTTCTCAACGCGATGCGCGAAACTACTCGCCAGATGGTTTCCATCTTCGGTGATCGCTGGTACGGGGAACTACAATGGAACAGGATCCCCGAGCAACACGAACTCAATCAATATGTTATTCAGATTGCCAAAGAGTTTGACATTGGACTGATCTCTACGGCCGATAGTCATTACCCCGGTCCAGATGCTTGGAAGGACAGAGAACTTTACAAGCGTCTGGGCTGGCTTGGCAAGAGCAAGCCGAGTTGGGGAGAAGAGGCGTTGCCCTCAAGTGTCGATGATCTTCAGTGCGAACTCTATCCCAAGAATGGCGAACAGATGTGGCAGTCATACAAGCAGGGCGCCCAGGAGCATAACGCAGAGTACGATGACGATGTTGTTTTGAACTCGATTGAGGAAACTTACACAATCGCCCACAGTCGGATCGAGACGTTCTTACCCGACAATACTGTGCGACTTCCATCCTTTGTTGTGCCGGCTGGCTTTACCGCAACCGAGGCACTACTTAGCATGTCCATAGAGGGACTCCGGGAGGCCGGCTTGGATGGATGTGAGACGTATATTGCTCGTCTCCGCGACGAGCTTCACATTATTGATGATCGTGGTTTTAGCAAGTATTTCCTGACAATGAAAGCGATTGCTGACGCGGCAAACGGGATGATGTTATCGGGTCCTGGGCGTGGAAGTGCGGCTGGTTCACTAGTAGCGTATGTCCTTGGAATCACTCAGGTTGATCCTATCAAGTATGATCTCCTGTTCTCTCGATTCTTGCGCTCGGATGCTACTGACTATCCTGATATCGACTACGATGTAAGCGATAGTATGGCACTGAAAGATAAACTGATTGAGATGTGGGGAGAGGATGTGGTTGCTCCTATTTCTAACTGGAACACACTGCAACTCCGCTCGCTTATTAAGGACATTTCAAAGTTGTATGACATTCCCTTCACGGAAGTCAATACAGTCACAAACATTATGATGCGAGAGGCAACACCGCTCGCAAAACAGAAGCACGGGATTAAGGCAGGCATCTACGCTCCGACTTGGGAAGAGGTGATGGAGTTTTCGCCAACGCTTCAGACGTTCCTTGCGATGCACCCCGAGGTGAAGTCACATGTTGAGGGGCTGGTGGGTCAGGTGCGCTCGTGCAGCCGTCATGCCGGCGGTGTAGTGGTCGCCGAGAACCTGGACGAGTATATGCCCCTAATCAACTCCGGGGGCGTGCGACAGACGCCCTGGAGCGAAGGACAGAACGTTCGCCACTTGGAGCCGATGGGCTTCATTAAGTTCGATTTGCTTGGGCTCTCGACTTTGAAAATGATGGAGGGGTGTATCGAACACATCCTTCGTCGTCATCACGGAGTCGAGGAGCCAACGTTTGAAGACGTTAAGAAGTATTACGATGAAAACCTCCACCCCGACGTTATCGACTTTGATGATCAAAACATCTATGAGAATGTTTTTCACGCAGGCAAGTGGGCTGGAATATTCCAGTTTACAGAAGACGGAGCACAGAAGTTCTGTAAGAGGGTGAAGCCGACAAACATTATTGATGTGTCTGCTGTCACTTCAATCTATCGCCCTGGTCCTCTCGCAGCCGATGTTCACGAGGATTATGTGGAGGCAAAGGAACACCCGCAACGCATCGAGTATCTAACGCCAGAAGTCGAAGAGGTTACAGGCGAGACGTTTGGCTTCCTTATTTTCCAAGAGCAGATCGCTTTGCTCGCTCATAAGTTGGGTGGGCTTACGCTTGACGAAGGCAACAAGATTCGCAAGTTGCTGACGAAGAAGGGAACCGGCGAAGTCGGCAGACAGAAGGCAAAGTTGCGAGCAAAGTTCGTTGATGGCTGTGTAGCCAAGAACATTGATCGAGATGCTGCCGAGGATCTGTGGCGTAAGTTTGAATACTTCTCGGGCTATGGATTCAATAAGTCACACGCTGTATCATACAGCATTATTTCGTTCCAGTGTGCGTGGCTGTGGAATTATTATGGAGCCGAGTGGATGGCTGCGTTCTTGGATAAGGAACCAGAAGTAAGGAAGGAGAAGGCAATCAACATCGCCAAGCGTTACGGATTTAAAATCGCACCCCTCGATATTAACAAGTCGGGTGTTGTGTGGGAAATCAGCGACGACGGCAAGACGCTTATTCAACCTTTGACTTCTATCAAGGGTCTTGGGATGGCTGCCCTCGAACAGATTTTGAATAACCGACCATTCACAGGAGCAGAGGATCTGCTCTTCCGTGAAGATGTGGTGTATAGCAAGTTAAATAAGAAGGCGCTCGATGCTCTGTGCCGCGGCGGTGCTCTGGATAATATTGTAGATGATTTTTTCACAGGACGCAAACATTTTTGGTCAGCGTGTATCGTGGATCGCCCGAAGACAACCAATAAGTTACAGGCAAATATTGAAAAGTACGCACCCGAAGGTGATTTTAGCGAGGAAGAGATCATCCAGTTTAAAACTGAACTGACTGGCGTGTTCCCTCTCAACCTTGTTGTTGATAATCATATGATGGAAAGATTGCGACAGAAGTATATTCCACCCATTTCTGATTTCGACCAAGAGTTAAATGTTTGCTGGTTTATCCCCCGCAAGATCGTCCCGAGAAAGACAAAGAACGGAAAGTTATATTGGATTGTGGAAGTGGTCGACAGCAACAACCAACTTACAAAGATTAGGTGCTGGGGCATCAGACCAGAGAAGGATAGAATCTCCCTGAACAAGCCATATATGGCGCGCTTGAAGTATGATTCAAACTGGGGTTTTTCAACTTATGCGATTGGGAAGAACTTTAGGCTGTTGGCATAAAAAGATCAGATTTCTCTTGACAAGGGGATCTAGACCTGTTATATTATAGATACAACAAAGGAGGAAGTTGTGGCAAGTACACTAGAAGAAAAGAAGCGATATGTTAAGGAGTATATTCGGTCGCTCAAGGCGATTGAGGATGCCATCGAGCCATATCAGGAGCAGAAGCGAGAACTTCGCAGCGAATACCGAGAGCGCGGCTGGCTCAACACCGACGAGATTCGTGCCGCAGTCAAGGCATATCGTCTGTATAAGGGTAAGCTGAATATCGACGAGGTATACCAGAATTTTCACACCATTGCAGGGAAAGGCGAAGAGTAATGATTCTCGAATATTCCAAAACACGAGCAGGAGCACAAGAACCAGTTCGCGCTAATCCATCAGACGCGGGCCTCGATGTGTTTTACTGCCCCGAGGATCCTACGTCGATAGTGTCGGTGCTTCAGCCCGGCGAATCCGGCATCTTCTCGACGGGGCTACGCTTTGGCGTCCCCCACGGATATATGCTCGAAGTCAAGAATCGGTCTGGAAACGCAGCCAAGCGTCATTTGCTGGTGGGTGCGTGTGTGGTTGATTCGGGTTACGATGGTGAAGTGTTTATCAACCTTCACAATGTAGGTACGAAGCCGCAGTTTATTGAAGCGGGAATGAAGATCGCACAGGTTGTTCTCATTCCGGTGGTTCACTTCAAGGCGATGGAGAACCGAGATGGTAATTTATACGATTACCCAATGACAATTTCCAATCGGGGCGATGGTGCCCTGGGGAGTACAGGATGAGTAATGTCGACGCGTTGTGTCAAACGCTTAAAGAAGGTGTATATTGGAACCCATATTTTACTCTGGTTAAAGACGTGGGCGATAGTCTAAATGGCCGCAAAGATCGTTTTGACAAATCAGATGTGTTGGAAATGGCTTTAGAAAGGTGTTCAGATAAGTGCGTGAAATGGGTAGATAACATTGGATGGGATCATGAAGTTCAACTTCGTGACATGAAGTTGAATGTTGAAATGAAGTCACAAAAATTTTGCCTTTATACTAAAAAGGGCAATCTCAAGAAGAAGAGTTCCAGTATTAAAATTATGAATAGTTTGGGCGATGCTTCAAAAAGAAGTCGGAACGATGTTTTGAGGTTTGACAGCCTTTTAATTGTTGACACGGGAAATCCTTCTTCGTTTTCTTGCGCTCTCATTCAGAAAAGCGAGATAAAAGATACTTGGCTTGATTTCTCCAAAGACGGAGTGACATTACAGGCGCCTACATCGGCATTAACTTTTGTAAGAAGCCCTACAGACATTGAGATAGAAGAACGCAGTATTCAAAATTCTTATAAAGATCTTAAAGCACAAGCACAGAGGAAGTATTTTGAGCAATTTATTAAGGGTTAAAACCGTAGCATACAAAGGCAGTAAAAGGAAGTTGATTTCTCAGATTGCTGCTTTAGCCGAAGAGATTTCCGCTAAGTCAGTTTTTGATGGCTTTTCTGGAACTGGTATTGTTAGCGCAAATTTGCGACATTTGGGTCTTAAGGTTTGTGCTAATGATTTAAATATTTCTTCTTATTTATATGGCAAGGTGTTTTTGGAGGGCTATAATAGAGAAACAGTGGATCATCATTTGCGGCAAATGAATAATTTATCTCCAGTTGGCGGGTGGGTTACCAAAAATTATGCCGGCACAACCGTAAGAAAAGTTAGGGGACTTGAGGATACCCAGGAAAGACCTTTGGGGTTGTTGCATAAAAATGCATCGATGGTCGATGCCGCCAGAGATTATGTTGAAGAACTAAATCACATCACACAGGAAGATAAGAATGCTTTGATTTTTAGTGTGATATTGGGGTGCGATAGTGTATTTAATAATTCTAATGACCAAAAAAGTTCACTGAAGGAGTGGAGTTCAAAATCTAAAAAGGATGTTGTTTTTTGTGCTCCTACTTTGGTAGAAGGCGTGCCCGGGATACAACATAAAGGCGATGTTTTTTCTTTAAAAGGCATTGATGTTGATATGATTTATTTCGATCCGCCTTACACGGGAGGTGTCCTATACAAATCATGTTATCACCTTAATGACTCTCTAACTTTTTGGGACAAACCTGCATTAGATTATTCGTATGCGATCCCGAGGCCCGCTCGTGCGTGTTTTAAGGGGAAAAAGCCATCTCCTTTTTATAGTAAGAAAACTATTAGTGATGATTTTCACTTGCTATTAGAAACGCATAGAGCCCCCCGTGTTGTTCTGTCGTATTCTGATGCGCCCCGAAACATAATATCAATAGAAGAATTAGTTAAGGTGGGGAAAAACTATGGTAATGTAACGGTTAAAAACAAAGAACATAAGATTTGCACACAACCCAAAACACAAGAGAAGAGATCCACCAAATTAAAAGAATACTTTATCATTATTGATAACTAAGGAGAATTATATGAACAAGCAACCACGACAAACATCGTTTAAACTTAAACAATTGCTGTTAGTACCTATTTTATTGTCGACAGGCTGTCGAGATCCGGGACTTCAAAGAAGCGAATTCGAAGACCGCTGGTGGCAAACTGATAAATACGATTTATGTATTAATCTTCACCGGTTGGGAGCCGACACAGCCAGCGAACACCAGACGCTGATTTACGACGAAGGAAAAATTTCCAACATTGGCGAGTGGGTTTTTGCAGATCCTAACAGATATTATCTGGAAGATAATTTTCTTACAGTGGAAGAGCACGACACTTGTTGGGATGTTGCCCTGCACTATGGGATCGACCTTGCCGGCGTTATGGAAGATGTAGTTTGTGAATGTACAATGAAAGAGGATGCACAGAGTGAATAAAAATACACAAGAAACAATGTTTAGTTCAAAGTCAAACGAGTGGGCAACCCCACAACATTTCTTTGATAAGTTAGAGGAAAAGTTTGGTGACTTTACGCTTGACCCGTGCGCTAACAAGTCCAACTATAAGGTGAAGAATCACTTTACGGAAGGCGGATTGGAAAAGGACTGGTCAGGCAACAATGTATTTATGAACCCGCCTTATGGGCGCCAGATTAAGCATTGGATTAAAAAGGCATACGAAGAGGGACAAAAGGACGACACAACGATTATCGCATTGATCCCTGCGAGAACCGACACACGCTATTGGCACGATTATGTTATGAACGCCGACGCTATTTATTTTGTGAAGGGCAGGTTGAAGTTTGGCAACGGAGAAAATAGTGCTCCGTTTCCGTCTGCGGTTGTTGTGTTTAAAAAGCACGGAGCCGGCTTCCCGATGATGGGAGTCATCAAATCGTGAATCGTAAGCAACGGCGGGCATTAAAAAAGTTATCGAAGCCGGAACAGGAAATGGCCGAAAAGGTTTCTCTGTTTGGAATGTTGCCCGATTCTTGTTCCGCGTGTCAAAAATCATTTGACAAGAAAGATAAAGATATGGTATTCTCGTGGAGCGTGGTTGTCCATAACGAAACAGAAACAGTTAGATTATTCTGTCCAGAATGTATAGAAAAGACAAAGGAGATTGTTGATGGAAGAGATAGATCCGAAAACGCTTGATATTTTTGCGCCCATTGTTACAGAAAAAGAACGTCGCGAGCAGGGGCTTGAAAAAATTAATGCGCGCCTGTACGCTGCCAATAAGTTGGTAGACACAGACGGGGTTCAACACCCAAAGCCTCGTCCGGACGATCCGGATGAGTTGTTTGCGCAGGCGCTCCGTGATTTGAAAAGGGTGCTAACTCTTTTTGAGCAGTGGGTTGAGATAAAGAAGGAAAAAAGAGATGCCGGTCGCTAGATTATCTAAAAGCGCTCTTCAAAAAATACTGCGAGGGCAAGTGAGTGAGGCTGCCACATGTGTTATAAAGTTTTATTCAAATGGTTGCCACTACTGCCACGAATTGCACGATTTTTATACAAAACTTGCCGATGACTATGAAGATCTACATTTTTTCGCTTTTAACGTT
>Ga0098057_1000863_pt1 | contig 9717 bp, 7 predicted proteins | sample 18_taG_FD_77072 | JGI IMG/M metagenome (GOLD analysis project Ga0098057, IMG submission 77072) | Marine viral communities from the Subarctic Pacific Ocean - 18_ETSP_OMZAT15316 metaG | ecosystem: Environmental > Aquatic > Marine > Oceanic | place: Pacific Ocean | collected 2015-01-19 | reverse complement strand
TTAGAGTTTTCATTTGCTGATGGTGAAATGATGGATTTAGAAAGCAATACATTTATACCTGTAAAGCAACGAATGAAGAATTCACTACAAACTATCATTGATGCAACAAAAAAGTCTAACGTAGTATCAAGAGCTTCAGTTGAAGATGTTACTAAGTTTATATTATTTGGTAAGTCTTTCCCTGGTTCTGATAATATAACAAAACAACTTAATAAGTATCGTGAAATAAAAGAATTTGAAGATGGTGATATGAAATGGGATGGGATATTTGATTTAAGTAGAATAGATGCAAATGGTGATAATTACTATAAAGGCAGTACTAAAGAAGTAATGGAAGATGCTATTATAGAAGTACTTAATACTGTTAATACACAGAATAGAATGTTAACTGGTGTTAATGACGCTGCTGGTAGAAGAGCTCCTGACTTTAATCAAATGATGTATATAAGAAATAGACTTGAAAGATTTTTGCAGAATCCTAATAAAACTGTATTTAATAACTTATTATTTAAATATAGAGTATTAGATAAACAACGTAAAACTGATTTAGTCCCAGAATTAATAAATTTATTTTATGGCACAAAACAAGAAAGTTATGCAAATAAGAAAGAATTCTTAAAAGATTTATTTAAGAAAGGCAAGAAAGAGCAAGTTGTAGATATTGCTAGAAATAATATTTTATCATTGAGAAGAGAACCTGCTCAGGCTAAAGACGGTTCTAAGAATATGCATCTTACTGGAGTAGGTGGAATTATAGCTGATAAATTTGGTACACAGTTACACGATAATTCTAAAAGAGTAAAAGCAGCTTCAGCTACAGATACGAAATTCATACATGATTTCATAGATAAATTTGAAACTGCTAATATGTTATTAAGTGAAGAATCTCTTATAGATGTAAATGAGTTCACTAATACTGTAAATAATGTTGGTGGTCAAGAAATGTTTGGTAAATACGGAGATATGTTCTTTAGTGAAATGTCTCAGAGCTCACCTAATACATCAATGATTCAAAAATATTCAATTATGCATCATGTATTGCAACAAAGAGAATCATCGTTAAGACGATTTATTAGAAGCAATATGGGTTCTAAATTCAAATCAAATTCTGTAGCAAGAGCTCAGTATAAATTAAATGTAATTGGTTCCGCAATGGATTATTTCAATAAAAGAGAAGCTGAGCTTATTGACTCTATTAGACCTGAAGATGGTCCTTCTGCATTGAAAAATCATTTTCATTTTTTAGATTATGATTTAAGACAAAGAAAGTCAGGATATATGCATTTAAATAGAACAAATGAAATTCAATATATATATAGAGTTAATGAAAAAAATGCTCGCGTTAAATATGCTTTTGTAAGTTCTGTTGCTCCTTTGAGTGGTGGAAGAGCTGGTAAAAGATTTTTAAGGAAAGGTTCCGAATATGTTGTACTAAAGAATCCTGTACGATATGAATTAATGTCTAACAAGGAAGTTCAAGATGCATATGCATTATTAAAGACAACTGGTGAAGCAATTGCTGATAATATAGAAGGTATGAATCCTAATATGGTAGATGCTTTTTATGATAGACTTTCAAAATTAAAAAGAGATTTATATGAATTGAGTAACCAGACATTCAAAACTGTTAAAGGTTCTCAAGTATTTGCTCAGCGCAATTGGATGGATGCTAAATTACATGAAGATAAATTAATAAAAGATTTCTTTGACCAGACTCTTGATGGAACATCTCAAAGTCATGATGCATTATTTACAGCAGCTTCAATAGTTATGAAACCAACTGCAACATCAGGTCTTGTTAGATTGAAAGCTGGTAAAGATTTTATAGCATTACCTACATTTAAGATAAACAGAAGATTAGTTCTTGCTGTAGAAAGATACATACATAGTAGAGCAAATGAGTCAGGGATTAGAGATGTATATGATTCTATATTTGGTGAGTATGGGAGACATTATAGACGAGCTGTTAATAAGATTGCTCATCCTACAGAAGAATCAATGTATAGAAGTGATATGTATTTGAATGGCAATGTTCATGTTGATAGAAATCCATTGCTTGATTTTGTATATGATAAGCCAGGATTCTTGTATATGCCTAATGTTTTACAGAGAGTTCAGAAGCCTCTTAGAAGATATGGAGGCAGGTCTTATAAGGTTATGGATATGCATGGTAATATTCGTACAGTTACTAATTATGAAGGTGTAGGTAAGGGAGTAGAAACACTACATGAATATTATAGTAGTGAAAAGAATTATGAAGATACTATTAATTCAAGAGAGGTATGTCAATAATGAATCCTTGTGTAGGTAGAAGACAATCAGAAATAGAATCAGAAACAAAGCTACGGGCAATGAGAGATTTATTCGATGGCAAGTCTATAGATAATATAGATGGTAAAAATATGAAAGTAGATTCAGCTCTTGTTGAGTCGTATGGTACATCAGATACTTCATTTGGCGACAAAATGTTTAAAGAGATTGTTTGGAAAGCTACATATAAGCCTATAGAAGCAGCTGAGTCTTTTAAAGATGCTGATTGGAGAAGGATTTCAAAAGAAATAAAGAGAGAAGCGGAAGGATTAAGAAACCCTTCATTGTCATTCCTTGAGAAATATGGATATGTTAAACGTGGCGTAATGAGAAAGCATGCTGTTACTAATTGGTTTAACAGAGAAGTAAATGCAACATCTAATTATGAAAGAACAAAATATTCACAGTTTACTCATAGAAATAGAAATATAAGTAAGATATTACGACAAGAGACAATAAGAAGAGGTGGTCAAAATATATCATTCTTAGGTATTAAAGCTGAAAAGAAATTAGAGAAACTTGAAAATAAATTATTTGAAGTTCTCCATGATATAGCAAATGCTAAACAGAATAAGCAAGATACTCTTGATTTAGATAAGCAAGCGAATAGAGTTCGTGATGAGATACTTGATGTGTTAGAGAGTAAAGGTGGTGAAGTTCTCTGGGATTTTGTACAGTATATGAATAAAGCACCAGATAAAACAGGTGTAGTTAGAAAAGAAGATGGCACAGAGTATTCAAGAGCCATAACACAAGCTGGTACAGAAGCTAGAGAGATGCTTAATGAAATGGGAGGTGTATATGTCTCAGGTCTTAGAAAACATTCAGAAGTTGTTAATCTTGCATTTCTTAACTCACCTAAGATAACAAATAGAACTACTCCAATGGCTCAAAGAGTAATACAGTATCAAAAAAGAATTAATGAGCAAATCAAAGGTATAAAAGAAGGTATGGAGAAAGGCAATTACTTTCCTCATTATCTTATGGAAACAATGGTTCGCATAGAAAAAGAAATGGATATTGTTTATGAGAAAGAGAATTTGACATTACAAGATGCTAATGAACATTTAGGAACACTTCAAGATGTATTAGCTAAAATGAGAGATGAAATACATAGAAGTCCTATTTCTACTAAGCATAGACGACATTTAGCATATGATAACTGGATTAAGAACCCATTGTCAGTACTTAGAAAGTATGGTCTTGATGCGATGGCTTTTAATAAAGCTCAATATTTAAAATCTGCTTATGCTCAAACAATTCAACATATGCCAAGAGATGGTGAAGCTGCCAATGCTATGAATAAGTATGTGCAAGATGTATACACACTAGCTGATAAAGGATTCGTAGATAGGCCCGGTTGGGTTAATAAAACAGTAAGAGTATTAACTGGATTTGAGTTTTTATCTAAGATAGGTTTTGGTGTAGGTACAGCTGCAAGAAATACAATGTCTGGTCTCTACTTCATACAAGGTCTTGGCAACAGAAAGTTTGCTCATTATATGTCAGATTGGACTAACCCAATTAATTCAAAGATTATTAAAGAGATTGAAAGAGTTGAAAAAGAAAGTGGTTTTAAGTTTGAAGATATGGCTGAAGAACTATATACAGAAGGTCTAGTCCCAACTAAAGGTGTTAGAGGTTCTGATATAGATATGGTTGTAGATGAAAATGGCAAACCAAGTTTCAGATATAAAGAAGGCAAGGCTTGGAAAACATTAGATTCTAGTTTGTCATACGCAGCTGGTAAAGGTGCTATATTCCAAAGAGTTACAGAGAATATGCTTCGTAGACATATGTTTAGGTCATCATTCTTTACAAAGTATCAAGAATTACAAAATTCTGGTGTTAAAGACAAAAAAGTATTAAGTGATAAATCTAAATCATTTGCACTTGATATGGTTAATAAATACGCATTTGAGTACGCAGCTCATCAGAAAGCGCCTATAGCTGGAGGTGACCCCGGAGCATTAGGGGCTAGTGGTCAAGTCATATTTCAATTCTTTCATTACCCTATGTCTTTCTTACAGAGTCAATCAGAGATACTCAGGAACTCTAAAGATGCTGCTATTGCACGGCAATGGGATAATCCTGACTTACTTATACCTGTAAGGTTTGCAGGACTAGCCTTAATGACTGGTCTAATGTCTGGTGTATTTAATAGAGACTTAACAAGGTTAATGGAAAATGATTCAATAGATAGAATAAAAGAATTAATTAAAGTATTAAATGGTGAAGACGAAGTAAAAGGTAGAGGTTATATTGGACCTGCTGTAGGTGATTTAATATTCTTCGCTACATTAAATGAAATAATAAAGCTACCTGACAATGTATTTGTTGATATGATTGCAGGATACAACAATGCTTATAAACTTACAGATGAGCAGAAAAGAGCTCGTCTATGGTCAGTATTGAATGTAGAAGCATCAAAGATAAAACATAAACATATACCTACATTACAAAGTGGTGGCAATGTAAGTATACTTATGCATGAGTTTGGTACATACCCAAGAGCATGGACAAGAGAATTACATAAGAAAATATGGGGTAAACAGTCTAAGCTTAATAAAGAACGTAAGAAACAACCTGTATATGTAAAACCACCTGAAGCTAGTGTTGTAGTTCCTAATTTTAATCCTACATCTCAGTTTAGTGATAGATATTCAGCAAGACGTAGGAGAGATATGTTGTCTTCATTGGATAATTTGCAGGCATAGGGTAGACAATGCTACCCCATGCTTACATTTGTTAATTAATAATACTTTTATCTAATGCAATACCTAATCTATATTTGAATAAACCAATTCCGAATTGCAATCTATTATCATCTTTATCTCTGTTTCTTTCTATATATAATACTAATGGGCTAGCTTTCAGTCTTATCATATATCCTGTATCAGTTTTTATTTCCATTATATTGAAATCTCTGTTACCTAATATTTTACTCATCTTTCCCTCTTTCTAAGCACCAAAGTGCTATTAAAGCAGCGTCACTAACAGCGTATGTTACTCTGTTCTCATTACTATATACGTCTTCAAATATTTCAGTTGCAATTTCTTTTATCTTTTTCTTTCTTTCTTGTTTTATTTTAGGCAAAGGCGCATAAGATTTCATCCACATTTGAGGAGTAACCTCTATTAATGGAATATTTAATGCACCTATTATGCCTAACCACATACCATAATTCATTCCAAATTTAAATGCAGCGCTTCTTGCGTCTGTGGGGAACGCATGAACCTTTTCTATTGCTACAAGTATTGGTAAATTGTCTACAAATGCACTATTTTTAGCAGTTCTTAATAATGATGCCATCTCTTGTGTTGTACTTGGACATTTATGCATTGAACACTCGTTATTTTTTGAGTGTATTGTAACTAAACCTCCAGATTTTCCAGGGTCAATACCAACAGCAATCATGACCAGCTTTTAGGTAATCCCATTCTTCCAGAAACCTTGTCCAATTTATCTTGGACTTTTTTTATAGCTTCTGTGAAATCATCTATTAGGTCATCAATTCTTTTATTTAATATTTCAATATCTTTATCTATTTTATTTCTATGAACAGCTGGAGCCATTCCAAGATTATCTACTTTCTTTACTTCTTTTTTTTTAACTACTTTCTTAGGCATACTATCTCCTTTGTTAATGGAAGGGGGCAGACACTAAATGAAACAATCCCACCCAGCAATCTTTAGCTGTATTCTTGTATAGCCGCGGCAATACAGTCAACTGTTTCTCTCCACCAGTATACGGCTTAAGCCTTGCATCTGCCCATCTTCTCTTTATTGTTTAAGAGTATCTTTTAATGCTTCTTCTTTAGTTGTATAGAATTTGCATCTATCACCATTGAATCCTACTTCTTCTGAAGTAACTTTACCATATCTTGTTTTAGCTGATATGATTTCTGATTGGTAAGGACTATATTCTTCATCATTGAATACATATCCATACCACACAAATAGAGCAGACTCAGCTGTTTGTTCAATTACTCCACTTTCAGAATAATCAGATAGCCTTGGTCTAGGTTCGTATCGTTTTTCAATATCTCTATTTAATTGACTTACTAACAATGCTGAACAATTTTCTTTCTTGCATATCCATTTGTAGTCTTGTACTATCTTTTCTATCTGGAACCTTCTTTCACTTGTATCCGGCATAGAAATTAGTTGAATGTAGTCATCAATTATTACATCCGGTTTATGCCTTGATATTTCAAGCATTGCTTCATCAAGTGTTTTAACATCATCAAACATAAGTAAATTATTTTTATACTTACTTTTTATTTTATCTATTGATTTATTGAATTCATCTGCAGTTCCATTCAGGTCACCTTTCCTAACTTTTGAGTATGAAAGATTATTTCCTTCCATTACAACAAGTTTTCTTATCATTTCAGGGTTTGACATTTCTCTATTAAATATTAATACTTTATTTCCTAGTTCAATTAAAGACCTTACTATGTTTACTACTAATGTAGTTTTACCATGCCCTGGTCTACCACCTAATACAGTAATTTCTTTTCTTGTCATACCTCCTGCTGGTATATCTAATGCAGGAATACCGAATTTAATAATATTATTGCCTGTATTTACAAGCTCTCTTGTTTCTTCTACAATGTCTTCAATATCATTTAATCTTGTAGGCTGTATGTTCTTTATTTCTTCAAGTAATCGTATATGTTCACCGAGTATTTCTTCCATTGATTGGTGGTCATCTTGTAGCACTGTACTGTAAAGTTTATTTGCACTTGTGCTAACAGCTCTTCTAAGATACTTTTCCCATATAATTTTACTATATTTATCGACTAAAGCAGCTGAAGGTGATTCATCTGGTAGTCCTGATATATAATAAGATATTCCTCTACTATCTTCATAATCAGGGTTTAGTCTTTTAAACTTATCAATTACTGTAACTATATCAATTCCATCTCTGTCTCTATACAATCTATGCATTGCAATCCATATTTTCTTATTATCAGTTGAATAAAATGCTTCAGATTGTCTTATCCAATGCTTGCACTTTTCAAATGTTTCACTGCCACCTTTTAAAACAGAGCCAAGAAGAGCTTTCTCAGCTTCTTCGCTATGAGGTTGTACTTTTAGACTCATTTAAGACCTCCTTACTTTTTTGTTTCCATTTATTTCTTTTATATTTAAGGAACTCACATCCTTCTTGAGGGTTGAATATTGTTGTAATTAACCTATTATCATCATCATCATAACTAGGGTCAATGATTGTAACAGGGCAATTAAATATATTCTTATCATCCAATCCTAGTTTATCAGCATAATTATCTATTATTTTAAACGATGCAACTTGCAAAGCGTGACTTATCAATCCTGATGCTGGGTCTTTTATAACTTGATAACCAGAGACATGAGTATGCCCACAAGTTAGTATATGGTCTTTCCATCCCATTTGAGCAGCTTTAGCTACACCATGAGCAGTATTCCACATACTGTTACCTTTCCAAGTATGTCTAGCATTTATTCTAACTTCTTTTCCATTTGGGAAAACAAGATTCATTCTTGCTCCCCATCTTTCATACAATCCTTTATGGTCTCTCATTATAAATTCTAATGGGTCTCCATCTCCACTCCATACATCATGGTTACCAGCGACTAAATATAACCAATTTACTTTATTTATGAAATATTCTGTTAATTTCCATGATTCTTTCGCTCCCATAGATTGCTGACCATATAAAACAGCCAACCTGCCAATCCAATTGTTTTGAATATCTCCAAGATTACCGCAATACATACCATCGGTGTCATTGAGAATATCCATGTAACGAATAATTTGTGATAAATCAGTTCCATCATCATCAACATGAGGGTCTCCAAAATGTGCAATACCTATAGGCCCATCTATATTAATAGCAATATCTACTAACTTTCTAGATTCTTTTGATTTTAATTTCTGTGTATATTGTTTCTTCCTAAATTCTATAATATCTTCTACAGGCATAAATTCTGGGTCACGGTCTGATACTGTAAAGGATGATTCTTCAATAATAGTGGGTTTTAATGTCTTTTTCCCACATGCATTACAGTGCCAACATTGTTTTTTAGAATCAGCATAATAAGAAAATCCATCTTTTCTCATAGCTCTTGCCCCACATTTAGGACATCCTATTATATTACCATTATCGTCCTTTCTAAAATCATCTACTATTTCATGATTAGGATTTGCCATTTCTTACCTCTATTTGTTTTTGTTTTTGAGTCTATTGACTTAAAACAATACTCCTTGCTCCTGGATTTTAAAATTAGTAATAAGCAATTCTATCCTAATCTTACCTCTGTCTTCTGCTTTAGTGCCTACATACTTTGTTTTAATATGATTAAGATTATAGTCTTTATAAAGATTTGATATTTCTTTTTTATTGTCATAACTGACCATGAATTGAGCGTTATTTTCATCTATAAAATCGCATATTTCTTTCAATTCATCATGTAATTTATCATTAAAAACATTTCTATAATAGTTCTTATTAGTTTTCTTATCTGTAACTACATATGGTGGGTCAAAATAAAAGAAATCACCTTTTCTAGGCTCATATCTTCTAACTAAATCTACAAAATTCATATTCTCTATTGTACAATTATCTAATTTCTTTTTAGATACCTTTAATTCATTTAAAATATTAACATCCCACTTAGTATCTTTACTAAATGAACCTGTTGGTATATTATTAAATGAGTTCCTAACTGCAAAGAAATACATAGCAGCTCTTTTAGGATTTGGATTATCTATTATTGGAGTTTTAATTAATAACTTTGATTCTTCAAATATTTGTCTGCTTCTAGGAATCCACTCTATATACTCGCATAATTCAGAAAACCTCGAAATAACACACAAATAGAGGTTCACAAGGTCATTGTCTATATCATTTAAAACATTCCATTCAGCTTTTTTCTTCCTGAAAAACATTGAACCACCGCCAAAGAATGGCTCAAAGTACCTCCTATGTGGGGGAATCTTTCCTACAAGTTGTCTACTCATAGTATATTTTCCCCCATAATAAGGAATTACTACAGGACAATCAATGTCCATTTATGCTTTTGCAGCCATATTCTTTACAGTATCGAATATTCTTGATTCAAACTTATGAGTTGCTTCTGCTTTACGCTTCATAACATGAGTTGTTACCCATGTAGCAGCATTAAGCAAATCCCAATAGTTTTTAGGTGGTGTCTTTAATAAGTACTGCACCATAGATTCCATTGTATATCCTGGAAACAATTCAAGCAGCTTTTGACTATCTTTCTTTTTAACTGCTTTTTCTATCATTTTAGGGAAATCGTTTTTAAATACTGTTGTTGTTTTATTAATAACAGATTTAACAATAGCTTCTATTTCCTCTTTTTTATTCCATACAGTATGTCTAGAACCTTCTTTAC
>Ga0098057_1000860_pt1 | contig 9738 bp, 9 predicted proteins | sample 18_taG_FD_77072 | JGI IMG/M metagenome (GOLD analysis project Ga0098057, IMG submission 77072) | Marine viral communities from the Subarctic Pacific Ocean - 18_ETSP_OMZAT15316 metaG | ecosystem: Environmental > Aquatic > Marine > Oceanic | place: Pacific Ocean | collected 2015-01-19 | reverse complement strand
TCGCCAGAGCCTTCGTCGGCGCACGGCTTCCATAACCCTGCGCCGTTGCGACACCAGCCATCGGAACTCGCGACGTGCTCGGGCGTCCATGTCCCCTGATCGAGCATCGGGCGCACGTCCTCGGTGGGCGCTGTCTCCGAGCCGTGGCAGGTCGGGGCGCACGCGCTCACCAGGGCCGAGAGTGTCAGGAGGGCCAGCCATCTCACGTCGGCCCCCCGTCGGAGTCGGGCGGGGCGACGGTGCTGGGCTCGGCGAATCGCTCGTGAGCCTCACGCCAGAGCCGGGTGGCGTCGTCTGCGTCTGCGTCCCCATCGGCCTTCGCCTTCTGAAACTCGTCGGCCAGCCACCCGAGCGCCAGCCGCCCGAGCGCCGGCCACTCGTCGGGGTCCTCCATGAGCGGCACCCCGTCGCCATCGTGGTCGGCCTGGAGTTCTCGCTCGGCGTGACGCGCTGCGCCGACGACGGTGGAGAGGAACGCACCGAGAGCAGCGATCCACGCCGCATCGATCTCGAATCGCGCTGTCGCGAGGTCGACGACCTCGAGCCCGAAGCCGGCGACGACGGCAGCGAGCCCGACGCCGACGAAGAGGCGATGGGGGAGCGCGGCGACGAGGGATGTTAGGCGGGCGATCATCGTCTCCTCTGGATCACCACGTCTGCGGCTCTATCAGGCCGAGGAGGCGGAGCCAGGCCGCTCCCCCTTCGGCGATCACCTCGCGGGCGTACGCGCCCGTCCCGGTGTTGTCGTGGCCATCGCCGGCGCTATTGCCTGCCGAGGCGGGGAGCACCAGCCGATCGGAGTCGACGGGGTCGAAGTGGTGCCCGAGGACCGCGCCGGTGTGGCCCTTCGTCGGATGCACGAGGGCATGGTCGCGGGTGGCGGGCGGGGCGCTCGTGCGGGTCCGGACGTAGATGCAGCCTCTCGGCGACCAGCCGGCGAGGATCTTCGCCTTGATGTCCTCGCGAAGGATACGCTGTGCGGGGTCGGCCTTGTGCCACTGTCGCACGGCGGAGCCGCTCGTCGGCATCTTCCACGACACTTCGCACTTTCGCTGGGCGGCCTGCACGATCCAGCGGTTCACGTAGGCGCACCAGGCGGGCGCCCGACGAGGGTCGATCCCGAGCTGCCCGAATATCTCGTCGAGGTGGGGCCCCCTGTTCTGCCCGTCGGACTCCCGGACACCGATCTCGAGGAGGCCCTCGGCGATGCGGGCGATCGTCTCCGCGGGGGCGAGGTAGTCCGGGACAGCGTCGAGGGCCGCCTGCAGCTCGGCGGCGGGGGTCATCGACCAGCCCGGACGGTGACCGTGCGATGCCGAAGGGTTCGCCGCAGCGAGGCCCGCACTCGGGCGAGCTCCGCAGCTCCGGCGCCAGTGATGACGACTGTCACGGCCGGCAGGGTGGGCGAGGGGGCGGCGTTCAGTTCGGCGCGCGCAGCGGTCACCGCGGCCGAGTTCCATAGCTCGCTGGTGATCGTCATCGGCACAGGGTCGGCACCCGCGATCGACACGACGACGAAGCCGGCAGGGTCGCGAGCGACGTCGGACCAGGTGACCCCGGACCCTCGGAGGGTCGCGACAGCGTCGACGAGGGCCGCATCAGCGGAGGACTGCGTTCGTGCTCGGATCGTATAGGTCGCCATCGTCACGCCGCCTCCTGCGTGAACCAATGGGCCTGGGTGTGCTCGGCGGTGGTCTGCGTCGACGCCAGGTTGTCCACGACGTAAGTGCTCATCGCCGTCGAGGTCGTCGCCGCGGCGGTGATCGTCGCGTCGTAGGTGGGGGTCGCCTCGCGGTCGACGTAGATCTGTACGTCGCCGAACTCCCGGTCGAAGTAGATCTCGAGCGTCGCCGCTGTGCCGAACGGGATCCCCGTGTCGACCTGCGTCGCGTCGTCCTGCACGCACCAGTTCGTCGGGCTGGTCGCCGTTCCGGTCAGGAGGCGCATCGATTTCGAGACGGCGGCCTCGGTGAAGTTGAACGAGATCTGAACCGCCCCGACGCCGGCGCCGACGCCCGTCGCCTTCAGGTCCTCGAGGAGAATCCCCACAAAGTCGGGGTCTGCCGGCAGGCCCCCCGGTCCGACGAACTTCGACACTTCCGACGTGTCATCGCCCGACTGCACGGCGACCTTCCCGGAGACGAGATCGTCGTAGTTAATCGCCCCGTCTCCGTGCTCTGTCTCTGTGAACCCGTCGGCCCCCGGGTCGGCGTTGTCGTTCGACTCGATCGTCCCGACCGACAGCACACTGCCGAAACCCCATGGCGCCGTCCGGAGCCAGATCCCCTTTGCGGCGTTCCATGTCCATTCGATGCCGTTGTCGTCGATGCCGAACTGCCCGTCGGACGTGCCGCCGGAAGGGTTCGACCAGTCGCCGAGATCGACGAATGGACCGGCGGCAGCGGACCGGCGGAAGTTGTCCGGCAGCGGGAAGCCAGTGCTCATCAGACGGACCGGAGCAGCGTGTAGTCGCCGGCGGCGGCGCTGTCGGCGTAGACGGTGACCGGGAAGTCACGACGCTGGATCGTGAACGGGACCGTCGTCGTGTTCGGGTTGCTCGCGTCTGCCGGGCAGCACGGGCCCTTCGCGGCGAAGAGGCGCCAATTATCGACGGCTGCATCAGGCGTGCAAAGCAGGACGTACTCGGTCGAAGCGGTGGCGCCGTCGTCGGTCGGGGCGGTGATGTCTTCGCCCCCGGCATCCGGGGCGAGCGCGGCGGTGATGACGTGTCGGCCTGCCATGGGTCCTCGCGGGGTGTGTCCTGTTTGGGACTACCGACCCGCGCTCACTCGACCGTCGATAACGGGGGCTCCCACGCGACCCAGGCCCGCAGATAACCGGGGTTGGACGTGGCACGCCACCAGATCCCGATCTCGATGTCGTCACCGGGGGCGATGCCGCTCGGCAGTAGCACGTGATCGGCGACCGAGGTCGCGTCGTCGGTGACGTCGTCAGCTACCCACGCCCCCGAGGAGTCGCTCGCCGTCGCGAAGTTCCACGCCCCGAACGTCGTCGACTGCCCATAGCTGCCGGCGATCGTCACCTTCCGGACGCCGATCTTCACCTTCGCATCCTGCACGATGACGCGGCAGCGGAGGCCCCCGCGGAGCGCCAGCGTCGTCGAGCTCCCCGTGCCCGTCACGTTGGCCGAGCCGGGGAGGGCGTCGGAGGGGAGGCGGAAGTAGGCCCCCCGGACAGCCGAGATCCAGTCGGTCGTCGACGTCGTTTTGTAGGCCGCGGAGGGGTCCTGGGCTGTGTCGGAGCTGCGGGCGTGCGCCACGAGGACCTGCCCGCGTGCGGCGTAGACCGTCCGCTCGAGGTGGATGAGATCGCGGGCGACCTGCGTCAATGCCTGGCCCGACCGGGGGTGCCCGCCGCCGAAGCGTTGCGTAAAGGGGCAGACGTCGGGGATCACCGTCCACCCGGTCGAGGCCGTCGGGGACGTGTCCGCGTCGGCGGAGTTGATGCCGTGGGCGAGCATGCTTCCGATGTAGAGCCGGGCGTCGGCCTCGGAGTCGCCGAGGTCTCCCGAACTCAGATCCGCGACGATGTGCGACGCCGGGTCGGTCGCCTCGGCGTCAGTCTCGCCGGTCTGCACCGCGAAGGGGGTCGACACGCCACCGCCGAGGGTGCGGACGTCCTGCGCGTCGCGACACGTGAGGTTGTATGGGCCGACGTCGCCGTACCTCGAGGCGAGGGCGTGAGCGTCGAGGATGTCCCCCGGGTCCGGAGGGGGGGTGCGGCGTGTCTCGACCAGCGGCGCCACCGTCTCCGCCTCCGAGGCCGTCGAGGACGTGTCATCCCACTCGACATCGAGGTCGATGGGCAGCGGAGCGACGAGGCCATCGCCGAGCGCGTGCGGGTTCTGCACGTTGCCGACAAGGCGGAGGCAGAACGACGGGCCGAACTGCGGCAGCACGGGACCGATGAAGGCGCCCATGCTCACGCCGTCAAAATCCTCTTCGGCCTCGAGCCTCCAGTGGCCGTGTGTCGGCAGGTTCGGCACGGTCCACCCACCGACGTCGACGCCGTAGGTCTCGCTCACCTCGTGACCCGTCGGGCGCATCGAGTAGATGGGGACGATCCGGCCGGCGAGGTGGGCGAGACGGTCGGCCAGGGCGTTGATGCTGTCGGCTGTCGCCGGCGACCCGGTCTTCCGGCCGTCGCCGGCGATGGGGGTCGACGCCTGGGGGTTGAGGGCTCGGCTCATGCGGACAGCTCCTGCACGGTCGCAGCGTGGATCGTCACGACGCCGCACGTGTAGATCGTGAACTCGGCATCGGTCCGAGCTGCGGAGTCGCGCCCGAGCGGGGGGTGTATCACGATCGACGTGCTCGTCGCCGTCGCCGGGTTGTCGAGGTCGTCAGGGCGGACCTGCACGACGCCGCGCCACATCGGGAACCAGGCCGAGCCCTCGTCGCTAGAGACTTCGGAGCCGTCGCCCTCGAAATAGACCCAGCGGTGATAGGGGCCCGGGTTGATGCCGAGCGACGCGAAGGTCGCCACGTAGGTGAGGCGTCGGCCCCCTTCGTTGATCGATGTCGGCACAGACGGTTGAGGGGCGGCGGAACCCTGCGAAGACAGGATGCACAGATACACGCGACAGGTGCGGACTCCGTCGCCGGCGCCGGCGAAGCCGTGATCGATGTGCGAGGCCGTGCCGAGGTCGACCTCGAGGACAACGGGCTTGCATGCCTGCGACCCGCTCGGCTCGGCCGTGCTAACAGTCACGTGAGCATCCGACGCGGTGATCGTCGCGTCGAACTCCGCGAGGCCCTCGTCATCCACGACCAGGTGCAGCCCCGGAGGGTGAGGCACGACCCCGCCACCGAGGACGGCGCAGGCGTAGAGGTCGACGTCGGCCTCTTCAGTCTCGCATCCGACAACAACCCGGAGCCTCGTCGCGTGAGCCGATAGCGGCCACTCCCCGAGGAAGACGGCGATCGGCCCGGTCGGAGGCGACGACAGTTGCAGGCCGCGGCCCTGGGGATCGTTTGATAGCGACCCCTGCACGTAGACGTTCGGCCCGAGGAGGGTGTCGTCCCCGGTCGGAGGGTCGGAGGCGGTCGAGCTCGTCGGCCCCAGATAGTAGGTGACCGAGTGCCGCTTTAGGCGGTTGTCCTGGGCCTCGCCGATGTTCGTCTCGAGGTCGACGCCAAGGCCCGCGGGCAGGGCGTAGCCGTCCGCACAGGGGTCGTCATCGTTGATCGTCACGCGAGCCATGGCGGTTGCCTCCGTGGTGTCACTGCCACCGGTAGCCCGGGGCGTCGGTGGTAAGCCACATCCAGCCCGTTGTCGCTTCGGTCTGCGCGCTCTCCTCGTCGAGGGTCAGCTTGTCGCCAATGTTCGGGGTGATGCCTCCGCAGCTCGTCGACAGGACGACGTCGTTTCCGGTCGTCGAGTCGACGACCCCGCCCGCCCCTCGTAGGGTCCAGTCGGCCTCGTAGAGGGCGACGACGTGGTCGTCGGCGAACGAGTCGGCGTCGCTGGTGTAGTCGGCGCCGTGGTACTGGTCCGCCTTCAACGTGAAGTTGAGAGAGTCGACGACCGCCGTCACGAGGCCCGACGGGCACCAGGCGCGAACCCGGCGGTCGGTGTCGGTGTAGCCGTATACGAGCAGGGTCACCGAGTCGGATACGTACTCGCCGATCGGGCGGATCGTCTGCACGCGGTCGATCACCCGGAGGACGGCGTCGGCCATGCCCGATTGGCCCGACGCATCGGGAAGCTGGTCGAACGTCGCGAGCACGATGTCGCCGATCTCGCCATCCCACGTCGAGTGAACGTCGACGGTCAGCGTACCGACGAGGCCCTGATGCAACCCGAGGAGGCGGCCCCACCGACCAGCGAGGGCGTGCGAGCCGATCTCGTCGAGCGTCGCCGCGAAGGGGAGTTCGATGCCGACCTTTTGCGCGCCGACTCGGCCGAAGAGTTCCTGTACCCCGCCGACCTCGGCCTCGTACCTGTCGATCACCCGGCTTTGCGGGTCGGACGGCCTCCGCCACGGGCGATCGTAACTGAGGGTCACAGCCTCGATCGCGTTCGCGGCCGCGATGTCCTCGGCGACCCGGACCGGCCGGCCCTTGCCGGGGGCGACGAGGTCCGACTCGGTGAGGGTCGGGGTAGTGGCCGAGGTCGCAGCTCGGGACATATCGATCAGCCGTAGGGTCCCCGTCGTCGTCGTGCCGAGGGCCAGGCAGTAGGCACGGAGGATCTTGTCGAGGAACTCGGCGAGGTCGTGCTCGGCATCAGCGATAAGGGAGACGGTCCCGGCGGTGATGCCCTCGAGCTCGATGCGGTCGCCTATGTCGGTGAAGGTGTCGAGATCGAGGTGGCCCTCGTCGATGCCGAGGCCGAACGCGGCGGGGGCCTTGTCATAGGTGCCATTCAGCGACGTCGTCCCCGTCGACACGAGGATCTGCAGGATGACGTCGACCGGGTTGACCTCGACCCGACGGCCGCCGGAGAAGTTCCACTCGGTGCCGTTGCGGGCGCGGGCCCAGCCTTCCGGCTCGAACACGTGGGCGAGCGGCATCGGGTCGGCGTTCCACGCAACGACGAAGGTCCCTCCGATGTCCCAGAGCTTGCGGGCGGGGCGGTCGACGTCGGTCAGCTCGAACGGCCAGGGGAACGTGTATGACCCCCATTCGTCGTCGGACTCGGCGCGCTCGACGAGCGGAAAGTCGTCCCAATCGTCGACGACCAGGGGGCCGTAATATTCCCAGAGCTCGACGCCGTCGGCGGTCACCGACTCCGGGGCCGAGGTGAGCCTCGCCATCGAGATCGCCCCCTTGCCTACCAACGCATTGCGCCAGTGGGATCCCGTCGCCGTTCGGACGGTGAGCGGGCCCCCCGCCCACGTCCCGCCAGGACCTCCGGACCGGACGGCCGACCCTCGGGCGAGTTCGGGTGCCGCGACCCGGGGTTGCAGCATCGTCGAGGCCAGGCGGAGCCGCTGCAGCTTCCCCGCCTCCTCGATCGGTGACCCCTCGATGATGCCGACGAAGCGTTCCGTGCGGTCGACGTGCGATGCGTGGCCCTCGTCGTAGACGAAGACGCGCGCAACCCTTCCGACCGCCGCAGGCAACCGGCCGTACACAACCACCCCTTCAGCATGGGGGCGGGCGGGGGTGCGGAGAACTCCGCGGGTGACCGTCTGCAGGTACTCCCACGCGCCGGGGTAGGAGCCGACCGCCATGGACGCGGTTGCACGACAATCGACAGCCTCCGAGCCGATCCACGACGGACCGGCGGAGGCTGTAGGGACCGCCGTCCCCTCGCCGGAATAGATCGCCGCCGCGACCGTCGTGCACGTCGTCGCACTTCCGTCGAGGGCGGCGACCAGCGTTACCGGCCCGACCGCTGACTCGCGGAAGGTAGGCGCCCGGACGGCCGACAGGCCCGAGGCATGGCGGACCCTGTTGTGCACGACCTCGATGCCGTCGACCGAGGCGAGGCCCCCGAGGGGGTCGATGCGCTGGCCGGCGCTTTCGGTCACACCCTGCACGCCGGGGAGCCAGCGGGCCGCAGCGTCCGAGCCGGTGACCCACGACGGCACGCCATCGGCCAAACGAAAGTGGTCCTCGATGCGAGCCAGGCCCGTGACCGCAGTCGAGGTCACCGTCGGCGACGATGCCTGCAGGGTGACCGTCGCCGCAGTCCGCGCGATGAGCGTATAATATCCGTCCGCCACGACGGACACGTCTTCGGCCCACATCATCGCGCCGAACTCGCCCGAGGTCGGCGGCGTGTCGGCCGTCGTCAGTACGAACGTGCCGTCGGCGAACCCTTCGGCGTTGGTGATCGCGAGGGCGTTCCCGACCTCGCCCCACCCGTCGATCTCGAGGGCGAAGATCCCAGCCACGTCAGCCCCCGTCGCGGAGGACGAACTCGACCGCCCACCACTGCCGGCCGCTACGGTCGGAGCATAGGGCCTGGAGCTCCGGAAGGCCCCGCAGCAGGTACGCCGCCCTGTACGTCGCCGCGGCGGTGTAGACGCGCAACGTCGGCACGTCGTCGGTGTTCTCTGGCGTGCGGGCGAACTCGAGCAACTGCTCGAGGAGGTTGTTCGGGTCGCTCACGTCGCGCCCACCCATCGCGGCCAGCGTCGCCGTCTCCGCAGCATCGGAGCGAATGTCGGCGACGAGGACCGTCGGAAAGCGGAGCGCGCGGTCGGTGAGCGTCGCGCCCCAGACGTTCAGCTTGCGGGAGTCGCCGTTGATGTCCTCGGCGACGGCGACGTTCGGGTTACCCTCCCACCGCTCGTCGCGGGCCGTCCGGGTTCGCGGGGCCCACGATCCGCAGCATTGGAAGTCCGCCGTGATCGCCCCCGATGTCGTCGTGTGAGGGCCGACGCCGTCAAAGCCGAATTGCGCTGCCGCAGCTACCGAGCTGAAGGTCAGCCCGATTTCCCCCGGGCTCCCGGTGCCGAGGGTGTACTCGGTGAGCGGGGGGGCGTGGTCGCCGGCGGGCCATGTGTATTCGGCCTGTGTCGACCCCTGGCCCGTGATGGCGTCGACGAGCTTCGCGAACTTGCCCTGGATCGACGTCGTCGTGGCCGCGACCTCCCACGCGGTCGAGTCCCAGCCCCAATGCGTCGCGGCGATGTTGGTCGCCAGGTCGACCGTCCCCGAGCTCGTGCCGTCGTCGACGTCACACGTGCCGGTGATAACCGGGCGCCACGAGATGCGGTGATAGCGGGGATGGTTCGCGATCATGTACCCGCCTCGATTGCGCTTCCGACGCCCTCGACCAGGGCCCGACCCATCGCACGACGGGGGAGCCCGGCGCCGTAGCTGACGCGGTAGACGTTCGTCACGCTCGAGTTCGTGGTCGAGCCTCCGCCCCCACCAGAGAGCGCACGGTCGGGGCCACCGGATCGACTACTGCCACCCGACGAGGCACCCATCGCGGTCCCGAGCGCGACCGCCACGACGCCGGCCGCAGCAAGGGCGACGCCCTGGGCGGGGGTGCCGAAGGCGACGGCCGTCAACGGGTTAGGGATCACCATCAGCCCGGCGAGGGCCGTCGCCGTCGTGCCGACGGTCACGAGGATTTGGCCGAGGATCCCCTTGATCACGTCGCCGGCTTTCTTCCCCTCGCCGGTGAAGGCGTTCCCGATGGCTTGGCCCATCGATGAGAACGCAGAACCGACCGCCTGCTGCATGGACCCGAGGATCTGCGAGGCGGCCTCTTCCATGTCGGTGAGTTCTCGCTCGACCTCCTCGCGGGAGCCGATGAGCTGACTGATAAGGGTCCCGCGGGCAGCGACTCCGGCACCTGCGGCGGCTCCTGCCTGCTGCTCCCGAATGAACTCCTGGATCGACGAGGTGGCCTCGTCGATCGACTCAGCGACCCGATCCGACTCGTCACGGACACGGCGAAGGGTCCTCTCATATTCCTCGAAGGCGGCCGACCCGTCGCGCACAACGTCCTCCTGAGCCCGGACGGCGGCGGCATTCTCGGAGGCCGCGGCCGACGTGTCGTACATCGCGCCGGTCAGCGTGTCGATCTCGTTCCCGTACTCGTCGATGGCGACGAGGATGCCGCCGCGGATCGCGGCGTGTGTCTCCCAAAGGCCATCCTGCAGGTCCTGCACCCCGTCGCCGAGCTCACCGAGGCTGTAGGCGCCGGCGATGAGGGAGTCGGCGAGCCCACCGGCGCCGAGCGCGCGGGCGAGTAAGGCCGTCTGTTCGGTGAGCGAGGCGAGCCCGTCTGATATCCACTGCACCGGCTCGA
>Ga0098057_1000852_pt1 | contig 9798 bp, 8 predicted proteins | sample 18_taG_FD_77072 | JGI IMG/M metagenome (GOLD analysis project Ga0098057, IMG submission 77072) | Marine viral communities from the Subarctic Pacific Ocean - 18_ETSP_OMZAT15316 metaG | ecosystem: Environmental > Aquatic > Marine > Oceanic | place: Pacific Ocean | collected 2015-01-19 | reverse complement strand
TGGAAGATTTTATGTCTGCTCTAGAGCGCGCCATTGAAGAGGTTACCGGTGAAGAAGCCGATGTCTCCGAAGAGCCCGGTGAAGAGGATCCTGATGTCGACGGCGAAGAGATGGATATGGAAATGGAACTTGGCGGCGAAGAAGAAGAGCCTATGATGGAGGCCAGCAAGGCCGAAGAGCAGAGAAAGAAGAGAGACAGGCGTGACAAGATTGCCAAAGAAGAAGAGAAGGCCAAGGACAAAGGCAAGAAGGGCTTCAATGAGAACGAAGAGCTTGAGGAAAGAGAGTCTCCTTTCGCCAAGCAGAGAGCGCGCTCGAAGCTCGATACGGGCCCCGGTCGTAAATTTGGCGCACCCGACCCTGAGGAAGAGGAGGAAGAGGAAAGCGGAATGCTTTCTGCTACCGATCCGGCCGACGATCCCGGCCCCCGTCGACCTCCCCGCAAAAAGCCTCATCGAGGCCACGCTGCAGCTGGTGGCCCAGGAATGCGTAGAGAATCTACAGAGGCTATCGTAGCCGAAGTGGCTAAGCGTGTCTCGGCGCGCCTCCAAGCAAAAAACCGCAAAGAGAAGATGGTCGATCAGCTAGCTGAACGCATTATGAAGAGACTTACAAAATAGCTTGACAGAATCATAATTTTGTGATACATTAACCACTGGGGCAACTCAGTGGTTAATTTTTTGAGGTGATTAGATGGGCCTGTGGTGGCTATACTTGTTGGTTTTTATATTTGGGTACCTCACCCATAAAACGTTTTATTTCTTGCGCTCGGTTAAGATCAGCATTGGTTTAATACGTGTTTCACAACTAGTTAGTCTAGCGGTGTTAGCTAAATCTATGGAGAATTTTTATTACTCTCACACCTCGCGCCTTCGACAGATGAAGGAGCAAGACGAGACCCAGAACGAGATCAAAGACACAAGGCGCTCTTTTAATATGGAAATCACAAATTATAAAGAAAAGGCAATCAAAGAAATATTAGATCTGCATCCTGATTTTTATAATCCGATTATAGAATTTGACAACTGGAAGTCTGCCATGAAGTATTTGGAAGATAACAAACAGTTCGTGCTTAAGCTTTTAAACCAGGATAAAAATGATAAAAAAACTTCTTGATAAGTTAACTTCTGCCGCAGAAGAAGAGCAAAAAATAGTGCTGATAGATCCAGCTGCCCTCGGTGCCGGAAAGCCAGAGCCCGATCTTCGCATTATCGGAATGTTTTGTGATGTTCACGAAGAAAAGGTTGCCGAAGTTATTCACGCAATGCTCTATCTGAACGAGATGAACAAGTTAGAAAAAGATTCGAAGGAGAGGCTACCTATTGAGTTTTATCTATCAACATATGGCGGAAGCGCAGATGATATGTTTGCACTTTACGATATTATGCGCACCATCCGACAAGAGACAGAGATTCACACATTAGGGTTAGGCAAAGTTATGTCGGCCGGCGTATTACTTTTAGCCGCAGGCACAAAGGGTCATCGTCGCATCGCGAAGAACTGCCGCGTAATGATACACTCAGTTGCCGCCGGTAATCACGGCAACCTCCAAGATTTAACGAACGAACTAGAAGCAATCTCTGATTTACAAAAGATGTATACCAACTGCTTGGTTGCCGAGACCGACATGAGCGAGAGCGATATAAAAGATATGCTTAATCGCAATGTTAACGTCTATTTATCTGCAACGGAAGCAGTTAAACTTGGAATTGCCGATATTATTGTATGAGGAAAAGAAATGTCTGATTTTATAAAAGATATGTTTATTGAGGTTAGAGAAAAACCTAAAGAAAAGAACTCTATTGTTGATGTAAAAACAATGATGGAAATAATTGAGCAAACGATGGCTTCTCTCAATGCAGCACACATAAAGACTGCGGGCTATGCGTTGACCGAAGAGGAAGCCACCACTGACGTTACCGGCGAGGACGAAAAGAAGTCCGAAAATGTAACTGAAATTAAGCGTCCTATCGTTAAAATTACAGAGGCTTGGGGCGATCCCGCCAAGACAGATAGAAAAGTTTTCGAAGCCATGATGTCCAATATCGAAGGGGGCACTGTAGCAGCTAAGCTTGCCAGTGTTAATGGTTTTTTGAAAGATCCTCCCGAAACTGCCGGCGCTGATATTTCTAAGATTATGTCTTACCTAATTTTCTTGGATACGTTTGCTAGCATCATCAATGATTATGGAGCATCTGTCACCGGTTTCCTCTTCGAAGCCTTTCTTGCGGCCTTATTCGGTGGCACATCGATTCAAGTTGAAGAGCCGGGCCAAGTTGGCGCCGTGGGCTCTCTTCCAATTGAAGATAATCAGCTTTATATGCAACTTAAGAGACAGAGAGATGATCCCGACGCAGATCCTGAATGGGATATCGTGCCCTATAGCCTTAAAGTTCTTCGCCAAGGTGGCGTTGTGCACGGGTCTTTTAAGAATTTGGTTGATTTCTTCCTGGATCCGAACCCTAGGCGCAAATCAGATTCAATTGTTTATTTGATCGTTATTAAAGAGAAAGTAAAAGAGGATCACCCAGAGAAGGAAGCTTTCAGCGAAATGGTTATCTCAGGAAGACTTCTGTTCTATGAGTTTACTGTTACTCGTGAGAATTTTATGACCCTGATCGGCGCGCCCAGCGAGGTGGCGGTATGGGGCTACGTCCCCGTTTCTTTTAAAACAAGAAGAACTATTGATCCGGCAAAGAATATCCACAGCGAAAAAGCCAGAGTTGCTGAAAGAGGAAAACATAAATATAGATTGGCCGATGGAAGCCCTATAGGCGCTGAGATCACAGAGCCCACCACTTTCGCCGCCGGCGAAAACATATTAAAATTTATGAAGACCGGGGAGATGCAAGATATATTAAAAGGTTCTGCCGCAAAGCTTTATACTCCCGCACAACACAGGGATATTATGGCTAAATTTGGACCTGACGATCCGGAAGAAATCAGTCGCGAGAAGTTTGCCGCACTCAAACAGACAAAGGGGTACGGAAGCAAGGTCGAGGGCGGCGCCCAATGGTCGATTCCTTCAGGAGTATATGCAACAGACGACAATCTACAGGGCGATCTTCTTCTAGATGCAGCCGCTATTCGCGCTAAAGCAATAGCATATACGCAAACTTTGAACGGAAGTCTTGTTAGCATCTTCAATTCCTTGGGTGCTTTATCTGACAATATTAATAACTACTTTATTGCTGGTGATGTTTCTCAAGGCCTCGACGCAAAGAAAAACGCCGAAGAACTTAGGCGCGCCGTCAACGAAGTCATACCAGAAGAAGCAATCGAACAAAGACAAGCTGCAGAAGAATAAATTGCTTGACAAAATAGTCGAGAGAGATTATACTATATATAACCTAAGAGGGATCAATGAGCAGAGCTTATGACGACAATCAAACTCTACAACAGAAAATTATAAGAGGCGCCAACGTATTAGCAGACAACGTAGCGTCTACACTCGGACCGAAAGGCCGCAATGTTCTGCTACAAGAAAAAGGCCAGCAACCATTTATTACTAAGGATGGTGTGACGGTTGCTCATTTTGTAGCACTGGAGGATCCATTTGAAAATGCAGGTGCTCAAATCTTACGCCAAGCGGCCATCGAAACTAATAATGAAGCAGGAGACGGAACAACAACATCAACAGTTCTTGCAAGAGCGATTCTGCTGGAGTCCCAACGATTTATCGCGTCAGGCGTATCTCCTATCGAGCTTCAACGTGGCATCGATTTGGCTGTTAGGGAGGCGGTAGAGAATCTTAGAGAGATGTCTCAGCCCGTTAAAACGGTGGCCGACATCGAACATGTGGCTACGATATCGGCCAACAACGATTCTACAATTGGAAAGTTAATCGCTACCGCGGTTGATAAAGTGGGCCAAGATGGCTCTATCACGATTGAAGAGTCGCGCTCTCTGGAGACGATGTTAGATATTACTGAGGGATTCAGATTTGATGCTGGTTTTTGCGCTGGGGCATTTATCACTGATGAACGCAGAGGTGTGATGCATTATGATGAGCCACTATTTTTAATCACAGATCATAAGATTTCTAATGTAGAGTCTATTTTACCTATGCTTGAGATGATCGCGCGAGAAAACCGTCCTTTAGTTATTGTGGCAGAAGATATCGAGGGCCAAGCATTAGCCGCCCTAATTATGAATGCAATGCGTGGCACCTTGAAGGTCGCCGCCGTCAAGGCACCGATGTATGGCGAAGAGCGCAGAAACATCCTAAATGACCTAGCTGCCTCTGTGGGCGCCAACTTTATTACGCGCGAAAGCGGAACAAAGCTCATCGATGCTCAAATGATAGATTTGGGCACCGCAAATTTCATTGAGAGCAATAAATACAATACGACAATTGTAGGGGGCAAATGCGATCATGAATTAGTCGAACAAAGAATTGAAGCGCTCAAACGGTTGATAAAAGATACAGACTCTATGGCCGCTGCGGCTCGCACTCAGGAGCGCATTGTTCGCCTGTCTTCTGGTGTGGCAGTGATTAGGGTCGGTGGCGCAACTGAGGTTGAGATGACCGAAAAGAAGCATCGTATTGAAGATGCGCTCGAAGCAGTGCGCTCGGCACAACAAGAGGGGATTGTTTGCGGAGGAGGAGTCGCATTATTACATGCTGGTAATTCCATTGCCATTACATCCAGCGAGAAAGATCAAGCCTATGGGGCCTCTGTTGTTAGAGAAGCATGCCGCGAGCCGATCCGCCAAATGGCTTTAAATGCCAATGAATCGCCCGACATAATAATTAACAAAATTTTGAGCGCTCGCAAAAATTATGGCTGGAATTTTAGGACTGGCGAACTAACTAACCTACTTAGTAGTGGTATTATCGATCCCGTTAAAGTTGCACGAACAGCGTTACAAAACGCAGCTAGCTGTGCCGGAACTTTGATTACCACCAACTATGGGATTATTCAAACGGAGTAAAATATGACAGAGAATATGAAGAAAGGTGATCTAGTCTGGATCCCCCAGAGCGTCAGATTACATTGGTATAAGGCCACCCAAGAGAAGTTCAGATATTTAATCACAGATGAGCCGACAACGGCGGTGGTGTGTAGCGAAAAAGACAAGAGTTATGATGTGTTTATGCGAGGAAACGTGTGGACAGTAAACAAAGACAGCACCTATTACGTGGAGCATAGATAGTGCTAGTTAAACTTACCGAAGTCTGCAATAACGGCGCCGTTACGACAAATAAATATTATTCTTTGAGAGAGGTGTTTATAAATCCCGAACATGTAGTAATGATTCGCGAAGAGAAACGAATAAAAGAACTTAACGAGAATGGAAGAGTGGCCCCGGGGCTAGACGGAGCCCATCAGTTTTCCAAGCTGACGATCAATCGCGGCCAAGCCGGCACAGAGATTATTGTGGTTGGGTCGCCGGAGACAGTGGAAGATGCTTTGAAAAATAACAAGAAACTATTAAGGGGTTAAAATGAGCCAGAGAGTAAATATACAATATTCTGTTGATCTAGACGAATTGGATATCGAGGTCCAAAGGTTGATTAAGGGCGCCCTCGTTCAGCTTCAATATATGGTTAGCAAATGTAACCAGATTGAACAGGCCGATCCCTTAACAATTAAAAATTGTGACTTAATCAACGATATTAGACAACATATTTCCAAAGCAGATCAGACCTTAAGTGACACTACCAACATCATTAGTGGATATTTAACTTATAAGTCGAACATCGCGCAGGACACAGCAGATTCTTCACAATTATCGAATGAGTTATCTCAGAAAATGGAAGACTTTAAAAACTCTATAGATAAGCCGCTCGATGAAGTCTCCACTTAAATATCATAATGATCACACCGCCGCACTGCCGATAATAAAAAAAATAGTTCCCGAGGGCTCTGTTATTAGCTCGTATCTATTTTATAGTGGTGAACTTGAGTTTACATTATGCAACTCGGGCAGGTTTGTTCTCGCACACACTAACAAATATGTTATTGATGAGTTTTGGCAGTGTGTGATGGAAGATTGTTTTTCGCTTTACGAGATAGCCACTTCTGAACAAGTGGCCCGAATAATAGACAGGAACGCCTTCCACATTTTGCAGGAGAACTGGGCAAGATACGAAGATCCTTATCTCCGGTCCGCTTTATTTTTTATTTTGAACAGACACTCAGATTCGGGCCTCGTCTCCTCGGGAGATTTTAAAAAGAGTTTTTTTAATCCAGTTTGTGTTTCATATCTTAGGAATTTTTATATTGAGAATTTTCATTTAAAATATACTCCCGACAAAATATTTAAAGACCCCGCCGAGACCTACCCGCGATCCCCAGACTTTTACCTCTTCCCGCTTGGAAAATTTAATTATAACCTTTTTGATCAAGGGAAGAGCTATGGTCTTGAGCAATACAAGATTAATCATCGAGAGTTTTTTAGCACAATAAGCAAAGATGGCTCTAAGTGGATCCTTCTTTACAAGCCGCACGCCCTGGTTTTTTCACTATACAAGAAGTTTAATATTATGATGGTTGACAAGCGCGGCGTTTTAACAACAGATAAACAAAATTGCAAGGAGATAATTGTTACAAATTTCTAATAAGCTCTGGATGGCTCTCTCTCTGTTTGCTGTTGGGCAAACTTTGGCTTGGTTTCAAATCAATAGCCAGTTCGTATGGGACTGGTGGAAGACAAAGCCTATTTTGGCTGTCCTTATTTATGGTCTTCCCACTGGTCTCTGTTTTTTATATGGGGTGAGACTAGCTTACGAAGAAATGGGACAAGTGTGGGGTCCGAGGTTCTTAATCTTTAGTATGTCATATTTGACGTTTCCAATTCTTACGTGGTATTTCCTTCATGAAAGTATGTTCACCACCAAAACGATGATTTGTGTGTTTTTGTCAATGCTTATCGTGAGCGTCCAACTGTTTTGGAGATAGCAAACTATTTATAGTGTTGAGGTATATTTATGGATTTTGCTACACGAAACTGGTTTGGTTATATAAACGAGAACATTAGATTAGATGAAGGCCTCCGTGACATCGGGCTCTCCGAGTTTGTCGCCGACGCCATCGACTCCGCGCTACACCAAGCGCCCGAAAGCGCAAAGACGTGGCTGGGGCATAGGTGGAAGACCACACATCTCCATCAGTTCGTGCGTCCAAGCAACAGAATCCAAGAGTTTCGGTTCAATACGATGGAGCCGCTCTTGTCTGCGCTTGACTATTGGACGGGCGGAACGAAAAAGGAGGATCTTGACGAGCCAAAGCCCGAAGTTCAGTTTGGAGCCCCCCATTCGGGCCCGCGACCCCCATGGGGTTGGGGGCCGATCGCCGAGGCGCGACTGACCGAGGAAGAGACGGAAGCAGAAATGGAGGCTCGCGTCACCAAGCGAACCGAGAATTTAGCGGACCGCGCCAAGCACGTTAAGTTTGTGCTCCAGACCATTAACAAGACCATTAAAGATGAGCCTCTCGGCAAATGGAACAAAGCCTTTAAGAAGGCGGTGAAGAGATTAAGCAAGCTGGGACTTAACAGCAAGGCAGTCGACTTTGTTAAAGGAGTATTAGACAACGCAATCGAGCAAGCGTGGGCATCCTTCAGCAGTCGCTTCCAAGACGTGTTCACGTTCTTAAACATGCACCCCGACAACATCAGGATCCTCAGCGATATTGAGAATATGGCAGACGCAGACAACAAAGCTGAAGAGGAGATAGCAGAGCAAGAAGATCCGGACCAGATCCTTCACACGTTTGATGACGGATCCTATTGGTATGATCTACAGACAAGCAACTGCGACTTGGAAGGCGAACGAATGGGGCACTGCGGTGCTGCTCAAAGTGGAGGCACAATGTATTCCCTCCGCAAGCCCGAAGGCAAGCGCGGCAAGTCTAAGTCGTTCGTGACGATTGAGTTTGATGGCGAGATTGTCTCCCAAATAAAAGGCAGGAGCAACAGCATGCCTCCCGAGATCATGTGGCCACACATCGAATGGTTCATCGATAATATGGGTGTGACGGAGGTCACAGAGCAGGGCGAGCATTCCGACGATCCTGAAGCGTTCATGGAAATGAATGCCTATCTGGAGCAAAAAACCAGCGCCAACTTTAGCGGCAACCGCCAAACACGAGTAGACGAGTTAGAGAGCGAGCTTGAGAACATCGATCAGAACATCGGCTATGATAATGAACTAGTCCACAGCGAAGTGTATTACAATATCTCCGATTACGGCGAAGACGATAACCAAATCTATGTGGAGGCAGGCTGCGAGTGTGGTCTACAGATCGATCTTGGTTGGCCGCTGTATTTTCAAGCCAAGAAAGGCTACATCGCGATGGATAAAGACGGCAATCCCATCACCAGCTACCCGATGATCCCCACAACCTACAGTGAGCAGTCCTCCTTCGAGTCCGATGTGGGCATTGATGAGGTTGCCGCCTCTCTCCCTGGTGAGGAAGCCGACATAAATATTAGTATGGCGATGATGCAGGGTGTCATACCCGACGATTGGGAGCCCCCCGCGGACTTTCCCAACGCAGAGTATCCCGAGACAGCGCACTTGATCGTGGAGATTAGAAGGAGCGAAACATTTGAAGACACCGAAAGAGAAGGCGGCTCAAGCGCCGCTCGCGACTATGAGTATTTTGCTAGCGAAGTGGTCGACGCGTTTGAAGAGAGGTATCACGAGCACGTTAAGACAATCCAGCGGAAGCTAGCGGTAGAAGACTACATTGCCAAGAATGCCTACGTTAAAGATATGAGCAAGCTCGAAAAGATCAGCGAGCTTAAACATTGGAAGGTTCATGTTGATGACGAAAACGCCCAGTTTACATTCATCGATGACAGAGACGGCGATCTCGTATACCGCCTTCGCACAGGATTAGCCGTTCCCACCGAGACGGTGATTTATTTGACTGCGGGCGAACGAAGCGGACCTACCGATCTTATAAGAAGAATGTTCCCTAACCTCAACATTAGGGGAGCGGGTGGCGAACTCCGAGGCCAATCACTGAACTCACAGATGGCGCACAACCTCCAAGGCGCTTACAAGGAAGCACAGGCAGCTTTGCGCGCAGCCTCCGATCAGGAGCAGCTTGACTTTGGCGACAAGTATGCGCCTGATCCGATAATGGAACTCGCCAAAGACATTGAGCTTATCATTTATCCGAATGTTAAACACGATGTGAGAGAGATGGAGCGTGTTCCAACTATCACATTTGACTTTACTTTCCTTGTGCGCGTCAGCTATGACGATAACGTGGAAGAGATCGATCGCGTGCTAGCTATGCTCCACTACGTCAACGACAACCCAGAGATCCCACGCGAGGCTGTGCGAGAGATCATCCTGCCTTCGATGAGCGCGATGAAGGATGTTACGTGGGCGCGCCAGAAGAAACTAGAAATGAGCAATACTGTGACTAGCTTTTTCCAACAGATGGATAGCGTCTACGGAGCCCAAGCCGATGCTGGCGACGATATAGCCGAGCGTTTTATGCTTATCTCGATGTGGCTGCGGGACACCTGGGAGCAGATGGATTTGCTTGAGCGGTTTGTGGCGGATAAGGTATACATAGAGCCGATGCTAGCCCGCACTTTCCGTGGTCACAGCATGGCTGGCGCGATTGATGTAGACACAGGCAAGCCGCGCAACTGGGATGAATATGTCCAGAAAGAGCGCGTCCGTCGCGGTGTTGGGTTGGCGAGCAAAGATGTAGCAACTGCGCGTGACGAGATGAATCGCTTGGGAGCGAGCGTAACAGAAAGCATCGAAGAGCAGATCGCAAGAATAGACGCACTACTAAACGAGAAAGAGTCTCCGATTGATTTGCGGAT
>Ga0098057_1000849_pt1 | contig 9813 bp, 4 predicted proteins | sample 18_taG_FD_77072 | JGI IMG/M metagenome (GOLD analysis project Ga0098057, IMG submission 77072) | Marine viral communities from the Subarctic Pacific Ocean - 18_ETSP_OMZAT15316 metaG | ecosystem: Environmental > Aquatic > Marine > Oceanic | place: Pacific Ocean | collected 2015-01-19 | reverse complement strand
TATATTGTACGAGTTAGATGTCTCTGGAAATGTAACTGCTGTTGATAGTAGTTTAGTGGTAGATCCAATAGATGAAGAATGGGATATTGGAGGGGCAAATGAAATTACAGATACCGCGGATCCAAGATATGTGTATACTACCCCGAGCACCCCAGATCCGGATTACACAAAAGGATGGCAAGAAAGTAGTGATAGTGGATGGGATCCAACTGATAATGGTTCTTCTATTTTTGGACCCGCAACATCTACCGGTAATACGTATAGAGCGTATTACAAAATAGTAGATACTACTGATCCTACTAATACTAATTTACCTGTTATAGACAATTTAGTATTTCGAATAAGTAGTGCCGAGGACGACGCCGACGATTGGGTTGTAAAATCTTTTAGATTTACTAAAACAAGAAGATTAAAAAAACCTAAGATTTTAAAGGGTGAAAATAACTATGACACACCTCAATACGGGTATCTTCCATCAACTACTCATTCTAGTTGGGCTGTTTTAGATCCCGTGAATGGTTGGGGTCCTTTAACTTTAGGTGAAATAGAAGCGGGGAATGTTGCTAGTGTTGACACTTCTAATAGAGGTTGTCATGATTGGAGTGGAGGGTCGGCTTGGGATATGGACGCGGCAGTAGATAGTTATATTCCTCCTAATCAAAATGGTATCACAATAGGAAATGCGGTATATGGTGACATTACTGACGGTACTTATGAAATAAACACAGGCACATATATTGAGAAGCAATCTGGTACAACTGGAACTTTTCAACAAGACATTTCGGCAGTTTCCCTACATCCAAGTGGAAGCGCTACAGCACCTGGTACTTTAACGAATAACCGCTGGTATGATGTTAGAATTTATTTAAAAGACGGTACTAATTATACTGGTAATTTGTTTAATATAAACGTTTTAGATGTAGATGGATCTGTGTACAATGGAGATCCAAACAATGCCACTACTATTCCAACTGGAGGAGATCCATTACCAGTTAGTGAAGGTTTTGTAGGGATATATGGATCACCTTTTGGTAAGGTTGGACTGGACAATACTCATGCTGTTGGTGGAGGTACGGGTCGTTATTTAAGAGGTGTGTATAAGAAATCTCCAAACGCGACTATGGTTAATAATTTGAAATTTTATGGTGTTACGGATTGCGAAGTGTCAATTGAAAAGATTGAAATAAAAGATATTACAGAAAAAGTAACTTGGCAGAATGCTGGTACCTGGGATTTTCATGGGATAGGACATCAAAATCACGCTATGTCTAGTACATTAATACCTTGTACTAATACTGTCGCTGAGTTTGAAAACGAATGGAAATTATTTTATTCAGTAAGCGGAACTGGTGGAGTAAATTTTAAAAATGTGTCAACTTCCGACCCAAAACTAGTATGGGATTTTGATGATGATGGTTACGCTAATGGATACACTGTTTTACAAGAAACTGATAGTGGATATAATCTTAGTTTTAAGGTAAGTAACAATACTTCTGGAAAATTAGGTGGACATGTTTCGTATTCTCTAACTAATGCCACTGCTGGTACTGGCGTTGGATTTCATTTTGATAATATTAGTGGTAATGGAAATTGGGTGGTTAAGGGTAATTTTTCAAATACTTCCACAAGTGATAACGTTGGTGAAATATCTTTAAATAATGTCTACCAACACGATAGCATTGGTATGATTGGGACTGATAATGGATTGACTGGCACACTCACTCCGGCCGGATGGAATAATAAATTAGTTTTTAAACGATCTGATTTGTCTAGTGGTGATTTAAACGCTACCATATCTAACGTTTCTCTTGTTGACGCTACTAATATTTTTACTAGTGGAGAAATAGACGGTTGGAATATATCAGGATTTGATCCTACAGCGTATGATTATATTGTTTGGGATGAGATTAATGAAAATATATTATTCTCTAACGCTATTGTTGACTCTCAAATATCCCAAGAATTATATGGTAGCACTTTTCACTCAGGAGAAAAATATAGATTAAAATTTGATTTATTAAATACTGATATCAATACAGCTGTCGCCGGTAAAATTAGTGGTTATTTCTACAACGTAAATGGAGATGGATTTACTTTTAGCGATTTAGATGTAGAACAAGCGTTTGATCAAGAATTTACTATAGGAGACAATACAACTACTGACGCTTCGTTACCTAGGAATACATTAGTTATATATGTTAGTGAAGAGTATTTTTCAGGACGTTTAGATAATTTTGTTTTAAATAGAGTTATTGAATTAGATTCAGAGACAATAACATATAAAGAAAAAGTGAATGGATGGACAAGTTTTAAGTCTTTTATTCCAGAAAACGGAATAAGTCTATCATCTAATTATTATACTTTTAGAAATGGGGGATTATGGGAACACCATACAAATGAAATAAGAAATAACTTCTATAATGATCAATACGAATCATCTATAACAACACTACTGAATGAAAAACCGTCTGTAATCAAACATTTCAATACATTGAATTACGAAGGAACGCAATCTAAAGTAGATGAATATACTAGTGGTACAGATTCAAACGGAGCGACAGTGTTTAATTCGTATAACTACAATATAGAAGATAGACCAGGATGGTTTGTTGAAAATATTAGTACTAACGAACAAATTGGAAGTGTGAAAGAGTTTATAGAAAAAGAAGGTAAATGGTTTAATTATATAAAGGGAGATAATACAGCTATAGATACGTCTTGTTTTAGTTTTCAAGGATTAGGAATAATAACAAGTATAACAACAAGTACAGCATAATGAAATTAATAAATAATATAAATATAAACGAGGATAGTCTACCTGTTAGCGCTTCGAGTAGACGTTTACGTATTGCAGGGGATGTTGGATCTAAATGTAAGATGCAAATTCACGACGCTTCTTCTCCTGTTAAATTTTATGATTTTACAACGCAAGCTTTTTCAGTTGGATGTGATTCAGCTGCTAAATTTTTAAAATGTGAATTGGATGGTGGTAGTTTTAATACCAAAATTAATTTTCCTGCTAGTGGAAGTTCATATAGAATATTAGTTTTTACAAGTGGAAATGATGATACTGAGATAAGCAGCGATATGTCTTCAGATGAATTTCTATGGTCTACTACCATAGAGCAAAGTGTTAATGCTACGATAACTTTTACCCCTATCACAACAAATACAAATAATTTTGGTAGCATGCCAGCTAGTGTTACCTCTGTATACACAGCGGGGACAGAGGTTAACGTGACCGTGCCAGTCAATTGGACAATAACTTCAGCAGCAAGTGATACTTATGGATACGGATTAAAGGTTGATTCAGACGAATTAAATGGAACTTCAGATACAGAATATTTTACGTTTGCAAAAGATATTGATTCTTATTTTTATTTTGACAAAGATGTGAGTATAACTGATGGTGTGTCAAATTCAAATACATTTATAGTAGAAGATTTAACAGATATAGGTGTTGGAATGACTATAGTCGATGTTGATGCTGGGAGTGTGAGCGGTGTGCCGGTTATAACTGATATAGACACTTCGACTAATTTAGTAACGGTAAGTGTTGCACAAACATTTAACGACGGTGCTACATTGACTTGTCGTGCTAGTGGTAAGGTACCTATACTTGAGGCTATTGGTGTGGGTTTAAGTGCCACCACCGGGAATTGGTCGTATGTTGAGAATAGAATATCTAAGGTAGTAAGATCGTCACCGACCGACGAAGATATTGAGCTCAATGGATCTCGTGGTATATCAGCGGGTAGTAGTATATCTGGATTAAACGTTAACAACGATGGAACTAATCTTGTTCAATCGGTAACTCTTGGAGCCACTACAAGTGGGAGCGTAACTATGCAACTGAATCAAACTGGTGTGATAATTGGAGATTCCGTTGTTTTCTATGGGTCTACAGATTCAATTGCTTTAACGGGAGAAATACAAGTTTCTAAATACCCACTTTCGAATAGAACCATATATCTAAACTTAGATGGATTTATAAACATAGGAACTCAAATACCATAATAAAATGTCAGTAATAATAACAATTAGCAACAACGTAAATAATGTTTCCTTACAACTTGGAGATATGGCGTATTATGTTGAAAATGCTGTATTAGAAGGAGAGATAAATAGTACTCCTGATATACCAGTATTAATAGGAGAAATAATAGATATTGACGGAAGTGACATAGAGGTAGATGGATCGTCTCCTCCAATAGGTGCTTTTTTAATGTTCTCAAAAAATAAAATTATTAATGATTCTAATTTGATAGGTTATTTTTCTAGAATTAAGTTAGTAAATAACGATACGAATTACGCTGAAATATATAAGATCTCTTCTGAAATAAGTGTCAGCAGTAAATAACGTGTAAAAAGTGTAATTATAGATAAAACAAATAAAATATGAAATATTCAGCATTTAAAGAAAAAAGAAGATTAGAGCAAAATTCAGAATCTGATTCTCCAAATAAATTTATTAGTTTACTATTTGGAGGGGCTAAAAGAAGAAGAGAACAAAGAGCGGCTAATGAGGATCATGAGCATTGGATGACACAATGGGATAATCAGAAAATGAATAATCCGTACGCTGGGGTAAAAAACCCATATGCAGACATGGAGAATGTTTACGAAGATGCTAAAGTGAATCTACAGGCGGCTGATTATGCCAAAGAACAATCACAACAAAACATGGCCAATATTATGAATAACATGTCTGCTTCTGCTGGTTCCTCTGGAATCGCTGGATTAGCTCAAGTATTAGCAAATCAAGGGGTACAACAAGCAAGACAGCAATCTGTAGATATAGGTCAACAAGAAGCAGGATTGGAATTAAGAGCTAGAGGTGAAGCTGGTAGACTAGACCAACTTGATAGAACAGGAGAACAAAAGAGAGAAATGTTAGAAAGAAAAGGACAAATGATGGTTGATGAATTTGATAGAACAAAAGTTGATCAACAACTAGCCTACGCTAGAGAAAGAAAAAGTTTTGCAGACGCTGCTATAGATAATGCTAGAGCATCTGGGGACGCGTTTTTAAGTAGCGCTGTTAGTGCTGCAATACCAATGATGTCGGATATTAGACTAAAAGAAAATATAACACATACTGGTACCTCAGAGTCCGGCATACCTATTTATACGTTTAATTATAAAAACGATAATCAATTATGGTCAGGAACAATGGCTCAAGATTTAATAAACTTGGGAAGAGAAAACGCTGTTACTACAATGGACAATGGTTATTATGGCGTATATTATGATATGATTGATGTTGATATGGTAGCTAAAAATTAAATATATGAGTAGAGATAAAGACGGGTTGACAAGATATTATGAAAATATACCTTATGGAAATAAGTCACTAGCTTGGGAAGTGCATGGACCTGAAGTAAAAGCAGCAGTAAACAAACAAGTCAAAACGCTAGTCACGATGAGTGATGCTGCCGCAAAACAAGGAGAAAACGAGGTGGCCGAGGCGCTTAAAAGTGGTATTTACTACATACAAAAACAAGGTGAGAATTTAAAAAGTATAAAAGAAGAGCATTCGCAAAACGTTGAACTTGGATCTAATTGGTGCACTACTTACGGATGGGATGATAACTTTTTTACAGAAAAAGGACAAGTATATTTTGATAAAAATATGAAGGTAATATTATCTGCCTTTAATCCGATTACAGGAAAAATAGAAGATAAGTCCATCGAAGACGTAACTAAAGATTGGGAATCGATAGGTGATTGGATGCAAACATTATCAACTGCTAAACAAGACTTAATAAAAGCAAAAAGCGATATAAATACCGCTCCTCCTTTTGATATAGATTTCTTCACAACTAATCTTATAAAAAACAATTGGAAAAGTATGATAGCAGATTCAGATCCTACGTTAGATCCTAACGGTCCTTCTAACGGGTATAGATTACAACAAATACTATTAGAAGAAGCTGATGTTAATGGAAATCTACCTGCAGATTACAACTTAGATAGAGAATCTTTTAATCCTGAATTTGATACTAGATTACATAACGCTATAGCTGGTGAGTTAAAAAGGACTTTTGATCCTAACTGGCAATCAGAAAACGAGAAAGAAGAAGCTAAGCAGTTAATGTCTAGAATAAACGTATAATATGAAATCTAATGTAACGCCTATATCTTTAGGTCAAGAAAACGAAAAGCGAAAGCAATTTAAAAAAGAAGCTAAAGAATTCAATAAGTTTTTAAATGAAACTATAGGTGGTTCAGAAGAAGAAGAAGAAGAAGAGAAAGAAAAATTACTAACGCCTGAAGATGAATTAAATAAAGCTATTAAACCATATGTTGAGTCTAAGAAATACAAAGAAAGTGAACTTAAAATTATTGAAAAAAGTTTATATAATACTATTTTAGAAGACAATCAAACGAAAGAATTACCAGAAGAAAAACCATTAGAAGATATTCCAATTGTAAAAGCGTATAATTCATTTAAATCAAATTCGTCTAGAACATTAGGGTACGGAATAGATTGGATTAAAAGAAATACACTCAAAGATCCAGAGAAAAATTATATTAAATTAGATAGAAAATCCATTAATAAAAACTCTTTATTTTCATCAGTAGTACCTAGTAATCTTTCTATGAACGGAGAAAGTTACTATAACCCTACTGTAATGGAAGCACTAAATACAGAAGACTACAACGTAGCGTTAGAGAACAGAAAGCAAATAGAGATTGATAGAGATATCAACTTAGATCATATGAATATTTATACCGACGAGGTGTTTGGTTGGAGTCCTGGAGATGGAAAATTTCAAGAAGGAAGAGAGTATGTTGAAATAGATGGAATTAGACGTACTGATAATCCTGATGGAAGTCGTATTTACGAAGTGTACGATCTCGAAGACGCTATGCAAGAGAGTGGTATACCTAGTCCAGGTTTTGAGTTAGAAGAAGCGTCTGAGGAACAAATAGAACTATTCGAAGATCAATTATGGGATTATGAATGGGAAAGCGTCCGTCATCAATACTTAAACGATCAGAATTTAACAGCCGGCGGAGATGAAGATGTTGACAGTGAGGTTTCTGATGTTAAAGCACAAAACGGAGCAAAGTTACTTGAAATGGTAAAACCATTATTGACAAAAGATGACGACGAGGACGAATTGTTAAAATTGTTAGAACAGGCTTTTGATGATTATTTTGGAGAAGGTGATGATTTTGATAGATTAAGAGAGTCTCCATTTGTTGGTCAAACTATTCAAGATGAATTAAAAAAAAAGGGAATCACAGTAGAAATACACAAAGCAGGAGATAAATATGATTGGCTTGTTTTCGTTAGAGGCAACGATCAATTGAAATATCCCTTTTATGGTATTGGAATTAACGGTAGTTTGATGGATGGAGAACGTACTGTAGAGTATTACAATCATCAACTAAAATTAAGAAAAGTAGCAAACTTTCAAAATAAAATAAAAACATATTCTCAACACATAGTGGAGGAGTTCCAGCAGCCAATAAACGACATAGAAAAACTTATTGTAAAAAAAGTATATACTGATATAAATAAAGAAGGAGGATTTGAAAATTTAATAGCACCACTTTCTCACGTTAATGTTCCAACCGGAGAAGAGACAGAATGGATGATGGTTGAGCAATATATTAGATCAAGAAGTGGTAATTATAAAGACAATAAAGGTAGAAAATACCGAAAAAAGACGCATCAAGAATTGAATGAGAATTTTAAGAAAATTGCTGATTACTTCCAGAAATATAATATTAAAATTAAAATTAAAGGTGTGAGACAAGAAGATGGTAGTTTAGTCTATTTGTTCAACGCTGTGGATTATTATAGACTTATAGATAAGAAGAAGCAAGAAGAACTTATTGATGGGAAGTATGCTAAAAAATACAATAAATTACTAAAAAATTACGAAAACCAAATGAAGGTTGTGTACAGTAAGGTTACTTCTGAACATTTTGTACCTGAGTATAAACTTTTAGATGGAACTTTAATGGACTTCATTAACGATAAGTTAGAAGAAACTGGGTTTCATCCAGAAAGTTTAGAGTATACAAACACACTTGATCAAAAAACAATCATGGATAATGTTTGGCTAGGAATAGAGAATATGTTCACTGGACAAATACATGATATTCATAATGAGGAATATGGTGGAGATAAATATCTTGAAGATGGAGTTACGATGACCGACGCTTTTAATGAATTTTCAAAAGAACAATTGAAGAAGCTTAGAGAAATTAGAAATCTACAAAATAAAACAAAAGAAGAGTATTATTTTATGATGTACCACGAGCACTTAGCTTGGGACGTTAAAAAAAGTTCAGGAGCAAAAGAATGGCATGTGGAAGCAGGATTTGCGGACGAAGTCGGAGGAGAAGTTAGAGAGTACAGTTGGTATGCTATTAAAGATTTCCTTAGAGACTTAACTTCTCCAGAAAGATTTGAAGGAGGAGGAATCCTTGGATTAAAAAAAGCAGCTGAAGACGCGGGGAACGATGAAGCCTTAGAAAGTATTGAATTATTGCAAGATATTGCAGAAAGAATACTAGACGCTGACGAAGATTTGTTAAGAGGAGAAGATGGCTGGTTCGAAAGATTTTGGGATGCTTCCGTGTCGAACCCTTGGGAGCACTACGTACCTTTTTGGGGTGGTATAAATAGGACTATTAATGCTCAAACTATAAAAGATGCTTCCGTGAGAAAAGATCAAGGAAATGCAACTGTAGAAGATGAATTATTGTTAACTTTTCATACTCTAGACCATATGATGGAATCTAAGATAAATAAAGCTCGTGGTTCAGCTGGTAGAGCGGGTAAGATATTCGGAGATATGACGCCTTACTTTGCTGAATTCTATATAACAGGGAAATTTTTCACTGGACCTCAGATGTTTACAAAGAAAATGTTACAAAAAGGATTGTATTCTAATTTTGTTATAAATAAAATGGGGGTGGGTAATATTCAATACATTCCTGGGATGATGTTTGGTGGCGTGAGACCACTTAAACTTGCTGATGACATGATTAATATTGTGTCTTGGTTTGTGGGGACGGGAGCTCAGACAGCTTTTAATCCACCAATGTACTGCGAATATACTCTCAAGAATATGACGCCACCAATGAACTTTGTTTTATCTGACAGGTTTGATGAAAGGTTAACTATTCATGATCTTGAGGGTCTGAGGACCCATCATTATCAGCAGATACAGGAAGATATTAGTCCACTTTGGGAGGGTGTTATTATAAACACGAAAGAAACACCATATTTACGTCCTACAGGTGAATCAGAAGAACCTAAAGAAGGTTTTTACTATGTAAGTAAATGGGAAGATATTGATATTGTAGATCGGGAAAGTGGTGAAACAACTAATCCAGAGTACGATAGATTATTTATTTATAAAAATGGCCAATATCAATTAGTTGACGCCGAATGGGAAGGTCAAGTACCCGTGGAGAAGGTTGATGGTATTAGACGTACTGATGAATTATTTGAAGGAATTGATAAAAATATTGATTTATCAGTATACGAGGGAAAGACTTTAAATGAAATTTTACTTTATCATACGGAAAAATTCGAAAAAAAAGGTATTGATAACCAAGGAAATGACGCTAATATAGCTTTAATAGATGGACAGATATATAAAGCTACTATCACCGGACGAGATTTTGTGTATAGAAGCAATACAGAGATTACCGGAGAGGCAATGCTGTTTTGGGATGCTTTTTTTATGGCATATGGAATATCTTGGGCGGAAATGGCAACGGAAAGATTAGGAGATTTCTTTCCAGGAGCAATAAACTGGATGTCAAAAAGTACAGCAGGGCAAT
>Ga0098057_1000846_pt1 | contig 9817 bp, 11 predicted proteins | sample 18_taG_FD_77072 | JGI IMG/M metagenome (GOLD analysis project Ga0098057, IMG submission 77072) | Marine viral communities from the Subarctic Pacific Ocean - 18_ETSP_OMZAT15316 metaG | ecosystem: Environmental > Aquatic > Marine > Oceanic | place: Pacific Ocean | collected 2015-01-19 | reverse complement strand
TTTCTAGGTCGGACACGAACTTAGGCACGGCGGATATTATACGTTATACCCCCACCCCGGACAAGTCCGAATCCCCGGGCCAGTGGGCCGGATCGAGACGCGGGGGCAGGGGGATCGTGAATTGGGGGTCTTCGGCGTCTTCCTGCGCTTTTATGTGGGCGTGTGGGCCTAATGCTTCAGGTGAATAAAGCCTCACGGGCATGATCTCGTAGCCGTTGTCCCGTAGAACAATCGCCCGATGCCTCCCATTATGCTTATCTACCCTATAAACTTCCGAAGAAATTTTCTTCAACCGGAGAAAGGGGAGTGTGCAAAACTGTACCCCTTTATTAAAGGCGTCCCGCGCCCTACTCCTTTCATCCTCTTTTTTCAAGAAAGTAGCCAAACGTAAAAAGTCCTCTGGCTTGATTGAAAAAAGTTCAGCGGGGGACAAAAACAACTCGCTTATAAATAAGCCACAGGAGCCGTCCATATAGCGAAGTTAGCCATCGACATTCCGGCTGAAAAGAACAATAGACCAAAAAACATCAGACGAATGGTTTTGGGTGATCGGGTCGTCTTCGTTTACGGTTCCTAATTTAACGCGGTATCTTCCGGCTAATTGCCCCGCAGTAGCATTTACACCCGCTACCCTACTGTGATCAGTCGCGTCGATCCCGACCACATCCAAAGTATCTTCAGCGAGGTCCCCCCCAACTTGCACCCAGCACGCGGGGATAAAGCTCTCGGTAGAGGCATCTAAATCTACAGTCCAGTAAAGATATACATCCCCGTATCCGGTTAATTGGTGATACCTGTTGTTGTTGTTTATCATCGGGTCCATGGGGTCCCCGTCTGAGGCATCTATTGTGGGGATTTCGGTAACGAACCCCCTAAGTGCTTCTTGCCCTACCCCGTCAACTGTGTCGCGCAGGGAGCCCAGATCAAAGGTAAGAACGTCATAACGCCAAAGCAACTGCCCGAAAGCAACCGTAGCCCCGTTGTCCCCAAAACCCAACGCGAACGCATGGGGACGGTACAACGGTTGTTCCCCCCCGGGGGCGTTGTCATCCGGGTCTACCCCCTTGTCCCCCTCCATGTCGCTCTCCCCAATCTTAGGTATGGGCCTCCACTCCGGGAGATGGTTGTCGGTTTCAATGGGCATTAATACGGTCGGTATACTCTGGTCTCGGTAGTAAGAAACCCTCCCCTAAACGGCTGTTGTTTTGTGGCAACCAGCGCAGGGGAAGAGGAAGTATCCGGCCAATCGGTCATGCTGGAAGCCAACAGCCAAGGGTTCGCCCCGTAAACCCCCTGCGTAAACACGGGATCTTGGGTCCCGATATTATCAATCAGGGACACCCCGCCAGCACCAATGAGCACATTGCGGACGGAACAACTGTACTGTGCCCCGGAATACGTGGCGGACTGCACATCAAAGATAACCGGGGAGGACAAAGTCGCGGCGGTTTGTTTCCACCATTGTTTAATCTGGAACTTAGTGGGGCCGCTGTATGCTTTCCGGAAAGGAACAATACGAACAGTAGCCGAGCTGGACCCGTTCTTTCGTTGAATCAAACGAAAATCAAAGGAGTTGCCGTTCACAACGGCGGGCCATGAAAAATCTTCCCATGTTTCGTAAGTACGAAGTAAATACCCCAGATCTGAATCTGGGCTACCCCCTTGGGGGATTACATCCTGCCGCGTTACTAGCCACCAGTTATCTGATAATTGTTCAATTTCTTCGTTTACCCCCGTAGAATTCAACCCCCAGTTACCTGCGGTTGCCGCCACAGTTTCCACAATAGTGGAACTACCCGTCATAGCGCCGGGCTCTCCCCTATAGAATAGTTCTTGCTCAGTTGTCAATACCCCGCCAGAAGCCGGGTCTAATTTCTGGCTAACAATGTTGACCTTCTCAACATATGTCATGACCTCTACGACATACAAACCATCAAGTTCTTTCTGGCCAATGCGCTTCTGCTCGCGCTGGGCTAAGACATACCCGGTCGGAAACTTGTTATCCGGCTCCCGGGACATGGCCGCTCCCATGGCGGGGGCGTTCTCATCCCAGCTTGATCGAGAAGTAATAAAAGTCCTCTTTACTGCGTTGAACTTCTGCCCGCCAATATTGGCCGCAGTGAACTCGAAGTTGTACTTCTCTTGGTCCGCACGGTCAGCAACATAATACTTCTTAACCCGCAAAGAATCCTGACCATCGTTCCCCCCTTGGAAGTCTTGATCTAGTTCCCAGTAAACCAACTTGTGGTTGGGGAACTTGGTCGTATCCGGGTGCGCGGTGCCATACGCCCGGTTCGTATCGTTTACCAAGTCAGTGTAATCCACACGAGAGAGCGTGTCCCGTTCCCAGAAGAACAGATCCCGTAGATCTGGGGACGTGAACGATAAAACTCTCTGTCTGGTAGCGGAGGCCATTAATTTACAAAGGCTATAGATAAATTATCCGCTTGCTTCTGGTAAACAATCGTAGTCCCCGCTGAAGTAACCCCCGTTATCGTGTTCGCGGTGTCATCAATAGAGACACTGATAAAATCATGGTTAGTGGCCCCCATCAGGGTAATTTCTGTCGCCCCCGAAGAGGGGGAAGTCGTGGCCACCGGGATTTCAGAATCGTTAGTAATCTTTATGGCGGAATAATTAGTGGCCATAGTTATGTATGGTTAGTTATGGATTGTGTAAACTTTGTTAATGCCCGGGCGTAAACCCCGGCTAGCTTTCCCCGGTTATGGTTGATAGACCGCCACTCTTCGACATTAGTTCCGAAGAAAGGCTCCCCTATCACCGCATAACAGTGGGTTTTTCGGAGATACGCCGATCCGCGTTGACGGGGCTTTCGGGGCTTGGCCCCCCGGGAAATCATATCAGGATAAGCCTCTTCCATCTCGTCACGAAGAAGGGAGGCTAGGGTTTTGCCCCCACTACTAGTGTGCCAATACAGCCACTCGTGGCCGTTGGCAGATGGCTGGGCTGCGTTGAAGTGAAGCTCAACCGCAACGTCAACGCCGTCGCACTTCATTTTTTGAGCCACCCTGCCGATAGCCGAAGAATAAGTGCTCAACTCATAATCGTCGTAAATCTTGGCCTCTATGGGCAATACGCCGCAAATTCTACGAGCCAAGTCCCGATTAAAATCCCACTCGCTAACAACGTACTCCCCGGAGGTGCGAGCGCCCTCGTCCCCCTTACGGCTATGCCCCACACAAATACCAATCATTTTTTAAGTAGCCTGTAAAAAGATAACAACCCAACCGATACCCCCACAACTAAAGACCCAACCCGCAACCAATACTCGAATTGTTCCTGCATACTAGTTAGGAGACCAAGCATCGGAGCGGTCATGCCAACGAGAGAATCGAGGACTTTAGAATAATTTGTCATTTCTCACCAATGATTATAGCCCGGCGGTACGACCAATCACTGTGGAATTTGTGATCCCCCCGCCCTACCAAACTACCCTCACAAAACTCATATGCCCTTCCTTCAACCAACGTGATCGTCGGGGGATCGTACAGACTGGACGCGTTCGCGCTTGAGGCGCTGGGCAATCCTCTCGATCCGCAACTTGCTAGCAGGAGACCCATCAGCGGCCAACCGATCAAGCTCATCTTCCAAAGAGTCAATGCGCTTATCCTTTTGAATCCGAACATACTCGATATACGCATTTAGAGCGGCGGTTAACAACCGGAAAAACGAGGTCACTTAGATTTGGCCTTGCCGATGTTCAGGGCCATCCACGATACGACGGTTGAAATTCGCTGAACGACTTTATTATCACTTTCGTTCGGGGTTAAGGCCGCTATCAGACTGGCCAAAGTGACGGTTGCGGTAAGGACGCGGATGATGGCTTCCTTGTTGGTATCAAAAAATGAAATGAAGTCGGTCATAAACATAAGGGGGGTTCCAGAATGGCAAGGGAGGATACCATGCTCGCCCTATTTGGTCAATTCGGAACTTAAATAGGGGGCCGGGGTAACTCAAACAAAAACTCCCCCCGCCCGAAGGCAGAGGGAGTTTTAAAGTTAAACGGTGAGGGTTAACCTCCTGCGGTACCGCTGGTGCGATCAAAGATAATCGCGTAACCAAACTTGGTCTTGAGCGGCTTGGTAGCCGAAGCAAGCACTCCAAGGAAGTTACCAACAGTGCCCAGTGGGTTCAAGTCAACCGACTTGATGTTTACCCAATGGAAGCGGCCCGAGTAGTCAACCGGGTCGAACTTAACCTCACCCGAAGAACCAACTGGGTTCGGGATGAGGGACTCCATCACTTCCTTGTGAAGAACGAACGCAACTTCCCACTTGGCAGTAGCTGCCTCGTAGGCGGTGTTCGGGATGATCACGCTGGAGCTGATAGTGTAAGGCTCAACACGGAAGTAGTCATTATCGGTGTACGCCGCACCCGAGGCATCCGTTCCGTCACTAGCAGCAACGGCCAGACGATACCGGGGGGCAAGGTCATCGATAATGTGGTAGAAGCCACGGAAGGACTTACTCACGCCCAGAGGGGCGAGAAGCTCGTCAACGCGGCTAGACTCACGCATATCCGTGAGCTGTTGGGTCTCCGTCTGGAGAGTAAACGAGGCTTCCGAAGAAAGGACCAGAGCGAAGATCGGGCGACCGTTCTCCATGCCGTAGGCTTTCTTGCCAGCACCCGCACGAACCATGGCGTTATAGATCTTATCCAAAACCCCGTTTCCGATATTAACCGTAGAACCCGTGGGGGCCGCGTTATCAAACCGATCATCCGCTTGTCCCCCAGTGAGGGACGTGTTAGTGATGACCGTCGCCGACGTAGCGAGGCATTCCACAACAAAGTTGACCACCCGCTGGTATTCGTCGCGGTACCGCTCTTCCCAACCGTAACGGACACCTTCAGCAAGAGCGTCGAAGGAGGCCGAGAGTTGTTCGTTGCGATGTGCGGCGAAACGCAGGTCATCGACGTTGATCTCGGGAGACCAGACAGTAGCACGCTTGAGGCTATACGGCTCAAGACGCTTCTGCCAGTCGATACGAGACGGCGAAGTAGCCGCTTCGGTCCCAACCGCGTCGTTAGCGAGAGGACCATGGAAGTCGCTCACACTGTCGTTAAGGAGACCAGCAGTTCCCGTAACGGAAGACGAGTGATCCTGACCGGACTTGAAGCCGGAAGGACCCGCGAAATCACCCCAAGCAAGACCGATTTCGTCCTGCGCGGCGTTGGTGGGAAGAGCACGCTCGTAAATGAGCGACTGGAGGCGATACCCCATTCCCTCAGGGAAAGTTCCCTTGGGGATAAGGTCCAACCACGGAGACGTATGTACGTTCTCCGCGTGAATATCAGCACCGATACGGTTAGCCTCTTGAACGAGGACCGAATCGATATCACTAAGTCCGTCAGTGCGGACACCTGAAAAAGTAGACATGATGGTTCAGAAGTAAGAGGTTAAACGGCAGGAACGGGCATTCCCAGAGAGATCCAATCACCAGCAGTGCTGCTGGTATAAGACGTTACGCAAACATACATACGACCTGTAGTTTGCCCGATCTTTGTAGTATCCGCAGCATTGAGCGTTCCGGCGTTGATTTTGTCCCCAGTGAAGGGCCAAACTTCGATATCGGAACCAGCATCGCTATTTTTTACAATCACAATAGCCCCTTGGACGGCCTGAGGTAAAGAAACAGCATCGTCGTCCGCTACGGAGACGGTTACATTATTAACGCCCGCAATGAGCGGGACAGTGAGCCCCCCGGCTTGGGTGGCGGTAGTACTTGCGGTGATCCCCGTTTGAACTGCGGCTGATCCACCGCCTCGTCCTACCGTATTGGTATTAAGAGACATGAGGAAAAAAATTGAGGTTAAAATTAAAGGCCACAAGGCCAGAAACAAAAAACAAAAAACAAAAGGCGCATAGGCCGGGGAACCGTAGAACTAGATGAGCCTCTAGAGCGGGGCATTCGGTTTATATGGGAATAATATCACAGTTTTGTTAATAGTGGCAAGTGTTAAAACACGAAAACCCCACCAAAATGGTGGGGTCTCATGTTTGGTGGTTTAGTAAGAAAGTTATCCGATACCGCCCAAGGCACTACCAATACGGTCTACTGCGGAAGAAATCCCGGTGCTCGGGCCCTTGTCATCAGAAGAGGCTCCCTCCGAAGAAGTCAGAGTTCCCCCTCCCCCGCCACTGTCGCCCGGGGTGGACCCCCGCAACTTGATGATGTCATCGTTCGCGTCCTGAAGCTCCGATTCTAGCGTCTTTACCTGCTTGGCCAAGGGGATGACCGCATTGAACGCAAACCGAGCAAAGGCTTGATCCGCGTCACTAAGGGCTTCGATGGGGTAGTCCGCGTGGTCTTTCTGGAAAGAATCCACCGTTTCCTCCCCCACAATATCGAGAATGAAATTTGCTTTGGATTTAATCCGGTCCACCGCCGCCTTGCCGTGCTCCTCGCGGTTGGTGCGTTGTGCCAAGGCATCCTTCTCCCGGGCTTGGTCCGCTAAATCCTCGGCTTCCTTTAACGCCTGCTCGGCATTTTCAGAAAGATCTTTTCTCTTGGAAAAAGTAGATTCCGCCTTCCGGCTCAAATCGTACAACTCGAACTTATCCGCATCCAGAACATCATCGCCAAGGATCGAAGTCAGGTTGTCAGACAACTCCCGGCGGTTGGAATTGCCCAGAACATTAGCCAGCGTGTCCCGGTCAACCCCATATCGGTCAGCAATCGCATCGCTGGAGGATAAGATTTCCTGTTGGGGCTTAGTTACGGCATCACGGTACGCTTGGGTATCCTCCAGACGCAGAACTGAGTTGGCCTCTTCATTGGCTTTTACTTGGGCTTCGAGTTCGGCGACCCGATCCGTAGCCGCTTTAAGGGCCTCTGGTTCTGCGGTTCTAGTTTCCAGTTCCCGGATCGTCTGCTCCAGCCCCCGGTTCTCAGATTTGATTCTTTTGAACGCACCCCCCGCTGATTCCGTCAGCTTCAATTCTTCCGTGACCCGGTCGTCCAGATACTTCTGGATCTTGACTTTGTCCGCGTCGTCAAACTCATCCAGAATATTACCGCTGGGCTCTCCGCTGCTCTCTACCTCGGGCGACGAAGCCCCCGAATCGTCCGATGATTCAATCTCGTCGAGCGGATCATCCGATGTTTTCTTTTCAGGTGAACGGCTAGAAACGTCGAGAGAATCAAGATCATCGGTGCCCGACCCTGCTCGACTTTCTTTAGTATCCTTTGCTTCGTCATCTACCGTAGGATGGATTTCGTTTAATTGCTCTTCCACTCGGTCAAGAATGGTAGAGATACCGTCACTGGATGTATCTTCTTCTGGCATGGTTATTTAATGGATGTTTCTTCCTCTTCCAAGTGGGACCACTCCCCAAGGTTAGAGGGGCTGTTCTCGGGTCCGGATTCAACTGCCGGGCTCGAAAGAGTAGACAACCTGCGGACAAGATCATTCATCCCCGCTAGTTGATTGGCTACCGCCGCTTGTTGCTCCGGGGGCAACTTGCACATAACAAACGTATCGGGCTGCGCCTCCCGGATCGCTATGTCAATGGCGGATACCAGAAGGGGATCACGGAGTAGCTGGTTCAGCTTTTCCCGATCCGCTTCTTGTAAAAAACTGGAATTGGGGCGTAAGATCACCATCCGCCCCCGCGCTTTTTGGCACGTTTGGTGGTTTTCGTAGCCGCCTTAGCCTTGGCCTTGGCCGATCTCTTAATACCACTGGCGGCACCCCCGGTGGCGACATCTAAGATGACTTTCTTAACCGTCTTAGCCACCTTGCGCGGCGTTAGGGGTTTACTGCGCTTTGACTTGGGATCACTCGCTCTGCCGTACGATTTTCCTTTGGGCATGGTGGTGTGTAGCAACGGGTTAACTTGGGGTCAATGATTACTTACCCTAAACTAGGTCATTAACCGTCTGGGTGTTGGACTCCCGAAGCGCCTTCTGAGCCGCTTCAAAATCCTTCAGCCTCTGGTTTTGTTCGGCTTCCGCTTTCTTGATTTCCTGACGAGTAGACGACTCCTGCCGCATGATCTCCTGCTTAACTTGGGAAAGTTGCTGAAGCTCGTCCTCCGGTCCCCCGGGGGCTTGCCCTTCTTCTCCCCCCTCGGATTGGATAGACCGTTCGGTATTCTCGACGATCTGCTGCAATTTGTTGGTCACATCCAATGCCTGACCAACAAGATTCTGTTGGTTGGGGTCCGCCGCAATCCCTTGGGCGTGCCCGTTGATGTGAGCCGCCAACGCCTGCATGATCCCCAAGGACTCGCGGGGGTCTGTTTGCTGGGACACCACCGCATCGATAAACTGGGAGGCCACCGGAAGATGTAATTCCAAGTGGGTCCCGTGAAGCTGCCCGGGCAAAACAGGAACCTGCTGGCCAAGACGAATGAGAGAGTTCTCAAGAACTGCATCAGTCTGTGCCGTAGTCCCCCGGGGCTGCTCGTCTCTCTGGATATACCTAGTCGCAATATCATGGCCGATGCGGGCCGCTATCCGGTCAAAGGTCAGGTTACGGTTACCCACTTCGTCCATATAGGGCCGCTCTTGGTTAAGCTGATCGAGCACTGCAATACGAGCAGCAGGGTTACCCGCGCCTACGGCGCGTGCCGCCTTGGTGCGGCTGTGGTCGAGATTTTTAATCTGCCCCGGGGTAAGCCCCCGCTCTTGGCACCGCTCGTAAAACTTCTTAATAGCGGGGTCACTCTTGGGACCATCGACCATACGCCGCACCATCTCTTGGGCCAGACGATCCATGGAAGTATAGAACAACGCCAAGTTAGCCGCCGACAAACGGGTGGAAGTCTCCAACTCGGCTTGAACCTGAAGGGTATTCCGGTAAGGTGAACCCTGTGTCGCTCGGGCTGTGGTGTAAAAATCGCTCGTGTCCTCCAGTTGCTGGCGTATGTCGCGGACAACCGGGATCATGCTCTTGGTAAGATCCGCGTTGATCTTCTTGTCCACGACCTCAATGTTGGGACGGAGAACATTAAAGGGACCGTAGAACTGAACCGCCAAGTCCCGGAGATCCTCCATCGAGTTGGGCTGCACCATGATCCCCCCGGAAATAGCCGCCGCATCCGCCGCTTGACACTGGAGGCGATTCAAATACTGAACAAGAGGAAAGATCCGGTGCCCGTAACCACGAATGGAATGATAAGTCCCACTGTTACCAACACCATACGTGAATAAAGTAAATGCCTGCTCGCTGCGTTCGTGAATAAACTCTTTCTTGAATAAGAACCTCTGATCCTTCCCCGAAAACTTTTTACCCTTGGTCATGAGATTAGACTTCAGGTTGGAGTGCCTCTCTTCCCAGAGGTAGTGGGATACCTTACCATTGGCTTCCTTCACCCATGTGTGGACTAAACGAACCGACTTAACCTCCATTGCGGAGTTCCCGTCGCCGTTCTTGATCAATTGTTGAAAATGCTCCCAGTCGTAATTCCGGTCGTCCTTGTTAGTACGGGTAGCATCCAAAATGGCCTTCTTAACTTCCTTTACATCCCAACCTTGGGAGGCGGCGGCAGATTCGTTGGAAATGAATTTAAACAATTCATGAACACTATAATCCCGGCGGGAAAAACAAATGTCGATGGCCTCTTCATTAGACCGGGTATTACGAGGTAACTTGAAATCCCGTAAACCACACACTTGGGGTCGCCAGTCGATGTGGTTGTCGAAGTAAGAAACCCCAACGCCGTGCTTCAGATACTCGGTAGCCAGAATCAGGAACCGAGGATTCCACTCAGGCCAGTTGCGAATCGCCAAGGTGAGTTCCTCGTTGCGGATCGCGTTGGCTTCCCGGTCCCCCACTTCCGCCCCTTCGCTTG
>Ga0098057_1000838_pt1 | contig 9892 bp, 14 predicted proteins | sample 18_taG_FD_77072 | JGI IMG/M metagenome (GOLD analysis project Ga0098057, IMG submission 77072) | Marine viral communities from the Subarctic Pacific Ocean - 18_ETSP_OMZAT15316 metaG | ecosystem: Environmental > Aquatic > Marine > Oceanic | place: Pacific Ocean | collected 2015-01-19 | reverse complement strand
TTGGCCGAAACAGACTCCGAAATGATTCGTTACGGAGATTATTAACATGAACTTTTTAAATCGAAAACAAACAAAAGCAAGTTGCAAGGCAATTGCAGAAACCGCTCGCGCTCACAAGTTCACAATTATTTCAAACGAGTACTTAGACGATCTCGAGAGGAGGATTGCACGAATGGTGCGAGAAGATATAAAACGACTCCCCTCCAAAGGGAAAACAGTCTACCCGTTAATTAGGTAGCTGCTCCAATTCAATCCCAAATTCTTTCGCAAGGGAAATAGCCGATCCATCTTTTGAGTAAATCTCCCGGAAAACTATCTTCTTTATTCCATTGGCGGCTGCTAATTTCAAACAATCCCGACAGGGCATCAACGTGCTTGCTAAAAGAAACCCCTCGTCAGGCCGGACATATCTCAAGGCATTAACCTCCGCATGAACAACCCTCTCGCGCCGTCGATCCCGGTCACTCCAATCAATCTCAATTCCGGATGGCGCACCGTTGTATCCAATCCCGGCCACAGAATAGTCCTCTCGTAATACGCAAGCCCCAACCCTCTCGAAAGGGTCTTCACTTCTGGCTGCTCCTGTCTCCGCTAATTGCAGAGCGTATTCCTGCCAAGATATTCTCATCGTGTTTCTCCTTAATCTGCTCTCCGCTTTTCACGGTGTTTCCGCCTCTGCTCTAAATGTGGCGGGGGGTAGGGGTGGGGGTTTTCTTCCAAATCAGACAAAGTTTTCACCACTTCCTCCCGGCTAAACTCCCGAAGCCCTAAAGTTGCCGCAAAGTCAGTCTTGCCGCTAAACTCCACAAACATACTGTCCGAATGCGTCTGAAGAAAAAACTTACGCTTATAAAAGTACATCTTATGGGGTAAACGCATCCTACCTACCTCCTTTCTTTAGCTGCTCCAACTCCATCGAGTAGAGGTAGAACCATAAATCCATGCATTCCTCCTGAGCGGATTTAATTCGCTGTAGTTGGGTCATCTTAGTCATGCCCTTATCTCCATTAGGATTATGTTCCCTAATCCCCATGTTAAACTTCTCCGCTGCTCGCAACCTAAATGCGGTCAGCCCTGCGTCTCTTATTTGTTCGTCTGTCATTTTTCCTTTCTATGTAGTTGTTTCATCTCGTTGATGAATTAACTTAATTCTCCCCGGCAAACGTGATCTGGACTATGTTAAATCCAGTTGTTGCCCCGCTTGCCGGGGATGGTAGTGCCTCTCATAATTGATCGGTTGTCCTACCAAAATTCTCTACCGCAATCACGATTCTATTTGCATATTCATTAATTCTTCCAAGTCGCCCTCGCAGTTGCATCCTAAAAGCACATCTCCTTTTGGCTCGCAGTTCCCATCAATGTTGAATAGGTGGAGGCTGTTAATGAAATTGGCTACCGGGAACATATAATTGAACCACTCACCGCAACCGTGTCTGAATGGCTTGAGGTATTTGTGCAATTCATGCTCCAGTTTGGAGTCGCCCGGCATACAACCTAGAAATTTTAAAGAAACGGGGTTCCCGCATTGGATGTGAGACATTCTATTTCTACAGTTTTCTACCGCTCTACCAATCTTCACAAACGACAACCCATCCCAACCTATGTTTTCCCCCCACACATCTTCCCCGTGTAGAATGAAATATATCCACGTTGGGTTTGACGCTCTTTTATCGGCCATTTGTTTGGCCCTTGCGCTGTTTGGATTACGGGGCATCAGTTCTCATAATTTATCCAAAAATTCCACTCGACTGATCTTCCAGAAAGTACCGCAGGAACCCCAAATTTGAGGAAGTCCAACCTCTTTTTACCGTTACTTTCACTTGTTAAACTCAATATTTGGGGTTCCTGCGGTACTTTTACTGGAGTTCCCACAGGTTTTTCCCCCCTCCTTTAACCCTCCTAACTCGTTCTGGCATAGTCTTATGGAGTCTCCGTAAATAAGTCATTAAGGCAGTTGGATAGTAAAGTAATTTTTCTATTTGCCTTTTAAACGTGGAGTCCTCGTACAAGGCTGTTTCAAGCTCCTCAAGAGTCCCTTTCCACGACCCATTTTCTGGAATTACAATAATTTCCATGAGTGCCATGAGTCGGTTTTCATGCGTCATTTCTTTCAAGATTTCTACAAGGTCTGGATGCTGGTATGCCTTGATCCCAAACCTAGATTCTTGGAGGTCTTCTGGAATCTCATAGTTCTCTATGAAGTGGAGGAAGCTTGGAATTTCGGCACGTACCCCGTCCCAAAACTCCACCCTACTCCTAGGACTGTCGGATTTCATTGGCATAACGGCTCTGTCCACCTTCAGCAACATAATCTTATCCTCGATTGAGTCTTCAAGTGGGGGCAACATGACTAGGTTTTCGGCCTCATCATTAACACTTATGGACAATCTCCAAATTGGATATAAGGTTAGGGCTTCTTTATGTTTCCCATGACAACTCTGGAGAGAATTAACACAAATATCTTTAATCTTGGAACCAAACACTCGTCTGGACGGCATGTCATAAAACGGCACTTCATCAGCAATGCAAAGGTGTTCGGCTCCAAACAAATCGCCGTTGAATTCGCTCTTACCAACCATGTAGCGATAGGGTTTTTCGGCCCGGCCTCCAAGAGCCTCGGTAATAATGTCTTGGAACAGGTTCTTACCGGCGTTTCTAGGCCCGGCTAGGACTAGGGCTTGCCCCGGCATTGGAAATGCCTCTAACACCGCTTTACGGCCCATCTTGAGCCATCCATAGACATAAGGTCGTTGGTCTGTTTTCCCCCTATTAAACAATTGGTCAATTATGGAGTTAATCATGGGCCAACCGCCCTCTTTGGCTTCAATTATTACTGGATCAGAAGTTACTAAAACCCGTTTGCCGTTCATAATGTAGCAACCAGTTTTTATTCCGGCTAACCTTCCAGCATAGGCTACTGCCTTGGCGTAAGATACGTCAGCAATTAACGCGTCAATTGGAGAGAGTATTTCATCATCATGTACCCGGCCTCGCAAGCCCCATGATTTGAGGATTAGTTTTAGGGTTGTTTTAGTGTACTGCACGTACTCCCCAAACTCGTCTTGCACGTAATATTTTTCGGATTGGGGGTAGAACCATACTGGTAGTTGGAGTCTGTGCTCCAGTTCGACTTTTTTAAACATTTTGGTTTTTACTATATGGGGGTTTGATACTTCGGATGATTAAAATACAATATGCTTTGGCGTTTACCGTTGGCCCGTTTGCCGTCCGGCATTCTGACGAAAAGGGAGCGGTTCCATGTGGCGGTGTCTGCACCGAGTTGAGTGGCTTCGTCGAAGAAACTTATTTGTTTAGTTTCTGACATGCCTTCAACGTGGAACCAACCGTGGAGGGATTTGTTTCCAGAGTGTACAACCATTGTTATGGGGATTATTCTATGGAGGTTATGGAGGAAGGCAGCATGATCGGCATGTTCCCCCTTATCAAATTCCACGACCAAATATTTCCTTGGCCCGGTATTGGCTAGAGTGTGCTGACTTCGGTCGCCGCCTTGGGTTTCCCCCCAAATACTGGACATGGTGGAAGGCACAATGAATTGTAGGTCTTCGCATTTGTCTTTGAAGAAAGTTAGGGGGGCAGTTCTAAAATCACTCTGGCTTGCCCCGCAACATATTAATGACCAATCTCCAGACTCAATATCATCGGGGAACAGGAGTTTTAATGCCCCAAAACAATCTATTTCTTCAGCCCTCGTGAGGGTTAGCCTGTTAAGAATGGACTGATACAACCCTCCTCTAGCCGTTCGTTTTACAAAGTCAACATATTGCTGACTTGGTTTCGACCATCTTTGGCGTTTAAGAATGCCCGTTTTTTTGATGGAGGAATATGCGTTTTGGACTTCGTTTATCTGCAAGGCACGAGAGGCACGTTCCTCACAATACGATTCAGCATCCTCGACAGCATTTCCTGCATCCAGAAACACGCAACAAACATGGTAAACCCATTTGTGGACGCCCTCGCCTGATTCGGGGCAAGGACTAATAGGTAAGTTCAAGCTGTTCATTGTTTTGGTTTTTGAATTGCCCGTTAGCCGGGTTAAACATGTCTCCATATTCTAGGATTTCATCGGCGGTAGACAGTTTGTTCCTGAAGTATCCTTTGTAGGTTGGATGCTGTAGTTCAAACAGTCTGGCATAGTAGGCACGAAAGGTATTACAAAGTGTTCTGGTTTTTATAGAACTAACAACACCGGTTTCCCAACGCATAATTTCAAAAACGGCTCCCGCCCCGAAGTTTAGGAGTCCTTTTTGCATTGCTTGGAAGGTGATTTGACAGAACAACGAGTACACCTGTGGATGTTCTCTGTGGAACTTTAGGAATCTTTTTGTATTTCTAGTCATCTGATTTATTATTTATTTTATTTTGTGTAGTGGTTTGTTTCTATCGCCTCCGCATTTATTGGACAACCCGGTAGCCATTCTGGAGTGACTGACATTAGGTTTTCAATAGCTGGTTTGGCCAGCATATCGTCCTCATCTACTTCGACAATAAATTCATCGTGGACTGTCCACACAACATCGAACCCGGCTTTGAGCATTCGGTAGTAGCAGTCTGCAAATACATCTCTGGCCGTGGCTTGGATTAGGTTTTCGCATAGTTTGCCGCCGTAGAAGTTTCTTGGAGTTGCCCCACGAGTGATCCCCCCATAGTATTGGGTAAAGCCGGACTCTGATTTGGAGGACTTACAGTTAAAATATGAAACCCATCTTCCACTAGGCAGTTGAATACGGTTGTCTTGTCCAACGGAAGCGATGAAAAGTTTTTCCCGCGCCTTCCAGAAGTCTGTTATTTTTTGGTTTGATTTTCTGTATTCCCGCACAACTTTTTTAGCCTCCAGTTCTGTCATGGATATGCCCATGTTTTGGGCTACCGTTTTAAATTTTACTGCACCGCATCCATACCCTAGCCCCAACACTCTTGTTTTAGCTAGTTGCCGGGTTGCCTTGTCTACCGTAGTGGTTTCTGGAGGAAGCATGGTAGTTAAGGCATGTGCCTCGTAAATGTCCCGGCCTTGTTTCACAAATTCCAAAAGGTCGGTGTCGCCGCTCCACCAAGCTAAACATCTAGGTTCGATTTGAGCTAGGTCAGCAAGGATAAATTTCTTACCAGACCGTGGGATAAACATTTTCCGTACATCCACTCCAAATATTTCCCCTCTTGGAATGTTTTGTAAATTTACTCTGGTGTCTCCGCTCCATCTGCCGGTTAGATTGGCTCCGAAATATTTGAGGTTGAACGGGAGTTTACCATTCCCTATTAAATTATTACTTCCCGAAGTTCTATACTGGATTGTCTCCAACAACCTAATCAAACGGTTGGAGCTTCTCCAGTTTCTCAAGGCCGCAACTATGGGGTGTTTTTCGGCATGTTCGGCTTCCCACTTGTCACAATTCTCATCCCCCAATGCGGTGCTTTTCGGAGCAGGGATACCCTGTTCAGCGCAATATTTTTTTAACTGTATTGGGGAGGTTGGAGGTGAAGTCCCGGCCCAAGGTATTTTATCTTGTGCTTTTAGTTTTTGGATTCTTAATCCACCCAACCCCTCCATCAATAATCCTTGGTCTATACAAACCCCGTTGTAGCCACTTTCCATTGTGTGTCTGGCTATCGTCCTTTCTTGTTCAGGCCAATGTGCGCTGTATGTTTCCCACAACTTCAAACATAACCGGGAGTCTTGGAGTGCGTAGTATATAAGCTGTCCGGTTTCATCACCGCTTAATGAGTCGTAAGTTCGACCCTTCATTTTATCACGAACAGTTTTGTCTGGTTTTTCCCCAAACATTTGTTCACTTGCTCCGGCTAAACTGCGCGGAGATTGGATGTAAACGGCGAGGTTTGCGGTGCAGTCCCATTTGGGAGAAATACTACCGGGAATTGAACCCTTAATTTGGCATCCCCTAAACACGGTGGAGTCAAACCCGGCATTGTGAGCAATAAAATGTGGGGACTCTGGAATCTTATCCCACGGGGCATTTCTTGGATGACCCACATACTCGATTCCATCACCAACTAAGGACACAAGGTAGGCGTCGAACTTCTCATGTGCCACGTAGCCTTGGTTTCCCAAGTCTCTTACCGAGTAGTTTTTACCGTAGTAGGTTTCAAAATCTATAGCGATTGGAGTCATTTTAAAAAAGTTGAGGCGATCAAAATAGGAGACCAAAAACTCCTTCGCTGCATCTTAATAGCAGTCTGTACCTCGTTTTAAGTATGCAATACAACATGTCCTCTGCACTACATACAGATAGGTGGAGGACATATAACTCCACCCAATTGTTTATCGAGTCAGTTGCCTAATCCAAGCCGCAAACTCATCAGTATTGCGCCCCCCGGTTTTAAGAACCGGAACAAACACTTTGTTTTTACCCAAAGTTTCCCGTTTGCTGGATAGTAACCAGTTGCCGTATTCCAACCCTGTTTTAAGGTTGTATGCGGCGGCGGTCATTATGACCCGTCCCGCTCTACGGTATGCGGTGTTACGCATTGTCCACAGAGCGATGGCATACTGCTTGTCCTCATAGGCGAACGGGAAATGGAGGTCGTCCTTTCCTTCCACCATGCATGTTGCTACACCGACAGGAGTCCATGTAGGGGGGGTTTTCCCCTGCCACTCGGTAGTCCCTCCCTTTTGCACCACTTCCTGCATGGTTTTTGCCGTGTCAGGAGTTTGGTCAGTACCATATTCGAGGTTCTCGATATAGTATTTGTTCCAATGGGCTACCGTGACAGTTGTTTCAACGGTTCCATCACTTACACCGTGTTCGTTATTAAGGACAAATGAACCCGGCGTGAACAATTCACCAAGATCACCGACTTGCTGGACTAGTTTAAGTGACGGAATCTGCAAATCGCTTTTGCAAATTTCCCCACTAACACTTCCCCCATGTACTTCGACAGTACCGACAGGCATTGCAGGAGCAACTACCGTTCCGGTTTCGGTTTCGTTTTTAACTGTTTTGTTTTCTGTTTGCGTTCTACTCATCTTATGTTTTTCCTATATATGGTATGTCTTCACCTCGACTGATAATTCCAGCACTCGCTAGATCACCAAGCACGGTAGCGGCATACTTCGCTTTCTCTCCCCTTGGAACTCTATCCTTAACTGCCTTTTCAAGTTCAGTAATGGATACTTTACAAGCCGGAAGAAAATCTACTAAATCTAAAGTACCTTGGAGTGCGTCCCACGCTTCCAGAACATCTTTCACTCTCCTGCTGGCTTGCCGGACTTTTATCTCGTAACCGGGTATTTCCATACCGTCTAAAGCCATTTCCAACGCTTTGGATTTAACACTCTTACTAAATCTCTCCATAACTGCCGCCAATTGGAGTGCCTTACCAACGTCTGAAGGACTTGTGAGGGCATTTAGGTCGGGTTCAGCCGGAATTGGCAAACCTTCAAATCTATTAGCTATCTGCACAGCAGTACTAACTACGTCAGGGCAAGTAGCTTTAGCACCGCAATACACACATGCGTCAATAGATGGGCAATTCTTTTCCCCATCACTATTTGCTTTGCGGATTATCTCTTTAAATTCGTCCAACCATCCAAACACTTCGGCACTTGGCCATCTATATTCTAAGTGTTCGTCCCGGTTCGGGAGTAAGAAGTGGAACTCGATTGTGTCCGGCTCAAATCCAAAAGCAGCACCTAGCGCATATGCCCTAGCTTGATAATTCTTATCGGGAGTGTCAACGGCTCCTTGGCCAAATTTATAATCAAACATGAGCACACGTTTATCTTGCACGAGCACTAGGTCACAAGTCCCCCAAGTGGTATTGGGGATGACCAGCTCCTTTTCAATGTGGATGTTCGAGCCTTTAGTTTGACGTAGGTAAGGTTCGACAATTTTCATGCACCAACCCAACTCCACTTGATCCTCCTTGGAGTAGTCTTCTAAAGCAAAATCCTTTCCCCTCCCGGCAACGTAGTTCGCGTACAACTCCATTAAGGCATGGAGGCGTGTGCCTCTGTCGGCAGCGAAGGTGCTGGAGCTAGTGTCGTTCTCCCAATTGGGGCAAGCTGCCTTATACTTCAGTTGGGAGGGGGAGTGTTTTGCGTGTTTAGCTGGCATATTAATTCTTTTATTTCTTGTAACGCGCCTTCAGTAATTAAAAATCCCGGTAATCTAAATATGTACCATCCAAGTTTGCTGCCAGCATTATACTTTTCGCAATCTTTAATGAATCCAACCGGACGGGTATGCCTACTTTGATCCCAAATGCCGCCTTCAATTTCGACAGCAACCATTGTGTCGGGATGGGCAAAATCAAACCGCCATTTGCGACTTGGGTGGAACTTGAGTTCTTCAACGAGTTTAGGCCCATCAATCCTCCCCCACAGAGTTAGAAACCTTGTCTCCAAGACGCTCCGATTCCTCATTAGTTTTGACTCCTAGTTTGAAAAGTTTTGAGTAGAAGTTTTTTAAACTGACCCCGTTTCGCTTCCAGTTTGCCCTGACCTTCTCACGTAGGGAAAGTGGAATTTCAATGGTTATTAGAACATTTCTACCCATGTCAGAGGGCAGTCTCTCATGGGCAAAAGGGGGTGTCAACAAATATTTTAAATTTTTTTTCTCAATTGGGTTTTTTCTTGGGGGCGATTTCGGGTTTAGGTTGCCCTTCTAAACCCATCTTTTTCAAGGAGGTTTTATTGCCTTTAGTGGGGCGACTGCCGGAAGTCCAAGCTAACCATTCAGCACCTAGCCCCCAATCGGGGCGACCTTTTCGTATTGCCTCTTTTACGGCCGACTCCTTAAAATCTACGGGCCAAGGCGTACCTACTGACGGGGGAGCAACGTCTTTTTTCCACGGGCCAATTCGTTTAAGCCTACCCTTCTCCAGTAACTTTAAATCTCGTTTGTTAGAATAATCGACAGGTTGCTTATCTTTGGTTTCAAAAGTACTCCAGCTTTTTTCAACCATCTTTCGGAAGTTTACTAGTGTTTTCAGGGTTACTTTCTCGTCTGCCATAAGAAACCTCTCGCAACTATTCCATTGGAAGAAGTAAATCCACAAATTCCGAATGTGTTTTACCCATTAAATTGTTTTTCTGGAGCTTTAATCTTCGTAGCCGTATCGCCTTATCTTGTGGAGATAGTCCATCTGAAGCACTAACCACCCGCATAGTCTTATGTATTTTTCGTATCTGCGAGCTGGCATTCTTCACACGTGGATGGATTTTAAATAAAACATCATTTACTTTCCGATATTCTTTGGCATCTTCGTATTCTCCATTTTCCAAGTACAACTTGTACATGTCTGAAGCTTGCTCGGACAAAGCTCGTAGTTGTTTAAACTTTTCTAACTCATAGAAAGATGAGGGGGCTGCTATGAACCGTCTAGCTATGGGGATGTCATTTAATTTAGGGGCTTTGCCTTCTGCCATGCCGTGTAACATCTTTTCAAAGCGCATAGCGGTAGAACCCGCACCTCCAAATATATGGCTGAACACATGCTCTAGATGTTCTGGACTAACATCTGCCCACCCCGAACTAACCTCATCCCCACCAGTAATCTCATTCATCTTCCTAGCTAAATATTTCAAACCGGGATTAACCGTAGACCAATATCTACTGGAGTTAGGGCCGGGATAAGGTGCAAACGGACTTGGTTCAGGATGTATGTCTGCGCCTTTCCAGTCTTTATTTGCATTAATGTCGACAATAACATCCGCAATATCTGGAGTAATCATTCTCGCAAGACTTGTAGACCCTCCGATTGGGTTAAAAGCACCTGAAAATGTACTTGCTAAATCTCCAGCGGCGGCTCCCGCACCTTGCGCTCCCGGTACATCCGCTGATCCAAGATAAGCTGCTTTCCCAACTTTGAAAATCTTCTGCCCAGCATAGTGGATTGCGTTGTATCCGTAAGG
>Ga0098057_1000825_pt1 | contig 9965 bp, 6 predicted proteins | sample 18_taG_FD_77072 | JGI IMG/M metagenome (GOLD analysis project Ga0098057, IMG submission 77072) | Marine viral communities from the Subarctic Pacific Ocean - 18_ETSP_OMZAT15316 metaG | ecosystem: Environmental > Aquatic > Marine > Oceanic | place: Pacific Ocean | collected 2015-01-19 | reverse complement strand
GACCACGCCGCCGCCGCGATTGGCGAAATCCTTGAGAAGCCGCATCACCAGAAGCTGATGACCGATATCCAGACTGGCAACAGGTTCGTCCAGCAGCAACCAACGGGGCAAGCCGTTCTGCACCGGATGCCAAACCTGACAGAGCACGCGGGCCAGCTGCGTGCGTTGCTGCTCTCCGCCCGAAAGCTCTTGATAAAGCTTGTCTGCGTAGCCCTCTAGCCCGACGGCATGCAGGGCGCGGGCGGGGATATCGTCGCGGTGTCCCGATATGCCGCGGCGTAGCCCCATGCAAGCGACCTCGGCCACGGTAAAGGGGAACGCAAGGGTGGCTGACTGCGGCAGCACCGCGCGCATCGCAGCAAGCTCCCACGGGTGCAGATCGGCGACGTTTTCGCCATTCAGCAGAACGCGGCCGGAGAAATCGACCTCGGCCGTGATCGCCTTGAGCAACGTTGATTTGCCCGACCCGTTGGGCCCGACAATTGCCGTAAGCGCGCCGGCATTGGCGGTGAAATCGACCCCGTGCAGTATCTCTTTCTTGCCGATACGGGCAGCAATATCGCAGGCGCATAGCATCACAGGTCCACCAGCCCGCGGCGCCGCAGCAGGATCCAGAAAAACACCGGTGCGCCCAGAATGGCGGTGATCAACCCGATGGGCAGTTCCGCCGGCGCAATAATCACGCGGCTGATGATGTCGGCGGTCAGCAACAGCGTGGCCCCCAGCAGGGCAGCGTTCACCAGCAGGGGTTCGTGATCGGGCCCCGTGGCAAGACGCAACAGGTGGGGCACGACGATCCCGACGAAACCGATCCCGCCGGACATGGCAACCGCGGCACCGGTGGCGGCCGCGACCGTGAGGATGGCGGTATGCTTCACCCGCTGCACCGGCACCCCCATATGCGCGGCGGTTGCCTCCCCGAAAGCGAGTGCGTTCAGCCCGCCGCCCAAGCGCATAGCCACACCCGTCGCCAGAAGGATCAGCGGCCCCGCAATGGCGACTTTGGTCCATGTGGCACCGGCAAGCGAGCCGAGCCCCCAGAACGTCAGATCGCGCAACTGCGTGTCATCGGCGAAATAGATCAACAGCCCGCCCAAGGCCCCTGTCAGCGCGCCCAAGGCAATCCCCGCCAGCAGCATCGTCGCGACAGAGGTGCGCCCGCGCCGAGTCGACACGCGATATAGCAGCAAGGTTGCCGCCCATCCGCCCAGAAACGCCGCCAGCGGGATCAGCCAAAAGCCCGCCACGGTGAGAACAGCTACCGGCAACAGCCCGCCCAGAACGATTGCCACGATCGCGCCCAATCCGGCACCCGCACTTACCCCAAGCAGACCCGGATCCGCGAGCGGGTTGCGAAACAGCCCCTGCATCACCGCGCCTGACACAGCCAGCGCGGCCCCGACACAGATGCCCATGATCAGCCGCGGCAAACGGATGTCCCAAAGCACCACCCGTTCAAGCTGCGTCAGCGGCGCACCGGTCACGATCTTGAACAGGGCGTGCCACAGCGATGTGCCCGACGCCCCGATCGCAAGGCTGCCGATGGCGGCGACCGCCAGAACGATCGCCAGCCACACATGCGCCTTGCGCGCGGCACGACGGCGGTCGCGGGGCGGGGCGAAATCTGCAAGCGCGGTCATCGGATCAATCGGCGTAAAGCGCGGCGTGCAGATCGGCGACCGCATCTGCCGTGCGCGGCCCGAACCCCAGCAGATAAAGCCCGTCCATCCGCACCACCGACCGGCTGGCCGCCGCAGGGGTGACGGATATGGCAGGCATCGCGAACAGCTCTGCCTCGGTGCTGTTGTGATCGCCTTCACGCGCCATCATCACCAGCACATCGGGCGCTGCGGCCAGCACGGCTTCGTCTGTGATTGGCTTGTAGCCCGCAAACCCCGTGACCGCATTGACCGCGCCAGCCAGTTCTATCATCGACGCGGCCGCGGTATCCGTGCCCGACGCCATGATCCGCCCGCCTTGCGTGCTGAGGATGAACATCACACGTTTACGCTCTGCCTCCGGTCGGTCTTGCGTCGCACGCGACACGGCTGCCAGCTTTTGATGCAATTCCGCAGCCAGCGCTTCGGCCTGCGGCCCTTTCCCAAGCGCCTGCCCGACGGCGCGTATCTTGGCGCTGACCCCTTCGGCGGTATAGTCATCAGGGACGGTGACAAAGGGGATATCCGCCTGCGCTAGCACCTCGATTGTTTCGGGCGGTCCGGCACCTTCCTCGGCGATGATCAGCTTGGGGCCTGTGGCCAGCACCCCTTCGGGCGAGAGCGCGTGCATATAGCCCACGTCCGGCAAGGCAGCGGCTTCAGGCGGATAGCTAGAGGTCGTATCCCGCGCAACCAGCTGGTCCTGCGCGCCGAGGGCAAAGACGATCTCTGTCACCGCGCCGCCGATGGAGACGACGCCCCCTGTGGGTTCCTGTGCCGTGGCGGGCAGTGCTGTAATCAGGCCAAGCGCCGCGACGCTGATAGCGGTCGTGAAAGCGCGGATCATGCGGGCACCTCGACGTTCAGGCTCTCCAGCCCCGCGACAAGCTTGCCCCATGCGGGACGACAATCGCGCCCTTCCTTGCCGACGCCAAAGACCTGAAGGATAAGCCCCCCGTCCTTGTTGAATGCCTCGACCGAAACAGCGGGGCCGCGTTGTGTGGGCTTGTCGACGGCCCAGACCTCGGCGATGTGATCAAGCCGCAGATGCAGGTTAAAGCGGGGGTCCAGCACATTCTGCCACGGGCCCATGGATTTCAGCGTGGTGATCGGGCCCGAATGGATCTGGATACACCCGCGATTGCCGGTAAAGACCATGATCTCAAGCTCTTGCGCGACCACCTGATGCAGCATGGCATCGACAGCAGAAGGCTGCAAAGCGCGTGCAAAGGGCTCGCCCGCGATGCGGTAGGCCCCTAACCGGTTCATCTTGAGCTTGGAGGTCAGGCGCAAGAACTGATGCGTGTCGGTCAGCCGCGCCCATTCCTTTTGCAGGATGTCCAGCTTCGACAGATCGGATTTCGGCACCTCGTCAGGGTCGCGCGGCACCACGTCAAGGCTGGGGGATTGATCCTCCAGCGTCAGCCCCGCTTTGGCGCGATCAAAGGCCGCCACATCGGACCCGTCGCGCAGAAAGATCTTATGTACCGCATCGCCCGCCGCATCGAATACCTGCAGGCTGCGGCGCGTACCGGCCTCCGTCTCCTTCTCTACGGCAAAGGCATGATGCCACCGGCTGGGAAAGAGGCGTAGGTCGATGTCATCGGTGAGGATCATCGATGCATGGGGACCGGCGTGATAGTTATCATAGGTGCCGACCTTTTCGTTCACGCAGGACGGGTTGCGGGTCAGCGCCATAACCTCGCCCAGGGTCTGGGCGGCGCGCATGATTTCGTCGGGGTGCGCATTGATACGCCGCACGCCATCGCCGGTATAAGCCGCCAGCAACTGCGCCTCGCTGATCTTGAGCTTGTCGGCCACATCACGTTCGCGCAGCTTTGCGTGGTCGGCGCGGAAGGCGCGGATATCCTCGGGGGTCGGGGGAACAGAATGGGTCATGCAGCACCTTCGCCATATAGATTAAAAGAGAGGGGGCTGGCGACGCGCGTCGGGCATCCGCTGGCAAAGGCGCAGATCAGAACCTGCCCTTTAATGTTGACACTTTTAGTCGGTCTTTTTAGAACCCGCAAGAGCGCAACCCCTCTACGCCCCTTTTTTCACCGCCAGCCCCTCGCAAGCATTCCGTCAAACCTATTGCTTGCAAGGATGTCTTCGATGACCAAAGCCGCTGGAACCCGTGCCCTATTGAGGGGCACGACAAGCCTGATACTTCTTTCCCTCACCCCGCTCCCCCTCGCCGCGCAGGAGGGCTTTCTAGGCACGCTCGTTCTGGGCGAGAGCAAACGCGAGGTGCAGACCGATACGGCAGTATCCATCACCACAGTCGACCAAGAGGAGATCGACGACCGTCAGGCGGGCACCGTGGCAGAGCTGATCGATTCAGTTCCCGGCGTGAGCCTTGTGAACGGGTCCACCCCGCAAGGGTCCGGCATCAACATCCGCGGCTTCGGCGCGAACGATATCTACGGTGCGGATTCCAAAGTCGCAGTGCAGATCGACGGGGCCACCACCGGGGCAGAGCGGCTATACCGGATCGGCACCCAGCTGTTCACCGATCCGTTCCTTTACAAGTCGGTCGATGTGATCCGCGGGTCCGTCGGCAGCTTTGAATACGGATCCGGCATCGTGGGCGGTGTCGTCCGGCTCGAGACGAAAGACGCGTCGGATCTGACGAATGGTGAGCTTGGCTATGTTCTGGGTCAAACGCTGGAGTTCAGCACGAACGGCGACGGCATCACGTCTTCCAGCGTGCTGGCGTGGCAACCGACCGAAGATATGGAGTTTCTGCTGAACTACACGTGGCGCGACCAGAACGATCAGGTGGATGGTGACGGGGCGACCATCGGTAACAGCGCCTTCACCCTGCCGTCGGGTCTGATCAAGGCAAAATACAGCTTTGGCCAGAACAGCGATCAATCGCTGACCTTCAGCCTGTCACACACCACCGCAAGCGACCGCGATGTGCCCTTTGACAGTTTTACCACCACGGCGGATTCCTTTGGCACCGTTGACCGCGATACGGAGTCCACGACCGCGGTGCTCAAGTACAACTTCAACCCGGCTGACAATGATCTGGTGAACATTGATGACAATGATCTGGTGAACATTGATGTTGTGCTGTCCTACGCCGACCAACAGATCGACCAAAGCTATGTCTCGGGCAGCTCCCCCCTTGAAGGCACCCCGCAAGGGGCGGGTGTTCTTGCCTTGGCGAATGCGGATCATCGGTATCAAACAACGAAACTGGCGTTCAAAAACCAGAGCCTGTTCACCACAGGCGCTGTCTCCCATGATCTGCGGACCGGGCTTGAACTGATCCACAAAGAACGCCTTGATGCCAGCAACGCCCCCGGCGGCAAGGACCGTCGCGTCGCTGTCTATGCGGTGGATGACATGCGCATCACTGATGCATTGACCGTGACACCGGCGCTGCGCTACGAGACATCGAAGATCACCGGATCAGCGGCCCCGAATGATGGCACTTATGAAAACAACGCGCTGATGGGCGGGCTGTCGGTGCGCTATGCCTTCGGGAATGGTTTGGCCCTGTTCACCAGTGCCGCCTATACCGAAGGGCTGCCGATGATCGACCATCTGGGCACCGATGCCGCGATCACCTCATCCGAGAAGGCCGAGACATACGAGATCGGCGCCTCGTTTGACCGCCATGATCTGTTCCGCAGCGGGGACCAATTCGCGATCAAGGGTGTCTACTACGAGACCACCTTGACCGATGTCAGCAGCTATTCGGTCTCGGGGGGGCGCCCGCCTGCACCGGCGCTGGACCGGGTCGAAACCTCGGGGCTGGAGCTTGAAGCCTCTTACGCGTTGGACACGGGTCTTTACTTTGACGTGAATGCCAATGTGGTGCGCGGGACGGAGTATGAACCGGGCGGTGTTTCCGGCGACTGGCGATTGCTGCCCGCGGACAGTCTGCGGGTCACCGTGGGCAAGAAATTCGGCAAAGAGCTTGACCTGAGCTGGGAGGTCGTGGGCAACACATCCGTAACAGACGACGGCGAGACCTCGGCAGGATTTGGGGTCCATAATCTGCGCGCCACCTATGTCCCGCAAAACGGTATCCTCAAGGATACGCAGTTCCGCGTCGGGCTAGAGAACGCTTTCGACAAAACCTATACGCCGCATCTGTCGACCCGCACGGCACCGGGTCGGAACGTGAAATTCTCGATCTCGCGGATGTTCTAAAACGGCACGGGCCCCCGGGGTGCAACGTACCTCGGGGCCTTGCCCTTTGGCTTAGTCGATCCCGTTCTCGCGCTGAAGGCGGCGGATATAGGCCACAATGTCCATCACATCGGCCTGCGTGATCCCTTCGACGGGAGGCATGTTTCCGAACGGCCAGTGATGCCCCCGCACCCCGTTTTGCGCGGCCAGCAGGAACGCCCGGTCGCCGTGGTGGCTGGGCTCGTAGATCACATGCACCAAGGGCGGTGCGACGCCGTCCTGCCCCTGACCATTGGCCCCGTGACAGGCCGCGCAAACAGCATCATAGGCGCGCTTTCCCAGCTGCTCCTGATCGGTGAAACTGTCCGGCACCTTCACGGGAGCCAAGGCACCCTCCGCAAGCTCGGTCGGGCTGGTCTCGGGTTGATCATGATGCGAGAAATACCACCCGCCCGCCGCTGCGGTCAGCAACGCAAAGGGGACAACCCACAGCAATACACGCGATGTCTTCATGTCTTCGCCTCTTATGGGGCGGGCACCGATGCATGACCGGAGCCCGCGTGTGGATTACTTCAACTCGACGACGGTCAGCTTGCCTTTGACGGGCTCTGCGACGAATTCGATGCTCTGACCTGCAGAGAGCTTGCCGATCATGGTTTCATCGGCGCGAAACACCATGGTCATCGCGGGCATATCAAGGTTGACCAAAGGTCCGTGATCGATGGTGACCTTCCCGCCTTTGGTGTCAACTTTCTTGACGGTGCCCTTGGTATAGACGACCTCTGCCGCTTCGGTTTCTGCCTCGGCTTTGGCGCTGACTTCGATGGGGCCGTACATGCCGGATTCATAGTGACCGGGGATCAGGCAGGCGAATTCAAACGAGCCAGCATTGGCAAAGGTCCAGATGACCTCGCCCGACTGGCCGCCCTCAAGACGGACCGAATTGGGATCGTCATGTTCCATATCCATCTTCGCCATCATTTCCTTGTGCTTGGCGTTGCCTTCAGCGTTATCGATCACGAACTCATGCTCAAGCTCGCCCTTGTTGGTGACCTCAAAGCGGATGGTTTCCCCCTGCTCGAACGCAAAGTTGTCGGGTTCAAAGATCATATCCCCGTCTTCGGTCTCGCGCATGGTGACAGCGATGGTCCGGGTGACGTCAGCCGCCGTACCGGGTTTGCCCACTGCCATCATTTCGGCATGCTTGTCGGCGTGGTCGTCATCATGCCCGCCAGAGTGGGAACCCGCCGCAAAGGCAGGGCCGGTCAAAGCAATGGCGAAGGCAGTGGTCATCAGAAGGTTTTTCATTGTGTTTTCCTGTATTGTTTTCAATGTTTTATATGGATGCAAAAGGGGTCATCCCTTTTGCGTTGGTTTCGGGGTCAGGATCGTTTTGGGGCTGTTGTTCGTAGCGAATTCCGGTAGTTCTCCGGTCCACTCATAGGCTTCCTCGCCGGGGGGGTTGTCGTACCATCCGGGGTCGGAATAATCGTCCGGCGCAATGCCGTCGCGTACCTTCACGACAGAGAACATGCCGCCCATTTCGATCGGCCCGTGTTTGCCCCAGCCGTTCATCATGGGGATCGTGTTCTCGGGCAGTTCCATCGACATCTTGCCCATGTCCCCCATGCCCGCCGTGCCCATCGGCATGTAGCCCGGCTTGAAGCTTCGCATCTTGGGGGTAAGCTGGGATTTATCGACACCGATAAACGTCGGCACGTCGTGGCCCATGGCATTCATCGTGTGGTGGGACTTGTGACAGTGGATCGCCCAATCGCCCAGATGGTCCGCCGTGAACTCATAGGCGCGCATCGCGCCGACAGGAATGTCGATGCTGACCTCGGGCCATTGCGCGCTTTCCGGCACCCAACCGCCGTCGGTGCAGGTGACCTTGAAATCATAGCCATGCATGTGGATCGGGTGGTTTGTCATCGTCAGGTTTCCGACGCGCACCCGTACCCTGTCGCCCTTGTTCACAACCAGCGGATCAATATCGGGGAAAATCCGGCTGTTCCATGTCCATAGGTTAAAGTCGTTCATCGTCATGACACGCGGCACATAGGTACCGGGGTCAATGTCGAACGCGTTGAGCATGATCAGGAAGTCACGGTCCACCGGCATGAACGTCGGGTCTTTGGGGTGGACGACAAACATGCCCATCATCCCCATCGCCATTTGGACCATCTCATCCGCATGGGGGTGGTACATGAAGGTGCCGGATTTGGTCAGGTCGAACTCGTAGACAAAGGTCTTGCCCGGTTTGATCCCCGGATGGCTCAGCCCGACCACGCCATCCATACCCGAAGGCAGGATCAGCCCGTGCCAGTGGACGGATGTGTTTTCTGGCAGCTTGTTGGTGACATAAATCCGCACACGGTCGCCTTCGACCGCTTCGATCGTAGGGCCGGTGGACTGGCCGTTATACCCCCACAGATGCGCGATCATGCCGTCGGCCAGTTCGCGTTCTACGGGTTCCGCGACAAGGTGGAATTCCTTGACGCCGTTGTTCATGCGGTAGGGCAGCGTCCAGCCGTTCAGCGTGACCACGGGCGTGTAATCCACCCCCGTCGAGGGGCGCGCCGTGACCGCAGTCGCAGCGCTGTCCATATGCGCCGCCTCCGGCAGCCCCATGTTCAGAGTTTTGCCCCACGCCTGGGAGGACACAAGTGTCGCCCCCGCCGCACCGGCACCGAGTAGTTGACGTCTGTTCATCATATCGTTTCCTTTCAGTGTCCTGCGCCGCCACCAGCGGCCAACGTGGCGCCTTCGGAGCCCCCTCCGCCGCTGCCTGCACCGCCGCCGTAGATGGCCGCGGTCAGATCCGCCTGCGCCATAAAGAACGCCCGCTTCGCATCCGCGGCTTCCAGCTCGGCACCGAGCTTTTCACGCACATCAGTCAGCAGTTCGAAGGTGTTGGTGATCATGCCGTTGTAAGACAGCAGGGCTTCGTTCTCGACGGTCTTGCGTAGCGGAACAAGAACATCGCGGTAGTGGCGCGCGATCTTGTAAGAGGCATGGTAGGCCCGTTCGGCCCCCCGCGCTTCGGAGCGTACATTGACCGCCCGTTCCGCCAGCACATTCGCCGCCTGCAGATACGACAGCTCTGCCTTGCGCATCCGCGCCTTGCCGCTGTCATAGATCGGGATCGCGAATTCCAGCTCTACCTGAGGTGTGATCTCTTTCTCGATATCGTCCCCCTCGGCTTCACGCTCAAGCTCGGCCCCTGCGACGATCTCAAGATCGCTAACGATGCGGGTCTGATCCGTCAGGCCAAAGGCTTTTGCCTGCGCTTCAAGACCCAGCTTTGCGACGCGCAGGTCGACACGGTTGCGCAGCGCCTTGGCTTCGACATTGGCAACGCCGCCCACGGACCGCGGCAGCCCCGGCAAGGCATCAGGCACATAGTAGTTCACGTCAGCCCCCCAAAGCCCCATGAGGCGCGTCAGCTCTTCCTTCGCGGTGGTCGCGTCCAGCCTTGCCTTGACAAGCTGTCCGGCCAGCTCCGCGTTGAACGCCTGCTCGCGGGCTTGGGCAGCTTTATTGAGCGCGCCGGTTTCCCCCAGCTTGCGAGCCAGTTCCGATCCGGCGTCCGAGGTCGCCTTGGCGCGTTTCAAATACCCCACCACCTCAAAGGCAGACACGGCATTGACCCAGGCCTGACGGGTCTGGTTGGCCAATGTCAGCGTATCGTTCACCGCCGTCAGCTGCGCTTGACGAAAGCTCGCGTCAGCGATTGCGCGGCGTTGTTTACGCGTGGTGGCATCCAGAAGATTGGCGCGGATCAACCCTTCGATCGCACGGTAGGCCCCCAGTTCCGGCGCCCCGATCCCGAGCACGCCAATGGACACGATCGGGTTTTCCGGCGTCGATTGCTGCCATGCTTCGGCGGCGGACAATCCGACATTCGCATAGGACGCCTGAAGCCCCTTGTTGTTGAGCAAGGCAACCTGAACCGCCGTATCGGCCGAGATTGTCTTGCCCTGCACCATCGCGCGCACTTCGCGTTTCACCGCTTCGTTTTCGGCTTGGGTCTCGGCAAAGACGGTGCGTTTACCAAGCGCGGGCGTGATCTGGCTGGCGACATTGGCAAAACCGGCTTTGGGGTCGGTATAAGCGCTTGGGATCGCCGTGGCGCAGGCCCCGAGCACAAGGGGAAAGCCG
>Ga0098057_1000803_pt1 | contig 10189 bp, 16 predicted proteins | sample 18_taG_FD_77072 | JGI IMG/M metagenome (GOLD analysis project Ga0098057, IMG submission 77072) | Marine viral communities from the Subarctic Pacific Ocean - 18_ETSP_OMZAT15316 metaG | ecosystem: Environmental > Aquatic > Marine > Oceanic | place: Pacific Ocean | collected 2015-01-19 | reverse complement strand
TTGAAGATACTCCACCTAGTGATAGAATTTTAGGTGTAGATATTTTTCCAGTAATTCATCAAAAAAGTAACAAAAAAATATACGTTTCATTGGAGGATATAAATGATTGAAATAATCGTAGAAGGAGAATTAACAGGTGAGTTTAAAAAGTTAGATAAACTACAATCTGAAATCAGAGCACTTATGAATAAAGGAAAAGACCCTAGAGGAGAACCTTTAAAATCTCTTATTAAGAAAGCAGATGCTTTGACGGATAAACTTTATAGAAGGGAAGATATGAGCACATCTTCTGCTGTAGACATGAACCCCACAGGCAAATCAAAGAAAAAGAAAAAATGTGAAACATTTAGTGTTTCAGATAATTGTTTTCATAAGTTCAGACATGGGAAAACAAAGTTTGAACGATGGTCAAGGTATCTGGATTTAACAGATGAATCTCAAAAGAAAATTTATGATTGGGCTAAGAGACACCATAATGGTACAATCATTCTTAAAAATTCACAAACTGGCCAGGTTAGAGGTATTCGATATAACCGTACAGGTGGTGGTAAATGGGGATCAATCACAAGATTAAAAGAACAAGTATTAAAAACTAATAACGAATTCACAGTACAATGACCGTAAAAGCCGATGTTGAAGTTCTCAAAACACAAATTGCAACAATTAAAAGTGCTTTTGATGGACACGTTATCCAAAACAGAGAAGATTTTAAAGAAGTACATTCAAGGATGAGCACCATGAAAAGAGAAATATCTGACGAAATTAACTTGACTTTTGAGAAATTATGTGATAAAATAGACATAAATGAAAAACAATTAAGTGGATTAGAAAAGTGGAAATGGACTGTTGGTGGAGTATTAATAGCAATGACATTTCTAATGACTGCATCCCAAACATTTGGTTTATTTAATTAATATATAAAATTACATTATGAGCTACATTGACCAGAAGTACATAAATTTATGTACCTCTAGGGTGGAGAAGTTCAAGAAGGTTAGAGATAACCTCTGGAACTTTCGCTGTCCCATCTGTGGAGATTCCCGAAAACAAAAGAATAAAGCTAGAGGATTCATATATCGCAAGAAGGCATCTTTTTTCTACAAGTGTCATAATTGTGGTATAGGACTTTCCTTTAATAATTTCCTCAAACAAATAGATCATGGACTTCATACTGAGTTTTTAGTAGAGAAGTATAAGGAAGGTGAGACTCAAAGGGATACTCCTATCCCTGACAAAGTACCATTTACATTTGAAACTCCTAAGTTTGACAAATCCATGAATAGGCATTTGGATAAACTAGTTAAGTTTTGTGATCTTGAAGATGGTCATCCGGCCATACAATACCTAGAAAAAAGACAAATTCCCAAAATACATTGGGACAAATTATACTTTGCGGAGAAATTTTATGAGTGGTCACACACCATATTTCCTGAAAAATTCAAGAGTATAAATATAGATTATCCAAGACTTGTTATCCCTTTTTTCGACAAGTCAGGAGAAATCTTTGCTTATCAAGGAAGAGCGTTTGGTAAGGAAGAACCTAGATATATCACCTTAAAGATTGTTTCAGAAAAAGAGAAGATTTATGGACTTGAACGTATTGATTTTAATTCTCATACATACGTTGTTGAAGGCCCATTAGATTCTCTATTTATAGACAACTGTTTAGCAGTTGCCGGTGCCGATTTGAACTTATTGGAATTGAGTCCAGAATCTACCACTATTATTTACGATAACGAACCACGAAATGAACATACTGTTGAGCGTATGTTTAAATCTGTGGATAGGAATTATAACGTAGTGATTTGGCCACCAGAATTAAAAAGTAAAGACATCAATGATATGGTTCTTTCGGGAATGAAGAACATTAAGAAATTTATCGATGTACATTCATATCATGGATTAGAAGCATACCTCAAAATCAACCAATGGAAGAAAATATGAACCCTCAATTACAGACTGTACCAATAACACAAACATATAAGCCTATACCCACCTCTCGCACAATAAAAACTATTACTAAACCAACCCCTCATCAAGACCCTTTCCAAAATGAACTAAGTAAATTTGTATATTACAGAACATATTCTAGATGGGATGATGGTAAAATGCGTAGAGAAACATGGGAAGAAACAGTTGCACGAGCTGTAATGTTTCTGAAAAAGGCTAGTAAAAATAAATTAAAAAAATCAGATTATGAATTGATACATCAGTATATTCTTGAAATGAAAGTGATGCCATCAATGAGACTATTATGGACTGCCGGAAAACCAGCAGAGATTAATAATGTTGCAATTTATAATTGTTCAACAGTTCCTATTGACTCATTGCATTCTTTTGCAGAAGTATATTTCTTGTTGATGAGTGGGTCAGGAGTTGGTGTGGATGTTTCTAAAAGATACATTGAAAAGATACCCAAAGTAAAGAAATTGAATGGGGAGAAAAGTAAAATTGTATTCGAGGATTCCAAAGAAGGTTGGTCAGTTGGTACAATGGCCGCTTGTACAGCCATGTGGGAAGGATACGATGTAGAATGGGATTTGTCTAAACTCAGACCTCAAGGAGCAAGACTCAAAACTTTTGGTGGTAGATCATCTGGGCCTGGGCCTCTGGATGAAACTTTACATTTTATAAAACATATGATAGAAGCACATCGTGATCGTAAATTAAGTTCTATTAATGTATTTGATATTATTACTAAAATTGCAAATTCAGTAGTCGTTGGTGGTGTCAGAAGGTCATCGATTATTACCCTTTCAGACCTCTACGATAGTGGAATGAGAAATGCTAAACAGGGTCAGTTTTGGGTGACAAATTCACACCGAGCTATGAGTAACAATAGTGCAATATATGATGTTAAACCAAACTCCATTGACTTCATGAAAGAGTGGTTAGCACTTGCAGAGAGTGGTACAGGAGAACGTGGTATTTTCAACCGATATTCAATCAATAGTTTGATTCCAAAACGAAGGCGTAAGAGACAAGATTGGACAACAAACCCATGTGGTGAAATAATATTGCGGCCTAGAGGGTTCTGTAACCTCACAGAAGTAGTTATTCGTGCAGAAGATACTCTTGAGACTTTAATGGAAAAGATTAAGGTTGCAACTATGATTGGAACAATACAATCTACCCTGACAAATTTTACACTCTTGGATGATTTGCATGATGATTGGAAAAAGAACGCAGAAGAAGAAAGACTCTTAGGGGTGTCCATGACAGGACAGATGGACAATCCAGAGGTTTTAACCCCTGACAACTTACAATCCCTGAGAGATTATTCTGTGGGAGTGAACGTAGAAACGGCAGAAAGATTGAAGATAAACAGGTCTGCAGCCATTACTACTACAAAACCTAGTGGAACAGTATCAACATTAGTAAATTCTGCATCGGGGTTTCATCCACGATTTGCAGATTATTATATACGGAGAGTGAGAATTTCTGCTACAGATCCACTATACAGAATGATGAAGGATCAAGGAGTAACATTCCATCCAGAAGTTGGACAGCCTGTAGAGACTGCAATGACATGGGTATGTGAATTTCCAGTAAAAGCTCCAGAGAAATCAGTAAAAGTAAAAGATGTTGATGCAATTTCTCAATTAAAACAATGGTTAAAAATAAAACACAACTATACAGAACATACAGTATCAGCCACAATTTATGTCAAGCCCGATGAGTGGTTTGAGGTTGGTAACTTTGTATACGAAAATTTCGATGATTTAGTGGGGGTGAGTTTCTTACCTAAAGATGACCACATCTATCAACTTGCCCCTTACGAAGAAATTGATGAAAAAACTTATAATGAAATGCTTGCGAATTTCCCAAAAATTGATTATTCTAAACTTTCTAAATACGAAACAGAGGATAATACTACAGGAGCGCAAACGGTTGCGTGTACTGGTGACAGTTGTGAAATCATTTAATAGCAAGTTTTATGATAGAAGAAGTAGAAGTAGAGTGCAAGGATTGCAATGCGACATTTAACTTACAACACAATCTAAATGTCGCAAGATACGAAATAGGATTTTGTGCCTTCTGTGGAGGAGAAGATATTGAAATAGAAGAGGGTTTTGAAGAAGATGAAGAGGAAGATTATTATTAACCTAAATATTCCTAAGTGGAGTATTTATGAGTTACGAAAACCCTTGGCTATATAATGATAAAGTTTTTGAAAGTGAAGATATAAATGACTATTTTGGTTTCTGTTATCTTCTGACTGACCTTGAAAATGGTAAGCAATATATTGGAAGAAAGTACTTTTATTCTGTCAGGAAGAAAAAAGGAATACGGAAAAAAGTACGATCAGAGAGTGATTGGAAATCCTATTACAGTTCATCTAAGAAAGTTAAACAGTTGGTGTTAGAATCTGGCCCTAACAGGTTCAAGAGAGAAATTTTATCTCTTTATATAAAAAAAGGTCAAGTAAACTATAATGAAACAAAACTATTATTTCAACATAATGTTTTAGAAGCCAAAGATGAAACTGGCGAAAAATTATATTATAATGATAATATTATGAATAGATATTTTTCAACAATTATGGAATAAAAGACTTGACTTTTGAGATTTATAATGTTATAATATAAGGTATATAAAGTGAATAAAAGACTTACAAAATTAAAAAGTCTTATTGATGATGGTTCAGTTCCAACCATTTTAGAAGTTAGAACAAATTCTAGGGAATATTCTTATGAAGATGTTATAGCTCTAGATTATGGATTTGTTCAAGACCTGTATATGGGTAATGAAAATTTTGAAACTTGGTTTACCTATATTGGGCCGAAACCTATAAAACTCAATGATCTTACTTTAAATAAAAATGAGATGATTGAAATAATACTTAATTATTATGAAATATTATGAGAAAACAACTAAGTGAAGAACGAAAACAACAGCTCCGTGATCAACTTACAAAGGCACGAAGTAAGAGAGCCCCAGCAGAGTATAAAAATATACATCCATCTGTATTACAAAAACCAGATGAAGATCCCTTGTCGGTGAAATCTATTAAGAAATGTATTAAGCATAACAAAGAGAAGGCCTCTGCACACCTCACTAACTCTCGCAGGAGAGGAGCTACTCCCAAACAATCAATTACAGATAAAATCCGTTCTGAAAATACGAAATCCTATATTCGGTTTATGGAACACTATCTTAAATCGGGGGATTGGATTTCTGATTTTATGGGAGAAGATGAAGAAAAGAAAACCCAATGGAAATGTGTGGCAATGGCCTATCATGCAGATGGCACACCAAAACGAACTAAAGGTGTTTACTATCCAGATATTAATGCAGTATGGGTAAGTGATTTATGATATTAATTGATTTAAGCCAAATAATGGTGGCATCCACAATGATGTCAATGGGAAAAGACCAATCACAAGTTGATATTAGTATGGTTCGGCACATGGTTCTGAACAGTCTCAGAATGTATAGGACAAAATATCACAAAGAATATGGTGAGTTGGTCTTATGTTGTGATGGAAAACATTCGTGGAGGCGTGAACATTTTCCACAATACAAGGCATCTAGAAAGACTAATAGGGATGCTGATAGTAGAGATTGGTCACAAATATTTGAATGTCTTGATACTATCAAATCCGAACTCAGAGAATTTTTCCCTTACAAATATCTTGAAATTGATGAGTCAGAAGCAGATGATATTATTGGTGTACTTGCAAGAATTGCTACAGAGAAAGTGATGATTATTTCTGGTGATAAAGATTTTATACAATTACAAGTAAGGGATAATGTTGATCAATATAGTCCAATTACTAAAAAAATAGTTTATGATGCCAATCCAGCTAAATATTTGAAGGAACATATTTTGCGTGGTGATACATCAGATGGTGTTCCTAATTTTTTATCAGCTGATAATAGTATTGTGGATAAGATACGACAAACACCAATAACAAAGAAAAAAATAGAATTGTGGATAGATCAAGACCCAGAAGATTTTTGTAATGAAGAACAGTTAAGAAACTATCATAGAAATATGAAACTGATTGATTTACAATATACCCCATCAAACATTGCTGACCAAGTTGGTAAGCAATTTAATGAGGTTCCGAAAGGAAAACGAAGTGGCCTTTTGAATTATTTTATTGAAAGGAAACTTAATAATTTAATACAAGATATAGGAGAATTTTAATATGGCACAACCAGTAGAATTTGATAGTAATAGTGATGGATCTGTAAGTGCATATCCAGAAAAAAAACCCTCAATTAAAGTTAGAGAACCACTTCTTAGTGAAGTTTTGACTAAAGTTCATGGTGCAAAAACAAAAGCACAAAAAATCAAGATTTTACAAGAAGAAGATTGTTTGGCATTACGACAAATTTGTCAATGGTCTTTTAACCCTAAAATTGAATCAGAATTACCATCTGGAACACCACCATTTATAGAAAATGAGGCACCAGAAGGCACAGAGCATATGTTGTTAAGAACTGAGGGAAATAGTCTTTGGCATTTTGTTAAGACTAATAACAAGAGTGCAGACCCAAATCTTCAAAGTACAGTTAGAGAACGTATGTTTATCAGACTATTAGAAGGATTACATAAAGATGAAGCTAAACTTTTATGTGCAGTAAAGGAAAAAAGTTTACATCAAATATATAAAGGATTATCTACACAGGTCGTAACAGAGGCATTTGGGTGGGATGAGGACTTTCAGGAGTATAAATAATAGTACAATCTTTTTATAGGGAGTCTATAGATATGCAAATCCGAAACGGAATGAGTGTAAAAGATGGACTATCTTCTTACCACTCTTAATTCCCCATTTATATTTCAAAAAAGTTTAACCGTTTAACGATCTGCGGTTGCTAATATTATATGGGATTCTTATACCAAAAAAAGATTGAAGATCATATTAAATAAGGTAATATGAAAAAAATATTCATATGTTTAGCTTTAATGTTTTCCTTTTCTTTTCCTTTAGGAAGTGCAGGTACTTATGAAGATAATTTTGTGTGGGAAAAACCCACCCCACATCCAGTACTGAAACATGGTCAACTAAATATTGAAAATATTGTAGTACCAAATTATTCTTCATTAAATTTTGAATTAGAAAACAGAGCAAAACAAGTAGAGTGTCTAGCAAAGAACATATATTTTGAAGCACGAAACGAACCATTTGCAGGACAACTCGCTGTAGCTCTAGTAACTTTAAATAGAGTATATGATGATACTTTTCCCAATACAGTATGCGATGTAGTATATCAAGGAATACATACTACTGATGGATTTCCAAAACGAGATAGATGCCAATTCAGTTGGTATTGTGATGGTGCATCAGATGAAATACGAAATTTAGTTGCTTTTAATACGACACAAAAGATAGCAAATCTTGCAATGATTTCTTATGGAAGTATGAAATCGCAAGGATTGGATTATACAGAAGGTGCAATATACTATCATACATATGAGATAAATCCACGATGGTCAACTGCTTATCCAAAAGTTGGAAGAATTGGAGATCATATATTTTATAGATAAATACTAGTAAAGGATTTGAAATTATAATATGCCAACATATCAATATAGATGTAAGAAATGTGACTTTGAATTTGAGGAAGAACACAAGATATCTGAAAGAAATATTCCTGTGGAGAATCCTAAAAGTTATGGAAGTTGCGCCGATGAAAGTAATGATAATTGTGACATACAGCTAGTACCACAATTACTTAATTTGCAGTATACTATGAGAGATAGTGCAAGGAGACATACCGATGATGGTTTTAAAGACCGTATGAAAGAAATTCATAGAACAAATCCTGGCAGTCAATTAGGAGATTGGACATAATTATGAAAACACAATTAATAGGTCATGATCAGTTAGTTGAAATGAAGGGGGTTACTAAAAACCAAATTGAGGTTTTTAAACAATACGCAACAGGAAAGAATCTTTTTCTATATGGGCCTGCGGGCACAGGAAAGACTTTCGTTATACTGTATAATGCAATCAAACAAGTTTTAGACCCCTCTACAGATTTTAACTGTATCTACATAGTAAGGTCTTTAATGCCTACTAGAAGTCTTACATTTATGCCGGGCGATGAACAAGATAAAAGTTCTTTATATCAAGTGCCGTATGATAATATGTTACGGCTCATGTTTAAACTTTCCTCAGAGGATCAGTTTGATATATTATATGGAGAATTGAAAAAACAAGAAAATGTAGCATTTCTATCCACATCCTTCTTACGAGGGATTACGTTAGACAATGCTATTATTCTTGTAGATGAATGTCAAAATTTAAATTTCCATGAGTTGGACACCATTATGACCAGAGTTGGTCAGAATTCCAAGATCATGTTCTCAGGAGATTTTGACCAGACAGACCTCAGAGAAGATGAAGAAAAAGCTGGTTTAGGTCAGTTTTTAAAAATTATCAACGAAATGAAAGAATTCTATTCATGTGAGTTTGATATTGGTGATATAGTCAGAAGCGGATTAGTTCGTTCATATATCATCCAAAAATATAATACTGGATTAGGAGATAGAAAATAATGTTACCGTTGTTATTATTTAATGTTATTTCTAGCCTTGTCGTAGACAAAGCAACAGATTTAGCAACCGAGCACGTTGAAAGTATGATAGATGATTTACTTCCAGATAGTGCAAAAAAAGAATTAGACAAAGCTATAAAAGCTGACCCTGCACACCAATTCACAAATGCTAAAGATGCATTGATGGGTGCTGTTGAGGGTAAGTTACCTATAATTAAAGCCGATGGTACACTTAAACCAATCGAAGTAACCTTTACTGTTTCATATGATCCTACAAGTGGATCCATTGATATTCAGAAAGGTTTGTGATGGCTGATATAATAAGATTATCAAAGAACTTTGCACTCTCAGAAATGACTAAGAGTGCCACGGCAGAACGATTGGGTGTGGATAACTCACCTAATTTAATTCATCTTGTGAATCTGACACATCTTGCAATACATATCTTGCAACCTGTTAGAGAACAATTTGGAGTCATTACAATTAACTCTGGCTATAGAAGTCCTGCACTAAATGCAAAAGTTGGTGGAGCTTCAAAGAGTCAACATTGTAATGGACAGGCTGGAGATTTTGAATCTTTTTCAACACCGAATCCTGACCTTGCGTTATGGATTACTAAGAATTTAGATTTTGACCAAATAATCTTAGAGTTCTATGATGGAGTTGACCCGAATAGTGGTTGGGTACATTGTAGTTACAATTTGATGGGTAATCGTAGGAAAATTCTTACTGCACTTAAAACTAAAAGTGGAGTAGTTTATAAGAATGGCTTTGTAAGTAAATAATGAAATTAAAAAATTATGACAGGAAACTCTTACCAGAGTTACCTAAACTTGTGAGAACAATTATTGGTGGTACTAGACATTATGTAACTCCTAAAGGTGCATTCCCTTCCATCACTTCTGTATTGTCAATACGGAATAAGGAAGGAATATACGAATGGAGAAAACGTGTAGGTAATGAGGAAGCCAATAGAATTACAAAAAGAGCAACCACTAGAGGAACGCACTTTCATAGTCTTTTAGAAAAATATTTCTTAAACGAAATAGATGACTTTGATGCTTTTAGTGGTGAAGCTCTCGCTAAGAATCCCGGCGTATGGTTTCTTTTCTGTGAGGCCGTTCAGGTACTTGAAAAGAAAATCGGTGATATTTACTGTATTGAGGATTACTTGTTTTCGGATGAGTACAAAGTAGCCGGTGCAGTAGATATGATTGCTGAGTATGACGGAGTAACATCAGTTATAGACTTCAAAACTTCTAATTCAGATAAGAAGGAAGAATGGATTGAAAATTATTTCATTCAAGGGTCTGCATATGCAAAGATGTTTACAGAAAGAACTAATATCCCCTGTGATCAATTGGTAATATTCATTATGCCCGATAATGGCATACCTCAAATATTCGTAAAAACAGTTGATGACTATATCCCACAACTTAAAACCGCAATAAAAGATTTTAGTAATTATCAAAAAAAGACTTGACTTTTGAGAATTTTTATAGTATAATAGATATAATAAAAAAAAATGGATATGGATTTTGACATAATAACCCCTACGAAATTTAGTTTACTTATTGAACAAATGGTACTCTCCAAAAGGATAACATATATTGATGCTTGTCTAGAGTATTGTAAGGAAAAAAATATGGAACCGAATTCGTTAGGAAGATTAGTT
>Ga0098057_1000794_pt1 | contig 10270 bp, 9 predicted proteins | sample 18_taG_FD_77072 | JGI IMG/M metagenome (GOLD analysis project Ga0098057, IMG submission 77072) | Marine viral communities from the Subarctic Pacific Ocean - 18_ETSP_OMZAT15316 metaG | ecosystem: Environmental > Aquatic > Marine > Oceanic | place: Pacific Ocean | collected 2015-01-19 | reverse complement strand
CATTAGCTGTATCAGAGGCTGTTGGAGGTATGTGTAAAGTATTAGTTGGCGCAGTTAAAACAGTTGTCATTCTACCCTCCGAATCTAAATATACTATTCCTACCTCATAATCTCTATCGCTTCTAAAAGTAGGCTTAGGTGAAGAGCCTGATACAGCAGTAGGGTCAATAGTTAACGTATAGGAGACGTCTATAGGCGTGCCGCTGGCGTCAGCAATATCATAAAACTGCACATAATTTCCATAAGCAATACGGCTTCCTATAAGCTCCTGAGACTTAGCCTTTAGTGGTACATTATCAAACAGTCGGGTTGTCTCGTCAGGAGGAAGGACTGTATATATCTTACTATTGTTAAAAACAAAATCAAAGTATCCTGAAGCTGAAAGTGTAGTAGGAAGCTCTCCTATAGGAAAGTTTTCTATTACATTTATATTAGAGCTAACGGTATCTCTAAAAAGTATCTGAACATCAGTGATCCTTTCATCTGGAACCCAAACCCCTACTGACAAAGCTCCATTTACAAAAAAACTTACATTTACTTGATTATATCGGTTTACCATAGAATCAAATTCTGCATCTCCATAGTCATAATTAAACGCTCCTGGAGAAAATGCTGTCGCAGAAAATGGAGAAATCGCACTATATTCATCATTCTCATACTTATACCTACATGCAAATTGAAGAAATTTGTCCTCTATATTATTCTCCTGATTGGTAGTTGTAGTATTACTTAGTGATATAGAGGGGCGATTGATGGGTGGCTTTACTATTACCGATATGTCATCCTCTATAAATGTAGTAATAAAATTAGGAGTTCCAGACGTAGGATAAACCTTATCTACATTTAATCTTCTTGGCGGGTTTAAATCATCTGTCCAGAATAATAAGCTATCTATAATATTAACGCCTGTAATTAGGTACCTGCTATCAAACTTTAAAACCGCACCTTTAGTGTCTTTAAGTAAAATAGTAGTAACAGATGTGCTTTCATTATACTTTATTACATAGTCATAATCAGTATCTGCTACAAACCAGTAAACATCGGCATTAGCATCGTCTGTAATAGCGCCAATAGTCTTAGCGTTATCAGTAAAAGTCTGACCTGAAACATTAGTATTTCCTTTTAGGTTCTCTACAGCGCCTACGCCTGCGCCTTCAGATGCGCTCACCTCAACATTCAAAGCATCCCGATATTGACCATCTGGTATCAGACGCTCATCCAGGTCTTTGTTCATAATCCCTGCTATGAAACTCTTAATTAACTTCATTTAATCCAATTATCTCTTCCTCTTAGTGTCATTAATAATCTACCTGGGTGAATGTTGCTTAGGCGTATCTTAGCATTTCTTAACTTAGACATCTTTTCCTTTTTAGCCCTACGTACCACATACTCCTGTGCGTCTATTCTATTATCTAAAATAGCCCACCTAATGTAGCTATACAAATAATCTTCCGCTAGTTTGTTGATAGACACTGAATCATCAGTTCCGTTTTCCATACCATCAGATATATATTCCAATACAATAGATTGTGCCTTTACGCCTGAACTAAAGTTAATAACACCTGCAGACTTATTTATCCTAAAGCTGTCATTGATATTTGCATTTTCCGTCTGTAGTCCGTAATATCCTCCTACACCATAACTAAAATACCAAGAGCCATCTAGGTTCCAGCCCCACTGCCCATAGCGCACTCCTGAATCTAAGAACTGCTGTTTAGGTAATCCCGCTAATCGGGCTCTATCCAGCTGTGAGTTCCCAGCCTCCAGCACTTCTCCATCCTGATCAAATAATAAGTCTCCGCTATTGTCTTTTAAGTATTCAGCCGAATAGTTGATCTTGCTATTTTCATGCAGTGGATATAAAACGCCGTCTTTTTCTACCGATATTCTTACATAGTTAACATAGTCAGCAGGTAAAACAAACTTAAGGTTCTCATCCATAGACCTTTGAAGTACCTTTATGTTCCTTAATGCATCATAATTTATTTCTTGAATACCTCTTTTTGCATGAAATAAAACCGTGTACCTATTGACGTTATTAACAAGATTGGTATCTCCAACAAACATCAACATGAAGTTATTAACAATATCTTTTAAGGTAACGAACTGATACTCACCCCAGTTAGCATTCTCTGGAACAACACCTTCGTTAGTATAATATTTATAATTTGTTATATATGCCATTATGTTTCTTGTTGATTATTAATAGCTTCTTCTTGTGCAGCTGCCTGAACTACTGCCATCTCCCGTATGTTAATACCTGCGTATTGTAATATCTTTAAAGTAAGCTCCACATGGTCTGATTCAGGAAGTTCAAAGTCTTGGTAGTCGGTTGCCGACTGATTAAATACTGGTGATCCGCCTACTGTATTGTAAGTCCACTTAGGAGCTAAGGGATATCTCACGTACTGAACAACAATTTCACCTGCTCCTATAGTGTCTGGATAGACAGTAATAGAATTTCCTGGAGCCGACACTGTGGCCCCATTCATATAATAAGCAGGATAAGTGGTAGTAGGTGCGGTAAGATGTGAGGCTGTTAATAGTTTTATTTTGTTTTGCTCTACCCTCTCTACTTCGGTGTTGCTATTATATAGAACAGTATTCAAAGTATACCAGTTGGTAGGTAAAGTAAAGACGTTTGCTGCATTTGCTAAGGCTACCGATTCATAAGTAAAGAGATCTATTACTTCTGCTAATTGCTTAGGAATATCAGCATATCCACTATTGGAAAGTCTTTTATTTTGAAGGTTAAGTGCGTTCTTATAGTTATAAAAATACTATTCAAATACCTCTAGCTGTTCTTGCTTTGCAAATAGATTAAATTCTTCAGGTGTGACGTAGCCATTATTGTCCTTGTTAAGAACTGCCATGACAGTATTTCTTACTGTATTGATCATCTAAAAATTCTTTAATACAAAGATAGCAAAAAAAAAGAGCACTCTTAAAAAGTGCCCCTTTGGTTGGTTTAAAGCTAATCCGCTTTTTGTTCGTTTTCTTGATCCGCCTCTAAATAATATTGTTGGCTACAAAAATACTCATAATCAAAAGAAGAGGGATTTAGTGGTTTATAAACTAAATTTTTATGAACATCAATAGAGCATATACTACATGTAAACCAACCCATCTTTGCAAAGGGTTGAAATCTATCTTCACTCATAATAATGTATTTTACTATAATAAAGATAATAAAAAAAGAGCACTCTTAAAAAGTGCCCTTCTTTATTAAATGAGAGTAAATCTCTTAAGCGTTAACAATAGAAACCATTACATACGTTGACATGTCGTGATCATAAAAAGGATTAGTCCATGAAGTTTGTAAAGCTGCTTTTACTGCATTTTGCAATCCCAACATAACTTCCATACCGTCTGTTGCCTCGGTGGTAATAGTAGTAAGAGTGCCATCAGTATAATAGATGCCATTTGTACTTCCGTCCCCCGCAATACGAGCGATGGTCTTGATGCCTTCAATAGCAACTATTTGTTCGCCTGAAAAAGCGGCTGCTGTGTTTCCTGTAATGTTTAAAAACTTTTGCATAATAAAAAAAATTTAAGTTGTTAATAAAAATAAAAGACAAAGGTACATAAAAAAAGGGAAGCCTTAACTTCCCTTTAACCAATAAATAGTTTCCATTACGAAAACAAACACTTACTATTACGTAAGTTTCTTAAAAAAGTTTCTATTTACTTTAGTTTTTTATCTAGCATTTCCATTACTTCTATACCTTCATCGGTCTGAAAATAAGCCGCTAATGCTGAGACGGGTTTTTCATTAAAAGGAATGGTTAATAGTTTTTTCTTATTATCCTTTAAAGCAAAATAGATATCTCGTTTTTTATTTCTTAATGATAGAAGACCACCCTCAAAAGACTTAGATGCTAAATCCTGTAATTTCAACATTGGATCATCAAGCATTTCTAAAAACTCTACAGGGTTGTGTCGAGCATACATACGCACATCTCTTCTAATCTCTGCGCTGCTTCTCTGGTCTACTCTAGCCCCCATTAATACTCTAGCTATAGATTCAGACATGCTTATGTCCATCTCTTTAGCAGCTATCTCTGCATCCAGCTCTACATCCATATTAAATACATCTTGAGACGCATCCTTTTCGGTGTTAACTTCTTCAAAGACTGTTCCCATTCCTGGGTGGTAGTTTAAAAATCTTTGTAATACTATGTTGTTTTTAGGAACTCTTAAAAATCCATCTTCAAATACCACAGGTTCTAATATAGCATTATCATCCTGCTCATCTTCAAATGGGCTCTTTTGGTTTCTAGCATAACGAAGGGTTCTGTTTACTCCTTTATCTTCGTCAAAATACATAAGTGGTGAACGTCTTGTGTTGCGAGATGCTAACATAAAACTCAAGGGAGTGGCTTTGGATTTAAGCACATAAATCCTGTCTTTTCTTTCTAATTTCATTTGATTTAATTTAAGTTTTAAAAAAGGGGGAGGGGTTAACCTCCCCACAGTAATTATAATTTACTTCTTAAGCTTTAAAGATAAAGAAGTTATTTGCACCCATTGTACAAAGCGCTCTTTCTGATAGGAAGTTAACCTCCATAGCATCAAGATCACTTGTAGCGGCACCGCCAGCAGAACCAGTTATCCATGTTTTGTAACGTCTGTCTTCAGTTTCTGAAGCTCTGTAACGAACATGTAAGAATGGTCTACGAGCATTTTTCCCCATCACCTGATCATAAACGTTAGTAGATCCCGCAGGAACTAATACTCCGTTTACTGCACCACCAACAAGACCACCTCTTAAGGTAGCATCGTTAAGGTACTTCCAGTCAGACTTGTAAAAGTCATAACCTCTTCTAAAACCAGTGAATCCTAAGTTAAGGGCCATCTCTTCGTCATTATCAAAGAGTCCATAAGATGTACCACCCGCTCCATAAGAGTTTTGAGCAGCCAACATGTCATCAATATCAAATCCCATTTGTCTGTTAACAAATAGAACATTTTCTTGAATAGAACCTTGCTTATCTAATCTTTGGATAATAGCATCAAAATCAGCCAATGAATTTGGATTACCACCAGAATATACATTCCCATTATTTTCAATAGTGTAGAACATACCGTCTGTACCTTGGTTTCCTAGTTGACCTGTAGCTGAAAGAGCCTCTACACCTGAACCTACTCCTGCTGGAACACCTTCAATCATCGCCATCTCAAGATAATCGTCAAATCTTAAACGAGTCTCATGCTCTGACTTAATATACCATAGGTATCCTGAAGCTCCATTTTCAGAAGTTACTTCTACCCATCCAATTTGAGCCATATCAGAACCAGCGACAACATATTTGTCTTTGATAATAATCGGCTTGTTAGAAAAGATATTAGGATCAGCTTCTAATGAACCGTCCATTCCGTCTGCTCCTTTGTTAAATTCAGAACCATAAACGAAAACTATGATGTTAGTAGATGCTTGCATCCCTGCTGCTTGTCCACCAGCTTCATAATAAGCTACCGTCACGTCATTTGTGTTAGACGCAATAGTAATAATTGCTTTATTACTAGCTGAAGATCCTGCCGTACCATCAGATACTAAGATAGTTTGACCTACTCTTAAGTTGTGAGCCGTAATAGCTAATACCGCAGTATCTGAAGCATCAGCAGTAACTGTAGTCACTCCTTCGTATTTTGTATGTAATCTTCCTTGCTCTTCCCATTTAATAAGGTCAGAGTTTGTTGGAAGTTCAGCACCTACCATCCTTAAAAAAGCTGAGATTGATCTATTTCCATATCTCTCAAATTCTTTTTCATAGGTATCAGGTAAGTACTGTTGTAACCAAGTAAATTCTGCACTTGTCAGATAATTATTTGGTAGTGTTGATTTGCTAGCGGACGGAGTTAAACTATACGTCGGACTAGCTGCGACTGAACCTGCCATTTTTTTAAATTTTTAGTTAATTATTATTTTCTACTTTTTATTCGTAGCCCAGATCCATGAGTGGTCTCTATTGCTCTTACTTTTAATCCTCCTGTAGATACATTTTCTGGCGACTTTCTCACAGGCATATCTACATTTTTAGACTCCCGTGTTACATCACCTATTGCATCTGACATACCTTGTTCATAAAAGAACTTGGCAAATGCCTCTGGATTCATAGCAACAGCTAAAGACCTGTGATATGCATTAGCATCCTTAACATAGCCATCCTCATTAACATGTGTGTTGATGAAGTTAGTTACATCAGACTGAGATTTTTTTAGTTGCTCTGGCGTACCAGGCTTGAAAACCATTTGCTTTTCTCCTACGGTGAAATCAAAACCTTTGAAATCATCAGAGAACAGCTCATTTGTTTTCTCTAAAAAGAACTCCTGTCTTTTCTTGTTGTGCTCTTGTATATCACCCTCTTTCTGAGCGTGTTCCTTGTAAGCTTCAAAGTTTTTTCTTTCTTCTTCCGTAGCTTGGGATCCACTTGACTCAAGCGGCGCACCATACTGCTCCTTCTGTTTATTAAAATACTCTTTAGCTTTTACAAGCTCCTCTTTCTTGGCAATCTTGATCTTTCTTACATCCGCCTCTTCATCTAAATCTTCATCATACCCAAACCTGTTATTTAACTCAAACTTTACGTCATCATTATCTAAGTGAGTCTTGGTTTCAGACCAGTAGTCTGCCAATAACTTATCTGGCTCTAATTCGTCAAGATCTTGATTCATTCTCATAAAATCCGTAAGACCTCTGCCAGTATCTTGCTTATACTTAAGGAAAGCTGATACATCTTCTGGAAGATCTTCATTATTTTCCCTTTGCGTAAGCAAATCATCAATAGAATTAATATCCTTATTATATCTATCTTTAATATATGAAAGAACATCGCTGTCCCCTAATTCGTTTTTTGTTTCAACCCCTACCTCTGTAATGGGTTGATCATTTGTGGCACCTTCTATTACCACTTCCACATTTTCATCGTGAGGTTTCTCAGTACCCTCAGTTTGCTGTTCGTGTTTTGCGAGAAGCTCTTGTTCGATTTGCTGTGAAGACTTTTCTTGGTCTCCGCTAACTTCTCTTACTTTAATACCATCCATTATATTTGATTTGATTTTAGTTAGTTACAAAGTTAAGAAACTTTTTCCATATTTTTACCTAGGTTCAAATTCTGCTAAATCAAAGCCATCTAAGCTGTCTTCATTGGATTCAAAATTTATAGGCGGAAGATCTTGTTTCCTCTGTTGGATCAGCTTAGATTGCTGAGTATTTTGTTGTGATATCCTACTGTCTTTAGCTACCTCCCTTTCGTTCTCCCTGGTTTTTAAGGCGTCTGCCTCAATCCCTTTTAGCTGCATATTCATCTGAAATTCCTCAGCCATCAGCTCTTTTTTAAGGTCAGCCTCTGCATTCATTTTCTCTATTTCAAAGGCTATCTCGGCCTGCTTGACTTGGATTTTAGCCTGCATTTCTGCCTGTGACTTTTGCATCGCCGCCTGTGCTGCTGCCTGCTGGGATTGCATGTTTATGTCGCCCTGCATCTTCATCTTTTGGTTTTCCCTATCGACATCCTGCTTTTCTTTGTTTTTCCTTTTTACCTTCAATAGCTCATTAGCCATCTTGATGTTTTTAAGCTGACGGATATCTATAGCATCTTCTAAAGTTATCTGGTCTCTACTTAGCGCCATCTGAATATTTGCTTCCAGCTGTGCCTTTTGTTCTTCATCGGGAGAGACTTCTATAAAAATACCAAAGTCATGTAGGTATAGATTAGAAATGTCTTCTAAAATATTAACATTGTATTTACCTATTTGATTAGCAAATTCTTCTCGGAATCCTGAATACTCCAGCACATCTGCTATTCTGCAGGATAATGCTTCCGATAATTTCTTAGTTATAAATAAGCTGCTATCAAGAATATGTCGTGTAGCAGTATTTGAATTTAATGCCGCTAGCTTTTGTACTCCCACTAAAGCATTAGGATCTGGAGTAGAGCCATCCCTAGCTTCATTGAGTCCCGTTACATCCCTTATCATATTAAGGTAATGATTGTAGGTGCTTATAAGACTAGCCATCTTTGCTTGTCCGCTATTGGAGTTAAGCTCCTGAATAGGTATACGTGCGTGATTAAACTCTCCGTCTTGGGTAAAGCTTCTTCCGATCACACTACCTGTTTGAAAATACATCTTAAGAGCGTCCTCTGGATTATAAGCGGCCCCTGTACCTAAGTCTACTTCATTTAGTCCGTCTGCGTCTATGTATACGCCATCTGGGACTACTTTAGCTATTACCTGCTGAAGCTTAAGGTGTGTCATCTGTATAAGGTCAGCGAAAGTTATCATCCTTCTTACCAGCGACTCCACTACGCCTTTATACATTCGTGGCGCAACGCCAATGTAATTAGGAAGTGCATACTGAGAGGCAGACTTAGGTCTGACCATGTTTTTAGCTAATTGCCATTTTAATAAATAGTCACTCCCTAACACCAATATACCTTCATACCATACATCTATTCTTTTTTCTATGCGCTCAAATCTTTCTTCTGTTCCTTGGGGTGGATTAAAACCTTCGTCTTTACGGATCACTCTATCTCCGCCATTTTCTAAATACTTCTTTTTATAAACAAACTTTTTATCTGTCTTATAATTAAAGTAAAGAAGCGTTACTATATCTTTTTGGAAAATATCATTTTGATACTGCTTAGTAATACCATAGTAATTATACCACCCTGAGCTGGTTTCAGCAATATTTTGTAATTCTTTTTTAGTAATATCTGGCTTTATCTTTATCAACTCAGTAATAGCTACCTGCTTGACTTCTCCAAAGTAAAAGCAATCCTCAAAATAAGGAGACTCTGTATAGCTATATATTAAGGTTGATGGATCTACGTAGTCTACTTTTATTCCAGAATTAGGCAAAAACTCATGCTTAACCCATCCCACACCTACAGTAGTAATGTCATAATTACACCTTTTCTGTATGTCTGAATAATGATTTTGTTCTAGTATGGTATTAATAGCTTCCTCTTCAGCTATCTCAATGCCAGGTTTGTAGTTAAGCTGCATGTGTAGCTGTAGCTCCTGGTCGTCAGCGGGAAGATCTTCAGCTTTAGTATTAAAAGCATTTATCCCAAACTGCTCTTGCGTCTGAAGAAGAAAGTCTTTAGCTACCATATCCTCTTCTATCATGTCTTGATATCCCTTTCGCTGTTCGGCACTCATGGCGTCCTGAGCGAAAGCTTGTACTGTAAACAGCCTATCCGACATGCCGTTAACAACGATATCCACAAACTTAGGGATGATAGGCACTGGCGTCCAGTCTAGGTTTAAATATGATAAATCTCCGTCTACTGCTAATTCTGATTTATATTTAGATACGGACTGCTCTCCTCTAGCGTAGAGTCGTAGTTTATGAAAGTCTGCCCACTGGTTGTAATACCTGCAGCTATTTCCAGACCTCTTAAACCACTCATACTGTATGGCTTTTCCTACTTGTAATCCATAGTCGTTAGATGCTTTTTGTGCATCTGTAGTGAGTTGATTAGGGAAAGTTATAGGATTTACCGATATGATAGGTTGCTTCATTTATTTAATGATTTGGCTAATGTTTCCTTTATTACTATACCTTGCAAAGGTAACAGATATTTTTGACTCTTCTTTAGTAGGTGTATAAATATGCTTTTGGTTAGCCATGATCGCAAGTCCTGAGCTTATAGACGCATCGTGTCGTGTCCTGTTATTAATGTCAAATTTCGCCCAATCCATCAAAGTTCGGGTAAAGAACATGCTTCCCATTTCTGTAGAATCTCTATAGGTCCCCTCTAAGTCCATACCTACTTGCTTTTCAATGTAAGACTCAATAGCTGAAGCATGAGCTTGCTTAATATCTTCAGAAGTGTTAGGGATCCCCCCTAATTCTTTTTCACTTTTTGAAAGCTTAACATAAGAGCGATCAGGCCTATTCATACAGAACTTCCTATATCCTCGGTTTTTGAAATGGTAAAGTATTCTAGCTTTATTGTTTTCAATAAGGGCAGGCATTCCATAAAAAACACACGCCATAAGTACTTCTTCAAAAAATATCTCTGCTGTCTGTGGTCGGGCGATGTATTCTAAAAAGAACTCATTAGAGGGAGCGTTATCCATGTTAAATTTAGTCATGCCATGTAAAGAGCCATTAGACGCCCTGTTATATACCGTTCCTGAAATATCATAAGGATCACACCCAAAGGTGCCAAGGTGCTCATTTCCAGGGAGATACTTTCCGTTTCTCTTTAATACATTGTTTCTTAATGCAGGTTCAGGTATCCAAGATATTAAAAACCGT
>Ga0098057_1000792_pt1 | contig 10283 bp, 10 predicted proteins | sample 18_taG_FD_77072 | JGI IMG/M metagenome (GOLD analysis project Ga0098057, IMG submission 77072) | Marine viral communities from the Subarctic Pacific Ocean - 18_ETSP_OMZAT15316 metaG | ecosystem: Environmental > Aquatic > Marine > Oceanic | place: Pacific Ocean | collected 2015-01-19 | reverse complement strand
TGCACTTCACTCGAAGAATTTCCAAGCGAGCTGGACCTGTCGAGCGGGATAAATTTCGGTTACAGTTGGAAGGGGTGCTCTTCACTCGAAAGTTTTCCAAGCGAGTTAGACCTATCGAGCGGCACACATTTCAGTCAAAGCTGGCGGGAGTGCACTTCATTGACCGAATTTCCAAGCGAACTGGACCTCTCAAGCGGGAGAAATTTCAGCTACTGCTGGTATTATTGCACTTCTTTGGAAGATTTTCCCGCTAACATGTTCGACTACTGGTCTCCGGGAACCCTAGATGCCAACTGCTTTCTTCAGGCATGGGACTACTGCTCGTCACTCACCGCCACCTCAGTGGAGAACATCCTAAATTCCATCGCAACATCTGGAGTCGCGGCCCCTGCAAGCGGCCCAGACATCACGATAGACTATGACGCAACGTCAGGGACTCCCTCTGTCGCAACTGCCGTTGGGGTTCTCAAGGGACGCTCACCTGCTTGGACAATCACACTAAACGGAGTTCTTCAATAAAATGCCTGAACCACTCAGCCGCTATTTCCGCGTAGAGCCTGACGCCTACGAGGCACTGACTCAATACGTGGACACTTCGCGTGGGTTTCCCAACGAGACGACGCAGCGTGGGCTACAGTTGTTTGAGTGGCTCCCCCACGAAGAGGACGGATGGGGAATCATAGCGATTGACGGGTGGAGGTTTGTCGAGGACGACGAGGTTGTCATTACAGCAGCCATCGAGGCCGGAACCGTAGAGGAACTCGACAGGGAGACTTACTGGGCAAAACGCAATGCGTTGCGGAACCCACCGGAACCAGAGCCCGAGGACCCGCTGTTTCCTGACGACCCACTTTTTGATTTACCTGACTAATGCAAGCTACAACCGCAGAGGCGCAATACATTGCTCTTGAAGGGGGACGTAATCCTTTTCTTTACAGAGCAAGAGACGCCGCAAAGCTGACCCTCCCCTACTTGGTGCCAGAAGAGGGGCATAATGCCCACTCAAGGCTCAACACGCCCTTCCAAGGCGTAGGCGCTAGAGGGGTTAACAACTTGGCTTCAAAGCTCCTGCTGGCCCTCCTAGCCCCCAATGCGCCCTTCTTTCGTCTTAACTTTGACGAGCACGTCTTGCGCCAAGAGGGCGCTACGGAAGATATCATTGGCGAGATGGAGTCCGCTCTTCAGAAAGTTGAAGAGTCGGTCATGGAAGAGGTGAGCCGCCAGTCTTACCGGGTAGGCATTCACGAAGCTATTAAACACCTCATTGTTAGTGGTAATTCTTTGTTGTATTTGCCTGAGGGTGGAGGCCTGAGGGTCTTCCATCTGGACAGGTATGTTGTTCAACGTGACCCGATGGGCAACCCGCTGAAGATTATAACCAAGGAGACCCTCGCCTACGACACGCTCAGCGATGAGCTTAAAGCCGCTGCTGGTGTGCGCGATGGCGCTGGCCCTGACAAGGAGTGTGATTTGTTCACCTCCGTTTGTCTCCACGGGAACGACTGGGTGGTTCACCAAGAAATCAAAGGAGCCGTTGTTGAGGGCTCTGAAGGAACATTCAAAAAAGGAAAATCACCCTACATCCCTCTGCGCTTTTCCAAGATTGACGGAGAGGATTATGGAAGGGGATATGTGGAAGAATATTTAGGGGACCTTATAAGCCTTGAGAAATTGACTCAGGCTATCGTGGAGGGTTCTGCTGCTGCTGCAAAAGTATTGTTCTTGGTCAACCCCAACGGGACGACCAGAGCGAAGACATTGGCTGAGAGCCCTAACGGGGCCATTACTCAAGGTAATGCGGCTGATGTCTCTGTCCTTCAGTTGGACAAGTTTAACGACTTCCGCATTGCAGCTGAAACAATCAATACCATCAAAGACCGACTAGGACACGCATTCCTGCTTACGTCAGGCGTTGTCAGGAACGCGGAGCGGGTCACCGCCGAAGAGATTCGGATGCTGACCTTGGAGCTTGAGTCAGCCCTTGGTGGTCTTTATTCGCTGCTTAGTAACGAGCTTCAGTTGCCCATGGTGAACCGTGTCATGGATGTCATGAGCAAACAGAAGAAGCTCCCCAAGCTGCCTAAAGACCTAGTGACCCCTGTAATTATTACAGGCATTGAGGCTTTGGGCCGGGGGAACGACCTTCAGAAGCTCGACCTATTTCTTGCTGGTGCTGCTCAAGTTATTGGTCCACAAGCCATACAACAGTATGTTAACGTGGAAGAATACTTTAAGCGGAGAGCCACAAGTCTTGGCATCAAGACTCAAGGGCTTGTTAAGACACAAGAAGAAATACAACAAGAAATGCAGCAAGCGCAAATGATGTCTATGGCTGAGAAAGCAGCTCCTCAAGGAGTAGCCGCCTTGGGCAACATCGCGCAAGATGCTATGGCTGAGTCCCCGGAGGAAGCCCCAGTAGCAGAGGAATAATACAACATGGCCGACAAATACGAAATCAACGACCCAACGCCTGACGAGAATATAACTCTTGAACAGGAAGCAGCGAACATCCCCGACGAAGAAGCGGCCAGCGACCGCCCTGAGTGGTTGCCCGAAAAGTTCAAGTCTCCCGAAGACTTGGCACAGGCATACAACAACCTTGAGTCAAAACTTGGCTCAAATACGGATACTGGCGAAGCAGAAGACCTCCCACCAACGGACGCGCCTGATGCGAGCCAAAGCTCAGAGAGCCAGAACGAGGCAATCATGTCCGCTTCCACTGAATGGCAGGAGAGCGGGGAGCTAAGCGATACGACTTACGACGCCTTGGCTAAAGCCGGGTTGGGTCGTGAGTTGGTTGATTCTTATATTGCGGGGCAGAGCGCCTTACAGACCTCTGAAGAGGACGCGCTTATGAACGCAGCAGGGGGCCGGGAAGTTTACGGCGAGATGGCTGAGTGGGCGGCTGAAGAGCTTTCCGAAACGCAGCTTGATGCTTACAACGGAGCACTTGAGACCGGAACAAAGGAGCAAGCACAGCTCGCTATTGACTGGCTCAAGTCCAAATACGAGACAGCGAATGGGACAAACCCGGCGCTGATTCTAGGCAGGACCCAAGGGTCCAGCAGCAAACCTTTCGATAGCCGAGCGCAGGTTCTGTCAGCAATGTCTGAGAGAGACGCAAACGGAAAAAAGAAATACGAAACCGACCCAGCATTCCGCAAAGAGGTCGAACGCAGACTAGCAATATCCAACATATAAAATCATGAAGTTCCTTATCTTATTCATCGCAGTCCTGAGTGTAGCTCTTACCTCCTGTGCTGTATCCACTCCATGGGGCGGCGTCAGCGTTGCTCCTGCCGCCAGTCTTGACATCAACATCGACTAGACATGGCTGAAGCATTAACGTGGTTTGCTGAAAACAAGGAAGCCATTATCGGAGTTCTCACTGGCATCGTCACCATTGCCAGCATTGTTGCTACGATGACACCTAACGACAGCGATAACGTCTTCGTGGCTAAGGTCAGCAAGGTGGTATCGTGGTTGGCGCTAAACGTAGGAAAAGCCAAGAGCGAGTAAAATGGCGGGGCAACACAATAAAGAACCCGGCTTGCCAAGGCCGCTGCGGACCCCTAGAGCTAAAAAAAGCCGTGACCGTAAACGGGGGCGACGGGGTCAAATCGTAATTGGACCGGGAGCTACGAGGGAGTGGAGTTTAGATAAAGAAGTAAAACACTCAGAGCATGGGCAAGCTATGCGAGCGGCTCTTAAAATCTCGAAGAAGAAAGCTAAGGGTGTTGGCTTAGACCACTTCTCCCCAACTAAAAAGAAAAAGGTCCGCAAAGGGCCAATCAGTAGATAATGGTTAAACTAATTGTCAGTTTATTGATTCAGTTCCCTAAGCTGGCAGGTTTGTTTTTCAAGGTTAGGGATGAGTATGTTAGCGCGGTTAAAAAGCGCCGCCATAATCGTAATAACGAGCGCATCAATCGTTGGGTGCACGACGATTAAAAGAAGTGAACTTCCGTACTTTATTGGAAAGCTGGAAGAGCATTCTTTCACGTCTGAGGAAAAGGAGACAATCGGAGAACTCCTCCGATACATCAACGACCTCGAAAACCGTTGATATCGTAGGCCTCTGTGTGGGGCATTCCAGACCCCGAGACATGGGGGCCAGCAGCGTGTCTGGAGTCCCTGAGTGGACTTACAACGTGCGCGTGGCGGCTCTGGTTAAGAAGTATCTACATGGTCATGGCATTGATTCCATAATCTACGACGAATACCACGGGAACGCATACACCTCTGCCATGAAGTGGCTGGCCCACACACTGAAGGTGGACGGGGTCACAGTGGCTGTTGAGTTTCATTTCAACGCCGCCACAGCGTCCGCAGAGGGCTGTGAGATGTTATACTACCACAGCTCTGCGCCCGGCAAAAGACTGGCAGGACTTCTCCAGAGAGAGATACTGACCGAATACGACACAACCGACCGAGGCATAAAGCCTCTCAAAAAATTTTCGCGGGGCGGGGCATTCTTGGTGAAGACCAAGTGTCCTGCCGTGATTTGCGAGCCGTTCTTCGGCACCAATGAACGAGAGTGGGAGATATTCCGCTCATCCCGCACCCAACTGGCGCGAGCATACGCCAGTGGGATAAAGACTTTTCTGTCTGAAGTAGCAGCCTAGTAACCGATAGCGCCCGAAAGGATAACGCTGACGAGTGAACGATGTGAAAGAGGACACGAAGAAACCAATCGGTTTCTAAAAAGGAAACCACTTAATCTTAACTAGAAAGAATCAACCATTATGGCTAATGGAACTATTACCCCGTCAAGAATCGGACAGGAAATGTCCGCTGGGGCAACAGACGCTCTTTTCTTGAAGGTGTTCGCGAACGAGGTGCTTAATGCCTTCGAAGAATCGAACGTCATGAAAGAGCTTCACACCGTTCGGACTATTTCGAGCGGTAAGTCGGCGCAATTCCCAGTTACGGGTATTGCGACAGCAAAATACCACACTCCCGGTGAGGATGTGTTTGAGATGACTAACGGAACTAAGTATCCGACGGCAATCGAACATCGTGAGCGTGTTATCAACATTGATGACGTTCTTATCGCGGCTACTTCCGTAGCTCAGATTGACGAACTCAAGAATCACTACGACGTGAGGTCCGTGTATACGACCGAGCTTGGACGGGCTCTTGCTAAGCGTTTCGACCTTGCGACGATGCGTACGTTGGTAGCTGCTTCTCACGTTGACGCTGCTGCTCGAGCCAACCCTGATGCCTCTCAAGGCACCGTGATTGACTTGGGAGTCACCACTGGTGCTCCAGCTAATGTGGACACCGCTGCAAACCTGATTCAAACCTTCAGGCTTATTGCTCAGACGTTGGACGAACAGCATATTCCGTCAGAAGACCGCTTCGTCATCTTGACGCCTGCGCTTTACTACCTGCTTGCGGGTAGCGATAACGCAGCCATCAACCGCGACGTAGGGGGTGTTGGTAGCATCGCTACTGGTAGTATTATGGAGCTTGTGGGGCTTAAAATCTACAGCTCTCCTCATGTTTCCACAATCACTACCAACGAAGTTGCCAGTGATGACGTGAATGCTAATAACAACCCGTTCGATGATGCTGATGGCAATTCTTCCGCGAAAGGCTACCTCGATTCGGGGTTGGACGTGCTGAAGTTCATTGCTGGACACAAGTCCGCTATCGGAACTGTTAAGCTGCTCGACCTTGCGGTTGAAAGCGAATACTCCATGTCAAAGCAGGCTCACCTGATGTTGGCTAAGTATGCAATGGGTCACGGTATCCTGCGACCTGAGTGCGCTATTAGCGTTAGAAGCTAACCGACAATAACTAACCCTTAAGGGGGTCTTCGTAGTTTATTCTGCGGAGGCCCCCTTTTTTTCTTATGGCTCTCACTACAGAAATTGAAAGCGTCAACCAAATGCTTGGGCATATTGGTGAAGCGCCCGTAAACTCCTTAGCTGACACAGCGGCTCTTCCTATCTCAGGGAGCATCGCTTTAACCACGTTACGTGAAGTAGCCAAAGAAGTTCAGACTGAAGAATGGCACTTCAACACCGTAACGGACCACGAAATCTCCCCTAATGGGGACAGCAAGATTCCTCTCCCCGCCACCACTTTATTTGTGGACGCAGTGAATTCCACTGACGACTTTGTCCAGAGGGGTTTGTTTTTGTATAATCGCAAGGACAGAACCTTCACGTTCACTAGCGCAGTTAAGGTTGACCTTACTGAGCAACTGGACTGGGACGACCTCATTGAGCCAGCCAGACGCTACATCACCCTCAGGGCGTCTCGTATTTTCCAAGGGCGTATTGTTGGTAGTCGTGAGTTGGAGGCGCTCATCGCTGTGGATGAGATGCAAGCACGCGCTCGTCTTCAGGAACTCGATTCGCAGTCCTCTGACCGGACCATCTTCGACAGCGCTGATGTCTATTATCGCCTTGGGGTGAATCGTAAATACAATGTAAGTGCCTGATATGCCCTTAATTAACACCTCAGTCACAAACCTCATTCAGGGCGTCTCTCAGCAGCCGGATGCGGTCCGCTTCTCTGGACAGTGCGAGGAGCAAGAGAACGCCTTAGCGAGCGTTGTGGACGGCCTACAGAAGCGTCCAGCGACCCGGCACATAGCGACCCTTATCGCGGACGCCGAAATCGACTCAAATGCCAAGGTTCACTTCATCGAAAGGGATAATAACGAGAGATACGTGGTTATTATCAAGGGGGATGTCCTTAAAACCATGACGGCCTATAACCTCGATGACGGAGATAAGGCCACCATTAACCAAAAATACAGGGGGGTTGTCAAATCCTCTAGCGTAGCAGGAGATGTTTGCACCGTTGAATTTACGCAGAAAATCCCGCTAGCGAACTCTCCGGTGGACGCCGACTACAACCAAGCTGATGGGCATAGGGTTCGTGTAGTCGCGGGTGGGGGCATTGCCGCTACTGAGTACATCCTCACCTCTGTTGACCAAACAACTCAGACTATAACTTTCAAACCAGACGACGAAGCTCCGTTCGATTCTTCTTTTGCGTTGTTTGGTGATGCTACGGGAGAGATGCAATCCGTAATCGAATATACTTTCAAGGGAGCTGACGCCTCTGACTTGGTACTGAGCACGACAAACTATCTTACTACAGGAGCCATCAGCGGTGCCCTTGCGGCGGCTACGACTCCAAAAGACGACTTTAAACTCCTGACCACCGGGGATGTTACTTACATCCTTAACACCGAAAAGACGGTAACTAAGGATACAACTATAAGTAGGCCCGTCAGCGACGAGGCTTTGGTCTTTATTAAGCAAGGAGACTACGAGAAGAAGTATGGCGTCCGCGTGAAGGTTGACGGGATTACCGACCCCTACGAGAATTACGTCTACTCCGGGTCATCCCAAGCCGCACACTCCGCTGCTGTATTCTATAACACAGCCGTTAACGCCCAGACTGACACCATCCTCGCTAAGTTGTTCAGCTCCACCGCCACCCCAGTCGCGGACCCTTCCGAGGAGCCTATAGGAACAGACAGACCTTTAAATTTCGAGACAGCTGGTTTGCATACTCACGGAGGGTTCTATTCCACGCTTCTCTCCCCGCAGCTGGGGGAAATAAAAGGCCCGGTTTCACCAAACTACACCATTTACCCTTTTGACGGGCTCGCTGGTGCGGGTATTGGAATAGCGCACAAAGCCGTCACATCGATTACGGACCTTCCAGAAGTAGCCCCACACCGTTACAAGGTTAAGGTTATTGGTGATATTGAAGAGGCCACTGACGACAGGTATGTGCAGTTTCTTGTTGCTGGTTCAGATAAGACCACCGCTGACGGCACTATAGGCCAAGGGAGCTGGTCAGAAATAGCTGGCGACGAGGTTCTTAATAGAATTGACCCCAACACAATGCCTCTGATGCTGCGGAATACAGCTGAGAACGTCTTTGAGTTAGCGCATATGCCGCTGGACGAACTTCTAGCCGGGGACGAGAACACCAACCCAGACCCCTCGTTTGTTGGGTCCACTATAAGCGGTGTGTTCCAATTCAAGGGACGACTGGGGTTTCTCTCAGGTGCTTCTGTAAGCATGACTGAGGTGAAGTTTGGGTCGTATGAAGGCACGAACGGCATCCAGCATTACAACTTCTACAGAACGTCTGTTGTGTCCCTGTTGGACAGCTCTCCTATTGACGTCACCCTTTCTTCAGCTCACGTAGTGAATCTCAGGAATGCCATGGGGTTCCAAGACAACCTTGTGATGTTCTCTGACTTTGGTCAGTTCGTCCTTCGTGGTGGGGATATACTTACACCTAAGACAGTATCCGCTAACCCCATCACTGAATTTGAATACGACAGCTCAGTGTCGCCTGTGGCTTTGGGTGCGTATATTTACTTTCCCTTTACCAGAGGAGGATTCACCGGGGTCAGGGAGTTCACTGTTAACTCCAATACAGACGTATTCGACGCCAACGAAATCACTTCCCATGTTCCCCAATACGTCCCCACGGGGATTGTGTCCATGACGGGCAGCAGTTCCGAAGAACTTCTCGCTCTGACTGACGGGACAGACATCTATATCTACAAGTATTTCTTCTCCGGGGACGAGAAGGTTCTTAGTTCTTGGAGTAAGTTCACCATCAGTGGTGGAGGTATTCGTGGTATTGGGTTTGTTGATTCTGATTTGTATATTGTTCAGTGTCCTAGTGGAGCAAGTGCACCCCAGACGCATCTCCTTAAGCTCCCCTTGGAAAACAAGCAAAGAGACGCTGAAGGATACAACACCCATCTGGACAAAAGGGTTGATGTCACATTCAATGCTGACGCTGCCTCTCCCACCTTTAACGTCCCTTATATGCTTGCCTCAGGAGAAACCCTACAGGCTTACACCAAAGACGGGCTCCTGCTCCAGAACATTAAGTTTGCTTCAAAAACGGACCCCGGAATCACCACGGTCACCTTTAAAGACAATATTGTGTCAGGAGGAGTGACAGGCGCAGCGGTTGAGCTTTATGTGGGCATACCCTACACAATGAAATACACCTTCTCTGAGCAGTTGTTTAAGGCGGCTTCTGGGGACAAGATGAGCCCCACTAACTCTGGTAGAATGCTCATACGCAACGGAAGCCTCTTTTTCACGGACACCTCACATTTCGTGGTGAAGGTGACCCCGCATCTCAGGAACACTTCCGAGAGCGAGTTTAACGCTACTGTTGTCCAAGCGACCACCGAGGGCTCCATGCCCCTTGAATCGAACAGCTTCAGGTTCCCTGTCTTTACGGACCCCAAGGGAACTGTAATAACCATTGAGAACGCCAGTGCCGCTCCCTGTAACCTTCAGAGTGCGGAGTTTGAATCATTCGTCCACCAGCGTTCCAGAAGGTATGGATAGCATCGTAGAGACCACCCCAGAAGGGCACACCATACGAGTGACCACACAGGCTCATATAGACGAGCTTGGGGACAATCTACGGGAAATGGACAAGGTTGAGGTTGCTTGTTTTAAGAGCACACCCGCCGACGCGCTTAACAACGCCTTCATAAACGACGATGTTACCCTGACGGTAATGACCAAGGACGAGAACGTCATGGCTATATTCGGGGCGGGGAACGGAGAAGAACCTTACATATGGATGCTTGGCTCCTCTGAAGTGGAGACCTACGCCAAAGACTTCCTTCGACATTGTCGTAAGTGGGTTTGGTCATTGACTGAGATGTACGGCGAAGTATCCAACTACATACACGCAGAAAACTTTATATGCCTTAAATGGCTTGAATGGTGCGGAGCAACGCTCAGCGAGCCATTAAAAATAGACGGAGAAACCTTCCGCAAATTCACTATAACTAGATAACCTTTATTATGTGTCTACCAGCAGCCGCCCAAATAGCTCTTACGATTGCATCTGGCGCAGCTCAATTAGCTGCCCAATCGCAAGCCGCGAAGGCGCAAGCCAAAGCCCAGCGCCAAGCATCGGTGAACGAGGTGAAGCGGTGGCAGCACGAAGTTTCTGCGGCACGGCTGGGAGAATCGCATCAAGAGACCGCAGCTGCCATGGAGGCCCTTAAAGGGGACCAAGAGGCGAGCGAAGCTATTGGGACGCTCATGACTAGCGCAGCTGAAAGAGGGGTTGAAGGCACCTCTACAGGATTAGCTGTAGCCAACTACATGCAGATGAACGCTAATTACCAGACGGCTCTGGAGCAGCAAGCGCTCATGAACCGACAGGGGCTTTCAATGGCGCTAACGGGAGCTGGTATGGGATTCCAACAGAACATGATTAACATCAACCAACCAATCGCAGGCCCTGATTATCTTGGG
>Ga0098057_1000790_pt1 | contig 10288 bp, 6 predicted proteins | sample 18_taG_FD_77072 | JGI IMG/M metagenome (GOLD analysis project Ga0098057, IMG submission 77072) | Marine viral communities from the Subarctic Pacific Ocean - 18_ETSP_OMZAT15316 metaG | ecosystem: Environmental > Aquatic > Marine > Oceanic | place: Pacific Ocean | collected 2015-01-19 | reverse complement strand
GCTCTAAAAGCCGCCGCTAGTGCATCATAAACGGCTCCCTTTTTCTTTCTGAACAACGAATGGTGAAATTGACCGGGAATATTACGAATGTTAGCTAGTTCTTTAGCCATGTCCTCTCGCCCTTGAGATTTTAAGGTCATTCTCGCAAGTCCTATATCTCTAATAAAGTTAGGGATAGTGAACCCAGCATTATACATAGTGTTGACTCGACTTAAAAATCGAGTGCCTATTCCCCAAGTTCTCAAGAAACTATTCAATCCAGAAACTCCTTGGTTTCTCAATGAATGAGCAAGCTCTTTATTTTTAAAACGCATATAGTGTTGCTTACCGGCTATCTTAAACCCCACTAAATCCGTATCCTTTATCCACTCGGGATTTTGAATCCAAGTAACTTGTTCCCCGTAACCTTTAGTTTGTTTTAACTTTCTAATGTAATCTGGATTAGCAATGGTAATATCTTCATTTGGATTAGCCTGAATGAAATTAGCTAAAGCTTGCATAACCCGAACCCTTTCAGCTCGCATAAGCATGTTACTCCATTGTTGAAAAACGTAGGGGATTACTTCAGTCGCTTCCGACTTTCGACCCATTGCTCGTTTTTGTATATCTTCTCGCCCCCGGACATCTACTCCGTTTCCAGTTGTTCGCATTATTTCGTCAGAATCCTCTAGCCCCCGGAGTGGAACATAGTCTTTATAGAAAGTGGTTAGTTTAGTGTGGTTAGCTTCGTCAATTAAACCACTATCTCTAGCCATGTCTAGGGTGTTTCGTATTATAGGCTTAACATAAGTTTGGTTAAGCTTTTCATATAGTTCTTGTTTACCTTCAGCCCTAGCTTCAGCTATAAGTTTCCTAGCGGTACTGTTCCCCATTCCAGACCCGCCTCCTTGTGATTTACCGGCTTTATCTACATACGGATCACTTTCGACATCTTGAAACTCTCCAGTTTTTTTGTTTTTAGCTGCAACTTGCTTGTTTCTCTCAAAGGCATGTTTGGCAACGAGATAGCGTGTAAACTTTACCGGATCAACTTTGTTATCCAGCATGTTTTTAAAGAGTTCTTCTTGGAACTTATCCATATCCAAACCTTTTTCACTAGTTAAAGTCTCTAATCCATCTAGTAAATACCAAGCGTTTTCCGTGTCGGGTAGTTTTTTAATGATGTCTTCTATTTCAGCTTTATTTAAAGGCTTACCCTTACTTCCTTTAGCTATCCTAGCCATAATGTCGGCTAAATCTATATACTTATTTACGGTATACTTTTTGATAAGAGCTTGGATAGGTGCTTTTATACCATCATCTTTATATTGCTGGAGGCTCCACCTATCTAAAAACCGGTTCCATCTCGCATTCACGTATCCATCAGTAGCAACGGCTTGCTTATGTGCGGCACGTTCTTCGCTTCTATGTTTAAGAATCTTAATAATATCCTTAATCACTTTGGAGGAATAACTTTCCGTTGTCCTGACTCTTCCCGTTTTAGCGTCTTCCCAAGCTACTTTAACCGCTTCGTTATCTGGTTTTTGTCGTATGGCTTTTGCGAAGTCTACAAAACCTTTTCCTGTGTCGGCACTAAAGGCAATGGCAAGTTTTACCAAAGCTTTGAAAACTTGTGGAATAGCCCCAACATTGAACGGCATATTCATGTATAACACCCCATCCATTTTTGGAAGTAAGTGTTTAAGAGCATCTAGGAACTCTCGGAACTTAATTCGGGAAGCGTAGAATCTACCTGTTGGAATGTTAGGGTCTTCAAATGTTTCGGAGCGTTGTTGTGGATCGTCTACCTTCCAGAACTTACCTTTCTGAAACCCAAATGCTTCACTAGCTTTTGACTCAATTTGTTGTAAATCATTAGCTTTAAAACGATCCACCATCAAAGACATCTTATGATGGATACCGTCAGGTCTTCCCTCTTTCCAAGCTCTATGTAGTTTGGCTTTGGCTATAAGTTGTTTTAACCTTTCTTCTAGTTGTTTAAACGTTTCAATGTTTGTTAAATCTTTTAAAGCCCGATTGACCACAATCTTCTTCTTCCTACCTTCATTTAGTATAGGTTCTAGGTTTAGCGTTAAGAATTGAAGTTCTCGCACCTTCTTTATTCTCCACGCCACAGCCTCAATGTCTGCCGCAAAAGCAAGTCTGAAAGTTTCCTGTTGTAAAGCTGTGTTGAAATCCCCCTTAGATTCGTTCCACTTACTTGCTCCACCCATAAGATTTGATTTAGCCATAGCCTCAAAATGTTTGAGGTCTAACACAGGCAGCTTTCTATTGATTGGCTTGGATTTAATACTTACTGCTGCGGTAGCTGATACCGGGGGTTTTTTAGGTGCGGTGATAGTAGAAGCATAGCTGGTAACGGCTTCTCTCAATGCGTCTCTAAACGCATTAACAGCAAAATAAAACTCTGCGTGCGCCGCATGAAAATTTTCCAAGGTGTCTTCTATTTTCCCGGTGTCTGCTAGTGGCTCGCTAAAACCTCGGAGTACATCCTTTGCAGTTTCTTCTAACCCCTTTAATTTCTTTTGAACATCATTACTAACGTCTACTCCAGATTTTGTGTTGGGCTTGGAAAGCACTAACAGGTTTTTAACCTTTTCACGAGCCGTTTTAATAATTTGAGTGAGTTCTTCTTTTTTTACAGCAGCCCACACTTTGTCATCATCATTATGAAGCGGCTCAAACGCTTCTTCCTTTGGTTCCGGCACAGCGGGTAAGATTTCTATTTTACCAAGACGTAAATATTCCTCTCTTAAAAGTTGCTCCACTTGAGCTTCCGGCCCTTCTATAATCTCGGTAACAATATTAAGGTACTCGTTTCGGAGCGTTTTCAGATCATCTACAGTAGCTTCAACTTCTCCTAATTCTTTTGCATGCGCTCCTTCCTGTGCCGCCATAGCAATAGCATCATCAACCTCTATACTTACATCAAGCCCACCTTCTTGCACCATGCCTTTCGCAAGTAAATCTTCACCAGAAGTTACTTCAGATTCTTGAGTGAGGGCTTCTAACTCACTACCTTTTACTTCAACGCGCTGAACGGCAGTTACTCTTGCCTGTAGTATTTCCAGTAAAGCTTCTTCTCCTTCCACTCCTTCTAGTTCAAGAAGATACTTTTTCCCCCCCACTTCTACCGTTTTCCCTGCGGGATCATCTTCCCAAGGATAAGGCCCAACACGGGGATCGTTAAGATCGCTTAAAAACTCAATGAGAATAGCATGCTCGCTTTTAAGCATTGGGTTTAGTTTTTGGTCAGGGAGACCGGCACTAGCCTTGTCCCTTACGTCAGCAATAAGTTTTTTCTGTTTGGCAATCTGTCCTTGTTTTCTTTCAATTGCTTTTGGGCCAAGGGGTACAGTTTCGCCCCTCTTGTTTATCTGTGCCTTTGCAGTAATTTGGTCTTCCCAAGTTTTAATTTTCCGCTCGGCAACGCGAATATCCCTTTTATCCAACCCCTCAAGACCGGTCTCGTTTCGTCTGGTTTTAGCAACAGCCAACTCATCTAGTCTTTCTCCAATAACTCTGTCTAATTTGTCGGCTCTTTCAACCGATCCTATTTGAGTTAGTAGAGATTTTTGGGCCAAGCCTTCTCCAACTGTTTTGGTTCCGAACTTATTCCCTTGGACAGCAACCTTGCCTCCATTCGCAGTTAAAAAGTATCTTTGTTTAGTGCGGTCTTCAGTATTTGCCCCTTGCGCGGTGAGTCTGTTTTTCACCATAGCGTCTAGGTCACTAGGCACTTCCATGTTTTGGATAGCTTCTAGTCCCTCGGCTGATAAGTCTCCAGTAACTTCATCTGGCAATAGTAGTTTACGCAGTTTAATGTTTTCACCTAACTCCCGTTTAAGTATTCTCGCAAAAGCCGGAACTGGCCCTTCTTGCTTGAGAAACTCATCGTCTAAAATGTTAACCCGTGCGGTTCCAAGAGTGAAAGTTTCTTGGAGTTGCCCAATCTCTTCAGCGAAAGCAACCATAGCTTCTTTCCAAGTTACCCTAGAATCTCCAGAAGTTATGTCGGGATCGGTAGCCTCATTAAGAGGCAACACTAATCCGTCAGGAGAAAGGAATGGGTCAAACTCAACTGGAGATAGACTAGCTATGGTTCCATCTGTATTAACTTCAAACCATAGCCCACCGCGAGTTCGCATCATGATTGGCCCATTGTTTTTTTGGAAAAGTAAGTTGTTTTCCCCAAAGACACCGTTACCAAAACCTATCACGGGATTCGCCCCCCTTTTCACCATGTCATCAACTTCAGCCCTAGTAGCTTTTCTAACACCCACTAGTTCCCCAGTAGCCTCGTCTATGACCGGAACCAGAACTGCTTTTTTTCCGGGCTTTATCGGTTCTTCATTTATTTTGGATTGTCTTCCTGCTTCAAAACCTTCAGCTTCAGAGGTTGTTCCTCTAGCTGTAGTGCGCGAAGCCTCTCCAGCCATCCTTTCTGTAAAATCTCCACCAACAGTTGCTTGTCGAAGTTTTTCAGCTTGGAGTTCGTCATGCGTTCTAGGTCGCCCTTCGGGGGCTTCTAAAAAATCCCAATCTTCATCTAGGTTTTCTCTACTCCAATCAAAACCATCTGCTGGTTTTCTAGGAGGCACAACCATATCCGTCGGGCCTATATCCGGGTCTATTCTAGAAGTTGTTGGGCCGGGGAGTAAACCAAATGGAGGGGTATGGGGTAATCCCTTTCTTTGATCAGCGTTTAGGCTATCGTATAAAGCTTTCCCACCTTTTAAATTCCTATACTCTGCATACGTTCGGATTACAGAAGGAATCCCGCCTCCAATCATCTCCTGCAACCCCGCACGAAATGAGTTTTCAAATTTATCTCCACGGTCTATTCCCTCTGCTTCCGCATAAGAGTCAGATAAGACCGATCCCGTAGCTCCAACTGCGGCATCAAATGAGAGTTCGGCCATCCCTTTTTGGGCCGCTCTGGATACAATGTTTTTACCAATACCGGGTACAACTCTGGCAACTGGAACCATTGTTGAAACGGCTGCTTCGCCAACGGCTAAAACCGCATCAGTATTGGATACTCGCCTTGCAGTCTCGTAAGCTTTTTCAAAATTCACATCTCCTTCAGCATCCATCTTATTGCGGATGGCGATGTATGTGTTCCGCATGGAACCTCCTTTAGCGGTAGTGCCTTGTAAAGCGGCCATAACACTACCCCCTGTCCAAATTCCTGCTACTGGAGTTGCCACAATACCTGCCCCAATACCTGCCCCGATACCCGCTCCAACTGAAGGTGCTATGCTGCCAAACACTTCCCCAACAAATCCCCCCGACAATATATCATATTCTTTAACATCATCTGGAGAGAGTTTCCAATTTTGGTATTCTTCTTCTAGAAGAGAAAAAGCCTCATCATCATCGGAGCGTAAGAGTGCGCTACCGATTGCCATGTCATACATGGTTTGGTCATACGAATCTCCAAGGGAATCCCCGAATTCTCCAAACCAACCTTTGGCAGGAACCTCTGCAACTTTCTCATCCGGCCAAAGTTTATTCGGATACCTTTCCCGAATGCTATCCCGCTTCATAGAAGTCGTGAAATAGTCCGGAAACTGCACAAACTCCGAAGGGGTATCCGCTCCGTTCGGATTGGTTATTTCTGCGGTAGGCATAGAGTTAGTATTTTTCGGTTATCTGGACTCCCCCAGTTGGTTTTATGCGCTCGTTTGTTTGTGTATAGAAGTCTGTTATGTCTTTTTTTCGGTCATATAATTGTTGTAGCTGTTTAGTGTCTAACTCGGCATCCCAAGGGCGCATATCATCACCCGTCCAAGTGTTTGTCTTTTGGGCTATCTCAAATTTGGCAATAGCATCGTTAACCGCTACCATTTGCGAATTGAAATATTTTCTAGCCGCAATTGTTCCGGCACGACTGGCTTCTTCTAGTCCCACTTTAAATTTAGCCACAGATAATCGGTTAGCAAAAGTGTGTGGATCACCTACAGCTTGTACTGCCGTTGTACCGGGATCAGATATAACAAAACTTCTACCCCCCATATTAACCAACTTAGCTTCAGGTGCTTTAGTCTTATCCAGAAAAGCAGCAAGACTGGGGAGAACATTTGATTTGAGCAATCCAGCATCAACTTTACCCACTACTTCAGAAACTAGTTCTTCCCTAGTTTGCTTACGCATAAAGTCTGAAGGGTCTAGCATTGGGGCTTCTAGGAGTTCTTCTAGCCTTTTTTGAGTTCCCCGATACCTGTCTTTAGCTGCCATTTCTCTATCACTTAAACGGTCTTGCGGTAGAGTCATAAACCTTTCCAAGTCTTCTTGTTTAACTCCTATCCTCTGCAATGCTTCAGGTGTGTAGCGAGGGTTGAATCCCAAAAGTTGTTCTGCTATTTTACCACCTTTAAACACCCCGTCATCTTTTTGTCTGGTGTAAACCCTGACCCTTTCATCTACGATTCGACCCGCTTCAGATTCTTCAGATACCCAATCGTTATCCGAATTACGTTTGAGTTTATTAAACCCAATAGTAGAACCGGGCATTTCGTTTTCCAAAGAACGGAGGCTATCTAGTTTTGCCACATAATTAGATACGGTGTCGTAACTAGGGCCACTTTTAATCTCATTTATCCTATTGTTTTGGATGGAAACTACCTCTTTAGCTCTTTCTAAGGCAGCTTTTTGGTCTTCAGTAAGGTCTACCCTTTCGTAAAACCCTCCTTCTTCGGGAGTTCCAAAGGGTACAAACTTCCCTTCTTTTAAACTCTCAAGTCTTTGAATCTCAAGTTGCGCGCCAACTTTCTTGGTATTGGCATCCTTTATTGATGAATCCCAGCTATCTAGTTTTTTGGAAAACTTATTTCGTTCTTTCCCCACTTTCCTAACTTGGGAAAGCGGATGCCCAGCTTGTATATAGCCTTCAGGGCCAAGATAGGTTCTTGTATCTAGCCTATCTGTCATTGCCGAAGTTTCATCTGCAATTTTGTCCACCTCTTCTTCTGCTATTCGGGCCTCTTCAATAACTAGTTCTTGATCTTCAGTTTGCTTTAATACAGCTTCCCCATAGGCTTCGGGGTCTTCTATGTACTTACCTCCACTAAGAATTTCCTTCCATAGTTTATTAGCTTCTTCGGTTTTTTTCTGTTCTGCTCGTGCTTCAAGAGCATCTCCTATTTCCGTACCAAGTGACCGTATGCCCTTCGCATACTCATCCCCGATACTACCCATCATCTGGATAATGCCGGGTTCTATTGCCGGGCCTCCGCGCCCTTTATATTTACTGAAATAATTAGCCATTTATCCTGTCCTCCATCATTTTTTAAAAAATCCTGTGCCGCCACTAGCCATACCCCCCATAATTGATCCAAACGCTCCCATACCAGCCCCAATCAAAGATGCTCTGTTTTTGGCACTTGCCGTTCTTGCTGCCAGACTGCCTTGGTAATTCTGGTTATAAATGTCTCCAGCATACTGGGATTCTGGACTGAACATTGCACCGGGGTTAAACCCTTGCGCCTGACCAACCACGTTTCCAGACATCATAGGATTCAAGGAACTCGGTCGCCCAAGAATTGCCATGAACGGATCGGCGGCAGTTGCCTTATTCATACCAACCATTGACTGTGCAAATCCTTGGCGTTGCTGGCGTTTTTGTTCGCTGCCTTGTAACTGCGCCCATGATTCTATTGCGGCATCGTTTACACCATACCCAAAACCTCTCGCAGATTGTGCGCCTCGTGCTGCTTGTGAAAGTTGACGTTGTTCTCCAGCATTTAACTGACCTCCTAATTTGAGATCACCCAATGCCTGTGCATTTAGTTCTTTTAAGAGCGCGGCCTGTTCTGGATTTGCCGCATCTAGTGCTTCCCGTGCGCGGCTTCCGTATTTTTCAATGGCCGCAATGTCGCCGCCACGCTGGAGGTCGAGCTGTTCACGATCCATCTCGCCAAGCCGCCGCTGTGAAGTTTCGTACAAATCAAGCAGTTGTGGAGTCATCTGGTTGGCGATGTCCATGTCCAGTTGGGCGTATTTGCCCCGGAATTGTTTTTCCGCCCCGTATAGTTCGGGGGCCAAATCTATTTGGGCTTGGAGAGTATCCCGCATCTCGTTGCCATAATCCCTCGGAGGGGGGGCTTTAACTTTTGTTCCCATACTTATTTACCTTTCGTTCGTAATCTTTCCATTTGTAAATTTTCAATTGCGACCCATGCCTGTGCCACGAAACATACTCCATCTTGAACGGGGCGACTTCCAAGAATCGTTTAAGGGCGGCTTTCCCTGACCCAAGCCAGACGAACCATGTATCACAATCGTTAATTGAATATGTGGTTTTATGAGTGCATTCCTCTGCAACCTTCTCTTTCGGCATAGGGCGACCCATGATGAACGCATCATCGCCAGACCATACATAAGCGTTGTGCAAATGCCAGACCAGATCGCCCTCGAACGTATTCTCGGAGTCGCTGTCATAACTTGCCTTGGCTTGCTGGATGGGGGTCATTCACCATCTTCCGCTGGTTTTTCCTCCTCTTTCTTCTTGGTAGCCTTCTTCTTGGCCGCTGGCTTTGGAGCTTCCTCGGCTGGCTTTTCTTCCTCAACCTTCTCCTCTTCAGGCTCTTCCTCAACCTTCTCCTCTTCAGGCTCTTCCTCTTCCGCTGGGAAATCGGAATATCCATCACCAATGGTCATCTTACTGAAGTCGGGTTTCTCCCGTCCTGACGGTGCGGCTACCGGCGCAGACATCTGTGCTGCAATCCTTGTTTGCAATTCCAGATACCAACCACCTGAACCCACTTGGTTCTCGATCCACGCTTCAGCCCCAGCCTCAAACTCTTCAAGAGATTGGCACGGAACACTTATGCGGTCGGATTTGAATGCGGATTTCCCGCTCTCCTGATCCGTGGCAGTTATGCCGAGAATCACCGAATCGACACACCCCGATTGAGTCGGATGGCTGTCGTGTACTACTGAAACGTCCCATCGGGTTACGTCATATGTTATGTTTGCCATGTTATTTGTTCCTCTGCATCAACCTCGGTTGGCTGATGAAATTTGTGTAAACTATATTCGTATAAATTGTTATAGGAGGAGGCTCATAATACTCAATGTCCAATCCTCCAAATCCTGCGTCAATCGTCCTTACGTTTTGACACCCGCTTGTCAACCCGACTGTCGGTAATAATAAACAGATCATGGTAATTACGGTGCTGCTCACGCAGTTCCGCAAGTTCGATTTTGAGTTGGCACAACTCTGATCTGACTCCATTAAGTCCATCTATTAATTTTACCGTAATTTCTTTGTGTTCCGTCAGCGAATCCGTCAGGCTCGTAAACAGAAAATTCGTTAACCTGACCACATAGTAGGACACTCCCAACAATGCCACTACCGATATGCCCTGCTCTAAAAGTTTCTCCAGTTCCATCCATGCTTATCCTATTCACTACCCTCCACAATCTCGCTGAAGCTCACCCCAAGGTGTTCCTCTACTGCCTTGACCAAATCTTCCATGTGGATCACCACCGACTTGCCGGTCTTGGTGTTACTTGACCGATAAACCCATTTGCCAGCATCGTCATGCGGTGACAAGGGGGTTCTGTTGCGGTCATCATCCATCACCAACAACTCACCATCCTCGGCATATAACACAACCTCGCCCGAAGTTTCATTGCCAATGCTGGACGAGTTCTTAATATGAATAGCCCCGTCCCAAGTCTCGCCAATATGAGTCGCACCGTTCACCCGTAGGTTGGTGTTGGCCGTGAGGGCCACATCGCAGATGCCCGTGAAACGGTTGTTGCCCTCGGAGTAGATTTTGTAGCCAGAGAGAGGTGAGCCGTTAACGCCCATTTCGCCCTGCACTTCCAGATCAGTTAATACTTTCTTTGCCATAATTTAAGCTCCAACGCACGTTACATAGTAGTCCTTACCGTTTGCTGGGGCGGTTGAAAATATGACCGTGATATGGCTTGCCTCGGAGCCGGTTTGTATCGCTTCCAAAGCTCCGTTGACATCTGCCCAAGCACCTCCCCGTATCTCGGTTTCAACGTAAGACAATACCTGACCCGCACCGTTATCCTTCTCCCGCACACTCACCGTTACAAATTCTGTTCCCAACTGATGATTCACATCAAAGGCAACCGCAGTCCCATCTCCCTCAATGGTGTCGGTAGCCGTTCTGGCTACTTGTCGGAGGTTGCCTGATGTTGCAGAGGTTGCCTTGACTGCCGCCCCAGTTGCAGTAGCCCACTCTGCACGCAAACCGTAAGACGGGTATGCAACATTAGGAATAATATCAAATCGCCCCGCCCCTTCGCT
>Ga0098057_1000785_pt1 | contig 10346 bp, 7 predicted proteins | sample 18_taG_FD_77072 | JGI IMG/M metagenome (GOLD analysis project Ga0098057, IMG submission 77072) | Marine viral communities from the Subarctic Pacific Ocean - 18_ETSP_OMZAT15316 metaG | ecosystem: Environmental > Aquatic > Marine > Oceanic | place: Pacific Ocean | collected 2015-01-19 | reverse complement strand
TCAAGCCGAAGTATTTAAGACGGGTTCACTGATCCTACGCTGAATAATCCTAAAGGTCTTCGTTCATTCTGAGGTAATTAGTACACTCTTCACCAGAAAGGATTATTCCTGCTTCGCAGACGCATCCGGATCATGTTCACTACTCCGTCTTAAATGCCAAGGGCGAGTTTTTATAGAACAATCACTATTAAAATGTCAACGAATTACCTAACATCTGCACCGTTAACCGTTATTTGAAATTTGTTTTTTGATTTTTTTAAAAAGGATTGGGGGTATTCAATTCTACTCGTGTACTAAAGGCAAATGACACAAATGTCTTTAACAAAACAAAAGAGAAATCACTATGAAATCTTTACAAAACATATCAAAACTAACACTATTGGGCTTAAGCCTTTTAGTAACCTTTGCAGCTTGTTCTGCCGTAAATAATGATGTTGACACCCTTTCTGATGAAGACATCGAACTGGCTACACAAATTATCGGAGAGTCTGTATCTGATGAGAACTCCGGGATTATGAGTAGTATGTATGATGCCGTTTCCACTGTTGGCGATGAAGGCATTTCTTATGGAAATGATCATAGAAAAGTTGACCCGGATGGCAGAAGCGGAAGAGGAAGAGAAAATAATTACTCCTATTCTTATGATTCTGATACCGGCACACATACCTTAGAATATAATCGTAGTGTAAATCATGGGGACTTCAGTAAAAATATAGCACTGCTGAATACTTATATCTTCAAATCTCCTGAAGGTGATTTTATAGCGCGCCCAAGAGCTAATGCAGATTCTATTGAAAGCGTAGATTTCACAGGAAATAAATCAGGTTCTGTAAATTCCCGAAGAGGAAGTTCTGAATTCGCTCGTGCAGATACTTTCGCTATTGCCGGCTTACATAGCACAAGTTCGATTGTAAGTATTGACGGAACTCATCACGGAGAAGGAAGCGCTTCAGGTTTTACAAGAGACAGCGTTGAGGTATCCAGAGATTTTACTGTAGACATTGAATTTCTGAATGTTGAAATCGAAAAAGATTCCGTTGAAGCTAATGGTAACCTGGAACAAGGTGTAACCGGAACACTTAATTACAGCATAGTTTTAAACAAAGCTTTTGGCGATGAAGCTGATACTCAAGTAATTGAAGGTACTATTGAATTAACGGGAGACGGAACTGCCCTGTTAAGATTCAAAAAAGTAGCCAAAGTTGTTCGATTCTCATTAAAAGACGGATCAACAGAAGATTAAACTACTAACCAACATGAACTGCAGGTTGATGATTTAACCTGCAGTTCTTTTATATTAGAATTATGGAAACTAAAGACCTTTTACCTGATAACGATCAAGACCTGCTGTTGGCTAAACAGTTGGATTCTGCGTTACAATCGGGTGAAGGTTTTTCAAGTATTCAGGACCCATTGATTCAATCTCTTTTAGCTTATCAAAATAAAGAACATGCTCAGATTGACACTTTAATTTCAGAATCTTCTGAAATATGGGATAAAGTGTTTTCAGAAACAAAACCACAAAAGAAAGGCAGAATCACGTCACTTCCAATCCGAAGAACTAATACATGGGCTTGGGCAACAGCAGCTACTGTGTTGATTGCAGCCTTCCTGGGAATTTTTTGGTTCACAAATTTAGATAATCCGGTTTTAGTTGCTCAAAGTGGAAATGCCATTGAATCGGTAATATTAGCAGATGGGTCTCAAGTATCGCTACGTCCGTATTCATCTCTCTATGAAATTGAATTATCCGATTCTAAGAGATCCTATGAACTTGAAGGAGAAGCCTTTTTTGTAGTTGCTAAAGACGCCAACAATCCTTTTTCAGTTGCTTCAGATAATGGAATTGTTACCGTATTGGGAACGCAATTTAATCTGAGCACATGGGGAAACGAGACAAAATTGTTTCTTGAAGAAGGAAGTGTGAGATTCTCCGATCTCCATCAAAATTCCATCGTTCTTAAACCGGGTGAAAAAGCCACTATATCTCAGAACTTATTAAGCAATGCATCTCTGGCAGACGCTGAAGAATTTAAAGACTGGCTGAATGACGAAATTGTTTTAAAAAGCACTCCTGTTTCGCAGGTAATAAACGAACTTGAACATCATTTTAAAGCAACCATTGATATTTCAGGTATGCAAAATACATCAGAGCTGATATCCGGTACAATTGCATTGGATGAACTTTCCACCACACTTAATGATCTGGGTGTAATTTTAGGCGGCACATTCAGAGAAGTAAATTCAAATAGCTTTACGTTTATTCCTTTAAATTAAGGTTTCATGAAAACCTTATTAAAAATAACTTTCTTTCTTTTTTGGGCAGGAATTGTAAACCAAAGCTTTGCACAGGATTCTTCTTCTCCAAAAACCTTGTTAGAATTGATCAGTTCTATTGAACAGACTTCAGACATGAGATTTCTATACCGGGAAGCACTGGTGAGCAACATAAATGTTACCGTTTCTTCTGACTCCCCCACTCTTTATGAAGATCTCAGGTCTCAACTTCTGGAATTTAATATCGGGCTTCAGGTAAACTCTGAAAGAAACCAAGCCTTGCTTTTCAAAACCGGAAATAAACAAAACAAGCAAGAAGCTGTTATATCCGGATATGTAGTAGATGCTGAAACCGGAGATCGATTGCCATACTCTACCATATCCTGGTTCGAGAATGGTGAAATTACAGGAGTAGCTTCCTCAACCTCAGGCACCTTTCACGCCCGCATAAATTCTTCCGGATCATCGATTCCTCTTTTATTCTCCTTTGTCGGATACGAATCAAAACGGGTAGATTTCGACATCTCTTTGAAATCTGAATTAACTGATATTGCTGTACGATTACGACCAAGACTTTATGGCGGCAGCGAGATCATAGTTAATGGAAACGCTTTATTCAGTCCATCAGATACTGTATTCAGTAGTTTAATTGAAGCCGGATCTTTTAGTCCGTTAGGAGATAACAACTCTGCAAAAGCTTTACAATCGCTTCCGTCGGTACTTGCGGGGCCGGCCATCCAGGATGGTTTAAATGTGAGAGGCAGTTCATCAGACGGCTTTCGGGTATTACTGGATGGAATCACGCTTTATAACCAAAGCCATTTATTCGGATTGCTGGACGGTCTTAATGCAGACGTTCTCAGAACCAGCGGTTTCTTTTATGATGTAACACCCGCTCAATTTCGAGCACCGCTTGGTGGAACACTCACCTTTTTAACCAAAACCGGTAATCTTCAAAATTATGAAAGTTCAGTTGGACTGAGCAACACTGCCTTAAGCGCCACTTTGGAAGGGCCTATAGTTTTGGGAAAATCCAGTTTTTTGTTTTCAGGTCGCCATTCTTACATCGATGATCTAAACTGGTTTAACAATCAGGGAATTATAAAATACGGGCTGGATATAGATCGCAATTATGACTTTCAAAGTGATACTGTCCGCAAATTTGTAGATCGGAGTGTACAAAATGTAAGCGGAAATGCTTTTTTCTACGACTTACATGGTAAGTTGTATTTCGAGACAACATCGGGTTCACAATTGATTGCAAGTATGTACTTCGGAAAGGATGAAGCCAATCAATCCTATGATCGCCGATTTCAGCAACAATCTGAAGAATTCAATACGAATAATGAGTGGTCGAGCAAAATGGTTAAGCTGGCTTATAACACTCAACTTCAACATGATATAAATTCTGAAAGCAGCATAGGGTTCAGCGATTATTATTCAAACTATCTGAAAGAGGATAACGACTTCCGAAGGTCCGAAAACGACAATAACAATCAAAACGCGACTATTGAGATCTTACCGTTCAACTTAGAAAACGAACTTCATGAATTTCAGATCAATCAGAGATTCACCAAATCTTTTGAACACTTTGGATTAGATTTTGGACTCACTTACAGCGATTTTGAAGTTCTATATACTGAATTAAGTCCGCGTAACCAATCCTTCCGAAGTAGGCGAACAAGTCAGTTATTGGACATGTTCAGTCAGTTTGATTTTGCAAATTCTACTGAAGCTCATGTAAGTTTAGGAAGCAGGTTATATTATTTCAGCAATGGAAAATATTTAAAGTGGTCTCCAAGAATTAAAGCGCAGTTCTTACCGGAATCAGCAGTTTCATTTGGACTAGGCTATAGCAAAAACTATCAGTTCTTACATCAATTGGATTTTTTGACTGTAAACAGCACTGATTTTTGGGTTATGACTAACAATGAGCAACCTCCTTCTTCAGTAAGCTATTTTACTTCAAATATAAGATTGCGACCTTCAAATTCCCTTTTCTTACAGGTTGAAGGCTATTATAAACTTTTTGACAATCTTCGAATTCACAGCTTAGCCGATCATTTTATTTCATCCTTTTTTGATGAAGATGATACAAACCCATTCCTTTTTAATAATACAGGAGTTGGTAAGGGTATTGAATTTCTCCTGAAGAAACGATTCTCCAAATTCAGCCTTTCGTCCACCTACACTCTGGCTTCTACCGAACTTGAGAATTTACTGATCAATGACGGCAAACCTTTTCATCCTTCTTATGACCGGACACATCAGTTTTCTTTGATTGGTGATTTAGATCTTTCTAATGGACTGAGTTTTTATGCCTCCTGGAATTTTGCAACGGGGACTCCAAATAATGTGCTTTCAAGAGATGAACAAACAGAAACCAGGATCGGGGATTACTCAAGGCTGGATGTTTCTCTTAAATATATTCTCAGTACCGGAAATACCGAAAAAGCTGAATTCTTATTTTCTGTTTATAACTTGTTAGACACTCAAAACCCATGGTATTCTGATTTTAAAGCAGGCAGGAATACAAACAATAACCGAATTATACCCGGTTTGACTACCGTTTATGATCTGGGAATTCAACCCAGTTTCAGAGCAAAGCTGTATTTTTAAAATCTTAACCTAAAAACTGTCTTTCCTTTTTCTGACTCCAGCAGATACAAACTCCCGTTGTGCAGCCTCATAATTTGCCTGGATAAACTTAACCCGATTCCTGAACCCCCTTCCGGAGAATTCTTACTTGTTGTATAGAATGGAACAAAAATTTTCTCTGCTGATGACTCCTTGATACCCGGCCCATTGTCCTGAACATCTATAAAAGCATGTCCGGATTCATCAATGCCACCTTTTAAGATCACTTTCGGATCCTGCCTGTTTTTCAAAACCTTGAATGCATTTTTTACAACGTTGATCAAAGATTGTTCTATCAACTGGCTGTCAGCAACTACTTCAATAGAGTCGGATTCGAATTCAGTTTCGACCGTTATTGATCTGGAAAGAGCTTCCCCTTTCATTAAATTTTTAACTCTGTCTACGATTTCTTTCAGGTGTACAACATCAAAATCAGGACTTGGAATTTGTGTAATGTTCCGGTACGAATCCACAAACCTCATTAAACCTAAGCTTCTTTTGTTGATCGTCTGAAGAGCCTCCTTTACATCTTCCATTGTTTCTTCGGATATATCCTTATTCCCTTCTTCGCTCAATAAATTACCCGCCAACATTGTATTTACTGTATCAGACAAAGAAGCAATTGGTGTAATGGAATTCATGATCTCATGAGCTAAAACCTGAGTTAAGTTTTGCCAGGCTTCCATTTCTTTTTCTTCCAGCTCAGATGAAATGTTACTTAAAGAAATGATCTTATAAAGGTCTCCTTTTACTCTAAACTCGGTAGCAAAAATAGCGATCTGAGATTCTCTGTTTTTTATGGATGTTCTTACCAAAGTTCTGGCTCCGCCTTTCAGATCCTGAACTGCTTCAAATAAAGGCTCACTGATCTTTTTAAGTTGAGATACATTTCTTAATACTGCTGTCCCTAATATTTTCTTTGCAGCCGTATTGAATAATTCTATTTCACCATCTTTATTGAAAGAAAATAATCCAATCCCGATATGCTGAACCACCGTTTCCAGATATTGATAGCTCTCTTCTCCTTTGGCTCTTTCCCGATTAAATTTTTCTATGATATTGTTGAAAACAGAGTTCAGTGATTCCAATGATTCTCCATATCCTTTATTAGAAAAAGACTGTGAGAAATCATTATAACTGATAGCTTCAAAAAATCGCTTAAGATTCTTATTTGTTATCTCAACATATCTGATAAGATTTATAACCTGAAGTACAACTACTACTCCTATCAACACTAAACTAACATAGTATTGGGTGTTTAATGCTATATAAGCTCCAACCAAAAGAACTATAAACAGAAATAATACTCTAAAAATAATTCCTATTCTCAGACTTCTAAGCATTATGAATCTCTTTAAAGTCCATATTTATCCATCCTTCTGTAAAGTGACGCCCTGGTCAGACCGAGTTCGTCTGCTGCTTTAGAAATATTGCCTTCATGTTTCTTTAGTGCCTTACGAAGAACCATTTTTTCAACTTCTTCCAGATTGTAATCTTCAAAAACAACTTGTTCGCTATCACTTATTTCCTGAGTTAAAAGAAAGTCGGAAGGTTGCAGTATTGTTGACTCACTCATAATCACAGCACGTTCAGTAGCATGTTGAAGTTCCCGCACATTTCCCGGCCAACTGTGTTTCTCTAGCTTTTTGATAGTTTCCTTTGAACATCCACTTACTTCTTTCTTGTATTTTTTTGAATACAGTTTTATGAAATGATCTGTTAATGCTTCAATGTCTTCAATCCGGTCTCTTAGCGGAGGTAGTTGGATTTCTATAGTGTTGATCCTGAATAAAAGATCTTGGCGGAAAGTAGAATCAGCAACCATTTCCTTTAAAGACTGATTTGTGGCACATACCAATCGTATATCAATTTCTTTTGATTTTGCGGAGCCAACTCTGTTTACCTTTCTGTTTTGTAACACAGTAAGAAGTTTAGACTGAAGCGGTAACGGAAGATTTCCGATCTCATCCAGAAATAAAGTTCCTCCATTGGCAAGTTCAAATCTTCCAGCTTTGTCTTCTTTAGCATCTGTAAATGCTCCTTTCACATAACCGAACAATTCACTTTCAAAAAGAGATTCGGTGATTGCTCCCATATCCACATTCATAAACACATTTTCATGTCGTGCTGATCTTCTGTGAAGTGCTCTGGCGATCACCTCCTTCCCGGTTCCGTTTTCTCCAAGAATTAAAACATTGGCATCAGTTGCAGCTACTTTTTCGATGGTGTTAAAAACATTGATCATTGCAGGACTTCTTCCAATGATATCCCGATAATGATGATCTATGTCACTGTTGATCTGTTTTTGAGTTTCTTTGAGTTCTGCTACTTCTCTTTTTGAATCTGTAAGCTGCATAGCAGACATCACTGTTGTAAGAAGTTTCTCATTCTTCCAAGGCTTTAGAACAAAATCAGTGGCTCCTGCTTTTACGGCTTGTACCGCTTTATCAATATCACCATAAGCAGTTATAAGAATTACGGCTATGGAAGGATCAATTTTTAAAATTTCCTTAAGCCAAAAGAAACCTTCCTTTCCGCTACTCACATCTTCCGTAAAATTCATATCTAACAAGATCAGATCGTATCTGTTGTTTTTCAGAAGTGTTGGAATAGAATTAGGATCCTTCTCAGTTTCTATGGATTTAACATGTTGCTTCAAAAATAAACGGGCTGCCTGCAAAACATCGGCATCATCATCTACTACTAAGATTTTTCCTTTCTTGGAGGTCATATCAATTTTTTAGTTCACATCCTTTTATCAAATACTGTACCTAAAATGAATTCTATTGTTAAAATCGATTCCGGTTTATATAAAACGAATAACCTGAAATTTCAGGTGTTCGATATCGAACAGTAAGTGTATCAAAATGAACAGTAAAATCCTACTAAAGCCTCAAAAACACTGATCTGATGAGTTTCTGATGCTTTGGCACAGTAGTTGACATTATATAGGAAAGAAAAATATTCATCTTTAAAAGAGTTTAAGAACAGCCCATGGGAATGGACAAAAAAATTGAAAAGAAAAAGTGGACCCCAAAAAAGATAGCTCCTATTGTTGTCGTTTTGGCCTTCATTGGATTTACTATCTACAGCTTTGCTTATATGGATTTCAGATCCACACTCAATGTCGAAAAAGAAAAGCTGACTATTTCCACTGTTGCTGAAAATTCGTTTCAGGAGTTTATTCAGGTCTCTGGAACAGTTCAACCAATTCGTACCATTTTTCTGGATGCCCTTGAAGGTGGAGTGATCAAATCGGTTAATCTGGAATCCGGAACCAATGTAGAAAGAGGTGACACCATCGCTGTTTTAACAAATTCTTCTCTCCAACTAAGCGTACTTCAACAGGAAGCAAGTCTTTATGATCAGATCAACAACGTCAGAAATTCCCGTTTGAATCTGGAACAGAATAATCTTCGGTTGAAAGAACAATTGATCAGTGTTGAGAATCAATTGAACCTTACTAAGCCTGAATATGAAAGACAAAAATCTTTGTACGAGAAAAACCTTACTTCTGAACAGGAATTTCAACAGGCTAAAGAAAATTATGAGTACCAAAAAAAGAGATATGAAATAAGCTCCGAGTCCTTTAAACGCGATTCAGTTCAAACAAGATCACAACTAAGACAACTTGATGAATCTGAAAAACGAATGTTCAGAAGTTTGGATGGAGTTCAGGCTATTCTTGAAAATCTGATCGTGACTGCTCCGATTAACGGACAACTTACCACTGTAGAATTACAGCAGGGTCAATCAATTAACAGAGGCGAAAGAATTGGACAGGTCGACATTTTAGATAATTATAAGATCAGTGTTGGTGTGGATGAATTTCATTTGTCCAGAATTACTACCGGTCTGGAAGGCTCTTTCAATTTTGCCGGCCAAACCCATGAATTGGTTATTACGAAAGTTTATCCGGTTATCAATAATGGCCAATTTCAGGTTGATATGGAATTTGTGAATGAGGCGCCGTCCGGATTAAGAAGAGGTCAAACTGCAAGAATCCGTCTCGAACTTGGAGAATCCTCAAATGCTTTGCTTCTCCCAAGAGGCGGTTTTTATCAAACCTCGGGAGGAAATTGGGTTTTTAAATTGAATGAAGATGGCACTCAGGCAGTGAAGCAAAATATCAGATTGGGTCGCCTTAACCCTGAGTATTACGAAGTGTTGTCGGGATTAGAGGCGGGTGATGAAGTAATTACATCAAGCTATGACACTTTTGGAGATAATGAGGTTCTTGAACTGCAATGAGCATTCTGAAAAAGAAATATTGCCAAAATGAATCACCCAAAGACTTTTCAAAAAAGCTAACAGCTGTTAGCTATCAGCTGTTAGCTTTTCCTCCTCATTTTCTCCCAACTGCTATATATAATTTGCTCAACATTTTTTTTACTTCTATTAATTCATCAAGAATTATTTGGCAATTACCATCACTTACAAACCGTAGGTCATTTGATAAAATAATTTGGTATTCCAGTTCTGAAGCAGAGCCAAGTGCTATGTTTAAGAAGTATGCAAACTGGGAATCACTCCCTCTGCCACAACCTTCAGCAATATTTGTTGGAATTGAAGATGCTGAGCGTCGCATCTGTGTCACGAGTCCATATATCTCTTCTTTTGGAAAGCTTGTAGTAAGCTCATATACACGCAGTGCTACTTTGTGTGATTTCTCCCATACTTTCAAATCTCTGAAATTCTTCATAAGTCAATATAATTCATTGGTTAAAGCTGTTAGCTGTCCGCTAATAGCTGACTGCTTTAACCAAGTAAGACACACTAAACCAAATTCCTTACAAAAATTTAAACAAATACTTAACACAAACTAACTGAACAATGATACAAGCAAGAAATCTAAAAAAGGTCTACTCAACAGAAGAAGTAGAAACAACTGCTTTGAACAACGTGAATATCGAGATCAAAGAAGGTGAATTCGTTGCTATAATGGGACCATCCGGTTGTGGAAAATCCACTTTGCTGAATATTATGGGTTTATTGGATAATCCCAGTGACGGCGAATACCATTTTCTGGGACATGATGTTTCTAACAGAACTGAAAGAGAACGTGCTCAGCTTCGAAAAGGAAATATTGGATTTATCTTTCAAAGCTTTAACCTGATCGACGAGCTTACCGTGTTCGAAAATGTTGAATTACCTCTTCTCTATCTGGGGATGTCTGCCGATGAAAGAAAAGAAAAAGCAGAAGCTGCTCTGGAAAGAATGAGCATGATGCATCGACGTAATCACTTTCCTCAGCAATTATCCGGTGGACAGCAACAACGTGTAGCCATTGCCCGTGCAGTAGTAGCAAATGCTAAACTGATCCTTGCCGATGAGCCTACCGGTAATCTGGATTCTGATCACGGTAACGAAGTAATGAAAGTTCTTGCTGAGCTAAATGAGCAAGGAACGACAATCGTAATGGTAACTCACTC
>Ga0098057_1000780_pt1 | contig 10404 bp, 7 predicted proteins | sample 18_taG_FD_77072 | JGI IMG/M metagenome (GOLD analysis project Ga0098057, IMG submission 77072) | Marine viral communities from the Subarctic Pacific Ocean - 18_ETSP_OMZAT15316 metaG | ecosystem: Environmental > Aquatic > Marine > Oceanic | place: Pacific Ocean | collected 2015-01-19 | reverse complement strand
GCTGAATCAAGACAACGTGGTGGACGACCCAGACGCTACGTATTGGACGACCCAGAATATGACCCAAAAGCATCAACATCAATGTCACTCATCCGACAGTATATGGATGATCTTCTTTTCAAAGTGGTTCTACCTATGGTTATGCGCGCAGGTTGTGGTGTGGATTGGTTGGCTACTTTCGTATCTCGTCGTCACTATGCTTGGCATGCTCTACAAACTCAACAGGACAAAGCGGGTGAACAAATTGCGGCAGACCCTAGATTCAATCTTTGGTCAAGAATGATTGTTCGTGCGGCATACGAAGAAGAAGACGGAACAGTTATTTCGTGTTGGCCTGACATGTGGCCAGCCACTCGTAAGATTAAAGAAGAAAATCCTAGACTTAAGGATAGAGTTTCCTTAGAAGAAATACGTGAGATCATCGGCACTCCCAACTTCTTGGCTGAATATATGGCAAGACCCGGTGAGGGGGAAGGTACATTCTTCCCTCACCTCACCAAGGAACGTCACGGGTGGTGGTACGAACAGGTAGACCCCGCTCTAGATATCGACCCTTACGTAAGCAATACATTAATTTGTTATTACTCCGGTGAAGAACTGGTTAAGAAGCCCATGTGTAACTTCCTAAACATGAACCGTTTATTCTTAACAGTAGATACTTCATTCACAGCGACCGCAGACTCCGACTTTAAGGTTGCTTGTGTCATGTGCATCAATTCTGAGAATGAACTCTTCGTGTTGGATGTGTGGAGTGCTCAATGCCGAGAAGATCTCTTGCTGAAAGAAGTTATGAGGTTGGGGGATCATTGGAGAACCCCCACTATCCATGTAGAAGCTATTAAACAGGGATTGGGAATCTATAATACACTGGATTCTTTGGTTAGGACTCGTGCTAAAGAGATGATGGGGGTAAGTCACTTACCAGCCGTTAAGAAATTAAATCCTGGAATGATAGAGAAGACCACCAAGATTGCATCTCTTTCACTAAGATTCGAATTTGACAAAATAAAATTACCTTTATGGAAGGCAGATTCTCCCTCTAGAAGGTTAAAAGACCAGATAGAACAGTTTAATCCTGACGCAAAAGATGGTGGTTTACAGCATGATGACGAACTTGATTGTGTTTGTATGAGCCAATTTGTTATTAAGGGTAGGCTTTCTCAAGTGAGAAAACTACAACTAGAGAACAAAAATGCACTTGAAAGGCTCAAGAACGGTGAAGTTATAGATGAAGATTTGGGTACCCCTATCGCTCACGGCATTGACTGGAGTAGAGTGGGGGCCGGAGAAATACAAGATATTTTAGATAGGAACATTACAGATGATACCGACAACACCACAAGAGTATGAACATAAGAACTGCGTAGTTGTACCTTTAGCATTTTTCGATAAACTAATGAGATGTTACTATGGTACTGGACCCCGCGATGGGGATCCAGAATATCAACTTGTACCCGAAAATAGAACTACTGAGGTTATACCCGAGATTTCTAAACTAAAAGATATTACAATAGAAACAGGATCGCCTCATGGTTATAAACCTAGAGGGATTGCAGCAGAAAAGTTAAAGGCAAAAGATGGCACTAGACACCATAAAACTACCGAAGAACAAGACTGATCTAGCAAGAATAATAGATGAGCATGCTGATAGAGAAGAGGCTCGTCTATCGTATAGGAAAATCATGTGGCTCCTCGCTTGGCATTACCTTGCGGGGGCTCGTAGATTTGATGTATTTGATCCCGGAACAGGTGCATTATCCCCCCACTACTTAGATGAAGAGGGGAACATGGAATTTCAGTCTCAAGAAATGCTATCTGCTATAGATAAAGTTTCGGGTAGGTTGGCCTCGTTAGACCTTAGACCTAAAGTTATGCGTAAAGGTATATCCCTAAATAGTATTAGAGAAAGAGCTTTAAGTCAGATCCTAATGGATCATGTTATTTCTAACGATCAACTAGATAAAATTAAAACGCAATTTGCCCATATCTTTACATCTTTAGGTTCTTGTGGTATAGCGGGACACATGACCAATGGTAAAACTGTTGGTCTGGTTGCAGATCTTGAGGTTATACACCCAAGAGAACTCTTCCCGTTCCCGTCGTTAGGGGCAGACTACACCAAAACTCGTGGGATGATGAGACAACGAACCGTTCCTCTAGAATTTCTGGAAGAAATGTTTAATAAAAAACTAGGTAAGAATCTCAAGAAGATGGAGTGGTGGGAATCCAACATCGGAGAGATTGAGGAGAACGCTGAGGGGAGTGGGGGGCAACAAGGTAAAGAGGTTAAATATCACAGTGACACGAGTCAATCTAGTGTTAGTCCTCATAAAGACCAAGCGGCAATTGTAAAGATTAGAGAACTATGGACGTTTGGAGTGGGGGAAACAGTAAGTAGATATGTGGTTACAAGTGGTGAACACGTATTACATGATGAGGCTTTTGAAGATCAAGAAGTCTATTGCCCAATTGGTTTTGCGAGGTTTATCGAGAACGGAACATTCCATGGAGCAGGGCTTTTTGATCTTCTTTTCTCTTTAAGTAGAGAGATGGAACGATTACTTAAGTCACTCTTTAATAATGTTAGAGATACTGATAGATATGGCGTACTTGTTATGCCTCAAGGTCAGTTTAATGATAGAGCAATGCTACGGGATGTGGGTTCGGGATTGAGGGTTCTTCCATTTGAACCCGATCCTGTGGTAGAAACATTCCGACCTTTCAATATTACTCCTCACAATGCAGGGGATATTCCCGGTAAGACAGCAGCGTTTGCTAAAGACCTTATAGATAAGATGAATCCTGTACAAGACCTTATTCGTGAGAAGGGTCGTGTGGATTCTGGAGTGGGGCTTTCATTCCTTGATGAACAGATTAACAAGGCAATGACTAATCCAAGTAGGGGTATCGAACAAGCATTCTCTGGTTGTTATAAATCTGTATTGGCTTCTGCGGTTAGAGTACTTATGGATAATCCAATAAGTATCCCCGTGTCTGATTTGAATCTCGAAATGGCAGGAGCCGTTATTAATGCAGAGAAAAGTGAAATTCAATTCCAAGGGCAAAACCCATTACCTTCACTTAAAAATATCTCTATCTCTATTAAAGAGATGAGTCCTCGTTCAATGGTAGCCCGTAAGCAAGAAGCACTTGAGATGCTCAATGCGGGTATTGCAGACCCCGACTCCTTTAAGATATTAGCCCTTAAAGAAGGATTAGACTTTGCTGTTTGGTTGGACGAAGAAAAAGCAGCATACGATATGATTGTAAGGAACTGTTTGGTTCTTTATGGTGATGGTCAAGACTCAGGACAAATTATCTTAACCCCCCATAACGCTAAACCAGAATTCCAACTACGAATTCTCGTAGCGTTTATGAGTGGACCTATTATGAGTATTGCTTCTACAGAAGTTCAGAATGAATTCATCGACTTCAAACAATTTCTGTTAGAATCTACAGGTGCAATGATGCCAGAAGGTGTACCCTCACCAATGGAGGCAGCAATGATGCAACAACCACAAGAGGGAATGGGTATGGGTCAAGGTGGCCCGATGCCGTTCCCACAACAAGGAGCCATGTAAATGTCTGAAGAACAAGTAAATGAAACAACCGAAACCAACGAGGCAGTTGAAACTTCTACTTCTCCCGCTATAGATTTAGATTCTACAGTTAAGGTAGATGGCGAAGAAATTTCCGTTAGAGATTTAATTTCTACCAGAGATGAAGTCACACAACTTAGAGAGTATAATGATCACGCTAAAGTTCTTATCTCTCCTACAGGAAGCGATGATGTTAGTAGAGAGGGTGCGGTTCGTTACCTTATGAACAAAGAGGGGTATACCCCTCAAGATATTGAAGAGTATATTCAATGGACAAACCAAGAACAACCAGAAGAAGTTGCACAAGAACCAACTCCAGAATACCAAGAACCCGAAGGTGACTTTTATGACCCCGAACAACTTTTACAACAACAACACCAAGAAGAGCAGTATAGGCTGCAACAGGAGCAATTAATGCACGAACAAGATCAACAAAGAATGAATCAAATTGAGGATCGTCAACAGCGTCTAGGTGCTGAGATGATGAAGAAAGAACTCAATAAAGCCCTTAACGATACCATGAGCAATAATATTAGTATAAAGAAACTTATAGGTTTAGAGGGCGAGGGAGATAATAGACAAGAGGTGCTAAAACATGAAGTTGAAGCAACAATGCTTGAGTCCCTTAGAAACCGTAGAGCAGCGGGTGAAAACTTTAATCCTACTTGGTTTACTGAGGAGGCTGGTAAAGCGGCCAAAACAGTGTATGATAAATTTCGTTCGGTAATCGGAGATCCTGATAAGATTCAGAGGTCACCGGAAACAGCAACAGATAGTGATAGTTTGTTTAATAAACCTCCAGTAGATCCTCCTAAGTATGAGAAGGGTGACAGCATGGGCGACATTAATGTCAAGACCCGTGAATGGACACTCGATACATTGCTTAGGGGTGCCAGAGATGGCGCGGCTGGGGGAGAATCGAAAGCTTAAATTAATTAAGGAATATTAAGATGGCAGCAGTAGCAGGTTCGCTCTTCAACCTACATGAAGATCGTATCGAAGAAGTCATCAATAAGAACGTTGAAATTTTCCTTCCTGGACTAGATCCGATTTGGAGAGATCTTATCTCTACAAGTCAAGGGGTCGGTCCTGCTGATGCACTAGGTCGTGACCTAAAAATACTTAAAGTGTTTATGGGTTCAATGGCTGGTGTTCTTGAGCAGGGTGCTCCAAGGGGAGATCTCACTCTTTATGGTGACGATACAGATACACATGGTGGTCGTCTATATACTCAAAATCTCGCACAAGTTTGGCCTGATCCCACCGAAGGTCCAAATGCCGCGCCATACCGTCTAGGTATTGGTATGCGTTCCATGATGTCTAACATCATGTTCACGCTTGGTGAAATGCAAGCAGAAGCAAGTCCCGCCTTTATTGGTGAGATCATTGCTCCTAAACTAGAAGGTTTTGGTCGTAATATAGCTCATACTCTTTGTAATTATTGGTACTTAAACCAAAACGATGATTACGCAATTTGTCAAATCAACAGTCTAGCCGCTTCAGGTTCAGGACCATATTACTTGACATTTACTCCAAGTAACGGTGCAGTTGACCGCTTCTATGTTGGTCAACGAGTCGATATTTGGGATGATGACAGTAGTGCTCCGGACATTGATGATAGTGCAGACGGGTTGAAAAACTCAACCGACGGTGCAACTACGGGTCGCTTAAAAGTATTCGTTGACTATGTTGACGAACTTAAAGGCGAAGTCCGACTCGTTTCTGCAGTTGATGCATTTACTGCATCAGGTTCAGCACCAGTTGCTGTAGCGAATGACGATTGGATTTTATTCGCAGGTTCTATTGATGAAACTTTAAATACCTCTTCTGGTTTTGCAGGTGTTAATAGTTGGTTAAAATCTGGTTCTGGCGGTAATAACAATTACCTTCTAGGTGCTGATAAAGACGGTTCGACTAGTAATCAAATCGATGTTACGGCACACCCAGAGTTTAAATCATTCACGAAAGGTAGTGTCGGTACTCTTACCGAACACAAACTTCGTCAATACTTGCGTCGATTCCACGCAGCCAAAAACAAGTACGGTCAATACATTGACTGCTTGATTGCCAGTGATGGTGTTTGGTTGAATTATGAATCAACGAAAATTGGTCGTGAAATTTTGGATCGAACTGGTAAGCTCTCGAGCGTAACTAGTGAAGGTTCAAGTGAAGGCTTCAAATTCACCTTTGATGGTCGTTCATATACTGGTTACACCTCAACTTATGTTGAAGATGGTTCAGTATACGGCATCCGAAAAGGTGGAAATAACTGGAAGAAGTACATTCCTCCAGCCGTAGCCGGAACAAGCAAATTTGCAAAAGCAGATGGTGCTCCTTTTGAATTCATTGCTGGTGCTCTCACCGGTACTGGTACTAACAAATTGCCAATCTATAATACAGATGGTAGTTCTGGTGGTATCACACGAGTTACAGAAGGCGTTCAAATGCCCGGTCAAATGAGAATGCAATTAGTTCCAGATCAACCTGCTGGCATGAAGCTAACAGGTGTCAGTTATGACAAGATCTATAGTGCTAATTAATCCGTAAACATATCCTCCTGTGTTGGGAAAGAGGGCTTGCCAAGTATGGTGGGCTCTCTTTTCTTTTGGTATACTGTTTCTATGGATATAGAAATACTTTACAGTCCTTACGAGGAAGCACTAAACACAGGACTCCAATTAGGACCAGAACATAAGATTCTTCCGGAAAGTATGTGGTTAGCCCACATTAGGAGAGAGACAGGAAGAAAAGACTTATTTGTATATCGTCATGCGTATACAGAAAAGTATGTCCTTGCCCACTGGATCTACCCTCCTTGGGAAGTTGATAAACCAATCTGTCTAGAATTAGACACGATGGATAAGGCTCCAGACCGTGGGGGTTGGATACCTACTATGGAAGTAAAATTTCGATGTAGAGCAATAAACCCTGAGGAGAAAATGATTGAGAAGCAGTTGAAAGAGCGTAATGACGAGAAGCGTAGAGAGCGTGAAGAGAACCTAGGAAGGCGAGAAGAATCAGTGGCTTCTCTTAGAAGGAAAGGGAAATATGAGGAGGCTAGTATCTTAGACCACTCTAATGTACACTATAACGATGAGGATTCTGAAATGAAAGAAACCCTTCGTAACCTCTCTAAAAATAAGATAATAGGATAATCACTCATGGCTAAAAAAGATCCATCATTAAATTGGGAAGATACCCTTCGCGGTAGACTCCAAGACAGCAGACTCAAAGATGAGGCAGCGAATCGCCAATGGAAAAGAGGAAAGGGTGCTTATGGGAATACTGCAAAGAGTAGTCGAAGAGCAAGAGAAAGATATAAACCCTTTTTGAGCCGTGGTATGTCCCTTGCTCAATTAGAAAAGCAAGCTGCGAGGGCTTATCCTATGGGGGCACCTCATATGGTTGAAGGTTCTATGGGAGCCCATCAAGCAGAACAACTAGCAATGAGAAAACAAATGCAAATGCAAATGGCTAATAAACTAATGAAGGGTGGTGGTGGTATTAGACTTCCTCAACTTGGTAAAGGTGGGATGAAAGCAATGTTACCATTGTTGTTGCTTGCTTTACTTGCGGGTAGTATGGGAATGGGTGGTAACGAAGATTTAGACGGCATGCTTGGATAATGCATAGTACTGGCTCAATATTAATGACGACTATTGAGAGGATTCGTACCTATTTGGATGATCCCTCGCTTGATGCTAAATATGATAATGACTTTCTGGTAAGGCAGATTATTGAGCCGGAGATGGTTAATGTCATCACGGCTATTAATCAAGGTAGAGATGAACCTATTCTCTGTAGATTTTCGTTAGATGCACTTGATGATGAAGATTCTCGCATAGAACTTCCTCCTAATATAGGGGTCATTCATAGAATTGCTAAACTAGATGGTAATGGGGTTATAATAGATGATATAGCAAAGCGAGATAATACAGATCCTCGTGGACCCGGTTGGCATCTTGACGGTAGAGATTTGCATATTCGTCCTGATTGGGCTGATGATACTGCGGGATACGAGGTTTGGTATACACCTTCTGGCGACTTTACCCCCCACTACTCAGCCGCAGGTGGGACACTAGCAGACTTGAATGCTGTTACGCTCGATACCACCCCCGATGTTGGAGGACTTGAACCAAGGGAAAAAGGATATGTAGGTGGTGTACTTCGTGTATGGGGTGACGGTAATACTGTAATCCAAGAAAGAGTTATCACTTCTTATAACGCAGATACAAAAGTAGTTGGGATTCGTACTGCCTTTACCTCTCCTATCGCTAATGGTGCCGTTAGGTATGAAATTGTACCTGAGTTTATGGGGCAGATTTGGCAAGCGGTTGCCTTAGCCTCCTCTATGAATCTAGGGGTTGCTAGGAATATCAATGAAAAACATATGGCATACCTTAAGGAGCAGTTTGGGTTAGCATTACAAACTGCAACGTCTCTTACTTCTAATAAGATAAGCGGTAAAAGTATTGCTCCTGAAAATTCAGTTCTTTATACAATGTTGCAGAGAATTCGGTGGGGACTTCCTGAACAAGTAGAGAAGGAAATGTCAAACGATTATATTATGCGGGCGGTGATCCAACCTAAACTCGCAGAAGTAATGATGATGATGAATGGGAGAAGTGATTCTCAAATAGTTTCAAGACTCAGTTTAACTTTTGTTAATAACCAAGAATACTATACTGTTCCTTCCTGTATTTATAAAACTCTAAGGTTAACACAACTAGCAACAGGTGGAACCATTGAAAAAGAAGTACGGCAGAGAGATGATAATGATCCTAAAGGAAATGGTTGGGCTATAGAAGGCAACAGACTTTCTATTCGTCCTAATCCTACCACAGGAAAACTTACAGGTTACTCACTATGGTATATACCTAGTGGTGACTTCATGCCTCATTATGCAAAAGACGGTTCGTTAGCTGACGGAGAACTAGTACTCACATTGAGTGGGGGTAATTTATTCTCTAGACAATTAGGTACGATAGATAAAAGAGATAATGCTTATACAGGTGCAACACTTAGAGTGTTCCAAGAAGATGGTTCAATAGAAGAAAGAACTATTACCTCTCATGACGCAGGAGCAGGAACAGTTACAATTACAGAAGCATTTACAGGATTCTCAACAGGTGGACCGAATATTTGTGCGTATGAGATAGTTGCTCCTTGGATGGATACTGTTATGAGTGCAGTAGTAACTAGGTCTATAATGGAATTGATGACACTTAAGGGACAATTGCCAGAAACAGATATGGCGATCCTTGCGGAGTCTGCGAAGTCTGCGATTACTTCTGCGATGATGTCGGTTAGAGAAAAGAATGCTCAGGAAACTGTTCCGAATAAAGACTCTTGTCTTCATATGATTCTTGAGAAAACCAAAACTATTATTAGTGATATTGCGAAGGAACTCGATTACTCTGATGACTACATTTTTAGGCACGGTATCGTACCTGAGTATAGCAGGGTAATGTCTCGGATTCAAAACTCCTCGTCTGATTATGTAATAGAAAAGACAACAATCTCTCTAATCAAAGACCAACAATATTATATTCTCCCTGCGTGTATTGGAGAGATTATGAGAATCGTAACTATGTACGATGACGGTAGAATAAAGACTGAATTACTACCTCGAAATCAATATAGTACGAGGGGGCCCAACTGGTCACTTGAAGGTAATATGCTTTCTATTAGACCCTATCCTCAAATAGCAGAAGATATAGAAGTATGGTTCATTCCTACTACTGACGCAAAACCCCACTACGCAGAAGATGGTCTCTCCAACGGAACAAATACAGGGATTACCTTATCCACCGGGGGTTGGGCTTCTCAAATTTTGGGGGATATAGATAGAAGAACTCAAGCCTATGTAGGGTCTACGATTAGAGTTATAGAATCCAGTGGTGAGATAGAAGAAAGAAGAATAACTTCTCATGACTCAGCCGCATATACGGTTGGGGTAAATAAGACGTTTACAGCTTTTGATACACTTACAACTATTAGTTATGAAATTGTACCCGCTCATTTTGGTGCCGTAACAGAAGCAGTTGCACAGGGTGCAGCAATGAATCTACTTGTGAGTGCCCGAAGAGTTACTAAGGCACAACATGCTATGTTAATGATTAATTTTAAGTCTTCTATGAAAACCGCAATGGATCACTTTACATTTATGCAAAATCGTTCTCCTAAGAAATATGAAAAAGATACCGTAGACAATCAAAACAGGCACGGTGGCCTCTATGGGATTAGGTAGTGCAACACCGTCTGCTGGGCAACAATTAGCTAAATTTATTCGAGATTTAGGCATTAACCCTGTTTGGTCTGACAAGGAATTAAAGAAACACAAAGAAGGATTTATCGCCACTAATGAGTGGGGGGGATTTCCTATAGTTAGTGAGGGTATAGCAAGAGGGTTACAATTCCCTTCTCCTGGTACAAACCAAACTATAATGATGTCCCCTATAACCATGAATACTATGGGTTCATATTCCTCGGTAATTAATTTACCTAACGCTGAAGGGGTTCCTGGTGATATTGGTGTTACAGGCGATACTGGATTAACGGGTATAGATGGCCCCATAGGAACGATTGGTCCGGAAGGTGATAAGGGAGATGATGGTCCACAGGGTCCACCGGGAGATGATGGTCCACCGGGTCCACAGGGTCCACAGGGTATGCAAGGAATTCCGGGTGAACAAGGTGAACAAGGAGAAGAGGGTCCCGTTGGTGACCCGGGTCCACAGGGTACACAGGGTGAACAAGGAACAGATGGACCGCAAGGTGATCAAGGTCCACCTGGTCCACCGGG
>Ga0098057_1000771_pt1 | contig 10443 bp, 11 predicted proteins | sample 18_taG_FD_77072 | JGI IMG/M metagenome (GOLD analysis project Ga0098057, IMG submission 77072) | Marine viral communities from the Subarctic Pacific Ocean - 18_ETSP_OMZAT15316 metaG | ecosystem: Environmental > Aquatic > Marine > Oceanic | place: Pacific Ocean | collected 2015-01-19 | reverse complement strand
GTAATCGTTACTAGTGTAATCCGCTAATGCCATGTGCGCTGCTTTGTTTATCCAGTGGCTATTGTCAAAACCTTCTTTTATGGAAAGCTGATCAGGGCCGCCGACGCACGTCAAAACCATTCCCCCTTCAATTTTATTTACGTTGTCGCTTGTCGCAAGAAAAGTAATTGCGCCAATTGTTTCTGGAACAATTATAAGTCGATAGCTAAATCGTGTTTCGGCCGACGTCAAGTATCGGAAAATCATTGCTGCGGTAATAAATCCGCTCAAGTTATCATTAGCCAAAGACGGATGACAAAAATAACTAGATATTAAAATCTCACGATCCGTTTCTCCTTTTTTGAAGGCCTCCAGCCATACTAGTTTTCCATTTTTATCAAATTTTGAATCAATTTTTACTTCAAAAGGTTCTAAGAAGTCGTCGCCATTTAAGAGGTTGTCTGCGCAACAAAAAGCCCAGTCCTCTGAAAAGTACGAAGTTCTGTACGGGATCCAATTTGGATGTTTAGGTAGCGTATGTAAATGATTTAATAGCTCATCTTTCGTGATTCTTCCGTGAAATGGCGCAGAATAAGACATTAAATGTAAGTTATTTTTTTTAAAGTCTATTATCTTTTTTCCGTTTTTGTTTTTTACATACGCATCGTCTACGTTCCATTCAGGTGGGATTGTCCAGTCGAAAACCTTTTTGCCTGACGCAATGGATTTAACTTTAGCGTTCTGGATTAACTTATCCTTCAAATACTTTAAGGTAATTTCGTTTCCGTTGCCGCTTAAGCTTCGGTTTATTGGGAAGAGTTTGGCAATAATCTCATCAATCTCAGCGGTCGTGGCTCTTGTTTTTGTATTATTAACCATTTATCTAATACTATTTTCTTTTAATGATAATAACGACCGTCTCTCCAAGTTCAAATATATCTTGAAGTCTCCAAAAAAGCCGATTTATGGCGCTGAATATTTTACAAGAGTTAATAAGTTTTTTATATCTACGCTCCAGTGAAAAAAACCTTCTCCAAAAGAAAGGCAGTCTTCCCCTAGATAGTATTGAGGCGCTGCTATGTTTAACGATTTGAAGTCCGTTTTTGTCAAATAAGCGATCCAGTCCCATGATTGAAGGTATTGCGTTGTGCCCAGGCTCGAACATCATATCCCATTTAGATAAATTTAATCGAGCACTTAAGCCGTTGACGTTAGGAAATTGACAGATTAACACTCCTTGCTCTGATATAAGTTTAGAAAATATTTCCTTAACGTGCTCTATTATATTTTCTGCATGCTCTAGCACGGCTACAGATAAAACTAAATTATATTTTTTTGTAATTTCATTTATATCTTTATAGTTTTCTTGAAAGTCCGATTCAAGTATTCTTCTGTACCCTGGATCTGGCTCTAAAACAGAAACCTTAATGCCGTGTTGTTTTAGGTGTCTTGCCAGCGCTCCCTGCCCTGAGCCTAATTCTAAAATATCGCCAGATCTGCTGGTGATTTCGGAAACTAAATTTCCAGTATAATCATAACCGTCCTCTCCTCTGTCGTAGTTCTTGTTTTGTGAATAAAAACCATCTAAATATTTATCATTATCAAATTGGCAATTATTTTTAATGCTTCTGCAATTTATGCAAATATATCCAGAGAAATGTGCGCTTAGTTTTCTTGTTAGTCCTTCAGGAATCTTCTTTAATTTACTTTTAAAATCAACTTTCTTAAGAGCGGTTGAATCACAAAAGTCACACTTTTCAATAGTTTTCATTCACTTCTCTGTGTGACAGGTACTGTTTAATCTGTTCGACTGTTTTATGTTTGTGGATCATGGGGTTTTTAGAAAAGTAAATATAATCGTCAGTATTATCAAGGCAAAATCGTCCATGCGGCCACGCCATATTCTCTGGAACATCTGGGTTTTGGATCATTTTTTGGATTCTTTCGTTTTGTGCAACAACAAGATGTTCCTTAGCAGTAGCGCATTTCTCGCCAAGTATAGATCGTAAATAGTTGACCGACATCTTAGAGACAACCGTGCCATTTGGCAATAGTTTCTGACCGTAAAGAGATATACATTTTTTTCCTGATTGGTAAGGCGTGTGTATAATAAAGTCTAATACGTCATAGCAAATAAATGGATTGTCCCCCGTAATGCGTATAAAATCATTCACGGAATAATGCAAAGCTAAATCGTAAAACCTTTTAGCTACATTTTCTTCATCGCCGCCAAATGCAGTAATGCCCGTGTCTTTAAGTAAAAAGTTAATGCAATGAATATCTTTAGAGGGGCATGCGACATATATTTTTCCATCAATCTCTCTAGATTCTAAAAACTGATTAAGCCTCAATACTAAAGTTTTCAAACAACTATTTCCGCCAGGAACCAAAAGCCCCACTTTACACGGAAGCCTAGTGCTTGATAGTCTGGCCTGTATAAAAAAATTTGCCGTCAACATGCCGTCCAGCCTCCATCAACTGCAATATCTGCGCCATTTGTATAAGTGTTTTCAGGGTCTAGTAGAAATCGGACGGCTGGCAATAGTTCTTTTGGCTCTGATAGCCTGCCAATTGGACTGCGTAGAGAAAAATTATCTTTAAACTTGCTACTCTGATCGTTTTCGATACCATGGGGTGATATTGAGTTACATAAGACAGAGTAATCGGCATAGTAAGAGGCGACATATTTAGTTAAAGAATATAGCCCTCCTTTTGATATAGTATAGTGAATCGGATTGCCCATTTCTGTGCCAGCGTATAGGCTGGGATTACTGGATCTAATAGAATATGTAGAAGTAAAGTTTATGATTCTGCCTTTTGGTTCTGACAATGATGAGGAAATCTTTTGTATATATTTTTGCGTTGAGAAAAAGCTTAGATGCAGATTGGTATCAATCACTCTCGAATATTCTTCTTCTGAGATATTATGAAGACTGGCCTCCGTAAAACTTTTACTCTTAACCTGCTGGCAATGCAGGACGGCATAATAATCAGCATAATTATATACCAATTCTAAGTCGCCCAAGTTTGAGTAATTAAAATAATGCGAGCAATGCTTGTTAGGTTTTGAAACATCAACCCCTATAACATTATATTCCTTTGATAAATGCTCGGTAACAACTTCGCCAAGTTTTCCGTTGCAACCGAAAACTAAAATATTTTTCATTTAATTTTGTTTATATATTTTTTATATAATTCGTCGTTATTTGTCATATTAGAATCATGCCGAACATACCTATAAAGCGGCATGTTTAAGTGATAAATTTTTCCCGCTATATCCAGTCTTTTTCTTAATTCTACCTCCTCCGCCATGCGCATTTTTTTATTATATCCGCCAATGGATTTAACCACGTCTGTTTTAAATATGATTCCGCATCCTATTGGCTCGCTTTCGGCGCTACAAAGCTTGATCGTATTCTCTTCGTTGTCAACGGTCTTATAGTCACACGAAACACCCACATACCCTTTATTTGGCTTAACGGAGGGCTCTGATATCAAACGTATGGTCTCATGTAGGACTTCCAGGCAAAGCCTGTGCATATAATCGTCAGCATCTAACCTTATAAAATATCTAGTGTTGGTGTATTCAAGGCCTGTGTTTAGCGCTGACGGCAATCCCATATTGCTGTCATGTCTCACTATGGCAAGATGATTATATTCATTAGCCCCAATCTTTCCAGTTAAGGGCTTATCAGAACAATCATCTATTATAATGTGGTTGAAGAGTTCTTTTGGCAGGCTCTGATTTTCAATTGACCGCACACAGCGCTTAATTGTAGAGTGATTGTTATAAAATGGCGTTAATACTGTTAATCGTTTATCCATACGTATGCACCCAGCTTAAGTCAGTTTTTTCAAAGTTTCTTTCTTTTAAAAAGTTTACCCACATGTTCTCATGTGTATGATTAACTTCGTCTGTGCTTACTCTGTATATTTCTTTTTTATCCTTGTTCTCTGGCTCTTTGCCATAAAAAAACACAATTAAATCTTCCCATTCCCAGTAGCGTTGCGGGCGTTTAGCTGTTATGTTTAGGTTGATTGTTATATTCTCTCCAACTAAGTCTATAGCGGTCTGAACCATTTTCCCGTCTATATCGGTCATCAGTTTTTCATTTTCTTTTTTAAGTTTTAAGCCACTTTCAAGAGTCCTTGAATAATGCGCTCTCACTATTTCATGGCTATGAGTCTTAGCTGCCCCGCCGCCCAATTTCTCCCTAAAAATATAACGTTCATTCCATTTGATATCAGATGGCCATCTCTTTGCGTCAGCATTGTGCACGAGCTTCACCATCTTTTTTGCTGACCTATGGATTATAGGAAGATGTTCAAGGTTATATAAAACTACCACGCCAAAGTCTTCTGATGGGCCTGGCTTTTCGCAATAGACTTGGCGCTTGTCGCACTCGAGGGCTAATATTGTTTTTATGGTTTTGGTGTGTAAGTGAGTTGAATTTGCAACGACATAAATATCGCTATCGTTTTCAAGGCGCGGAATATTTGGATAAATTTTTGCAAAATCATTTTTGTGATATAAGTGTTCGAGTTTTGATATCCTCGAAGTCACACAACAGGCCTGATAGCCCAGCCTGTTAAGTATTCTTGAGTGCCTGCACGCTATTGAGCCACTTCCTATAATATATGCTTTATTCATTTATTGATAAAATTCACTATTCTTTCGGAAGTTCCTTCTCCTTGAAAAAGATATGTTTCGGTTGCTTTTTTGAATTCTTCTAGAAATTGATGGCTTGTTAGGTGCTTAATTTTATTTTTTAGCTCACTTATGTCTGGAAAGCTATCGTAATTTTGGCAATACTTATATTGTAATAAGGGATAGAGATAGTTTTCAGCAGTTACGAGAGCTTTCTCGTTCATTAGTCCAATATTAATAAAAGGAATTTTTTGTAAAACACATTCTTTTATTGATGTACTGCCCACCATTATTACTAAATCTGAAACCTTCATAAGCTCCATTGTTGTATGCGGAAACCAAGACCTGTCGTAAAAATCATGATCTCCAGAACAATTTTCGGTAATTGGATGTTTTTCTCTCGACTTAACCAAGGCCTCAAAGCCTAGGCTTCTGATGGCGTTATAAGTATCGCGAATCTGTTTTTCGCTTAACCCTCTTCTTTCTTGGGTTCTCCAAAATTGATCACGAAAGGGGACAGAAGGAAACAGGAATAAAACTTTCTTTTTGTTCGTTAAGCGGTATTTATTGAGGATCTTTTCCCTGTCTAGTTCTATGTCGTACTTGGGAGATCCAAGGCAAACGTTTTTGGGGGAATTAATTTTTTCCTCAGACCAAGATGTTGTCCTAATACGTTTATCTCCGATAAAAAGCCTACAGTGGTCTAGAAACCATTGAGAGGGGAAAATAATATTCTTGGCGTATTTTGAATAAAGGTCGTAATTATGAACATAATCAAACATAGCAGTTAAAACGTAAAAATTGTTTTGTTTTTTAATGCCTAATTGTTCTACGGCTTTAGAGCAAGACTTTTCTACGCAAAATATAATTTTGTTTTTTTCTTTAAAATCATTGACTGGTATTTTTTCTATGTTATATTTTTCGCAAGCTTTGTCTAGCTCGTCGCCGTGTTTACTGGGGCAATTATACTTGCCGCTAAAATAAATAAGAAAACGTGACTTAAGTTTTCTTCTGTTTAGTTCTTTAATTAAGGGGATGAAATAGCGCAAATGTGTCATTTCGCCAAGCAAGAAATAAACCTTGTTTTTCATAGCGACTTCTTTATAATTTCCACTGATGCGATTTTCTCCGCAAGAAATTCGATGGAATTAACGTTTGGGTTTGTACTGAACTTCTCTTGATGTTTTTTGTAGAGGTCCTCGTCTTCAATTCTATAATTTTTATTTGCAAGAAAATCTCTCATTTCATCTAGCGGACATTCGTGTCCTACCCAAGAATAATGATTTACACCGTCCCATTCCCAGTCCGAACACCAGTTAAGCGGCGAACTTTTGTCTATGTAGACAAACGGTTTATTAAAAAACCCAAACTCTAAGCCAATTGACGATACATGACCGATCCCATAGTCACAATATTTATAAGCCCAGTGAGAATCTATTGGGTCGACTACGGAAGCGGTGGGGCACATTATTTCGTAAGACCACTTGTTTCCAATTTGGTTTGATTTATATCTTTTATATTCGTTCGGGTGAAGTTGGGTTATGACGTTATCTAGTGCATAAATTTCTTTATGAACATTTAACACGTCTTCGAAAGTCGTCCTACTCTTGTCGTTAAAGAGAGGCGGGGGCATCGCTAGCTCTTTTAGTTTGTTGTTTTGTACTGCCGAAACTGCAGCGCGAACCGATCCCCAGCTGGGGCAATGTAGTGGCATCTCTTTATTTGCATTAAGTTTATATTTTTTACAAAAATCTTCCCTGCTTAACTCTATTGGCAAACAGTCTTCATGTAGCCCATAAAGCCAGGGGTTAACATAGATTCTTGGAACGCCAGAACAAAAATCCTGGTTGTCTGGTCTAGCCCCGCCATGTCTCCAGCGCAACCTTGATCGGGCGTGGTGGACTTTCGGGTTTACGCAGTTTTGGAGAAAGGCCTCATGTGTTGGCCCAAACACAGCAAAATAGTCTGGGTTAGCATTGGTAAATATCTCACTGCTTATTAAGTGGGGTAATTGGATAGTTGTTGCGCTTAGTTGGCTGCTTATTTGTCTTTGCCAACGCCAGGCGTGTTGGTCGCTGCCGAAAACCAAGATCTTAGGTTTGTATTCATGTAAAATTTGACTTGCTTGGTTAAGGTCTGCAACGATTACATCGTCCAAAAATCTATCAAACGGTTTAAGCTGCTTGTTAGAAACGCCATAGTTGGAACCGTCGCCGCATTTGTTGTTGCCTAAAACCAGCAAACAGCTTGCTCGTTTATTAAGTTCTTTCTTAAGGGATAAATACTTATGAATATGCGAGGGGTGTACCCAGCCAAAATATAAAATTATGTCATAAGCGTTTTTCATTTAGCTGGAATTCCAAAAACGGTTGTGTTCGCGGGGACATTGTTTTTTACAAAAGAATGAGCTCCAATTATGGCGTTCTCGCCTATTTCTACCCCTGGCATTATTGTGCTGTGAGTACCAATGCGCGCGTTTTTTCCTATTTTAATTGAGCCTTTTGTGTCGTCTATGGTGCTTTCTGTATAAATTGAGCAATGGGAACCTATTTGTACTTCGTCTTCGATAATTATGCCATGGGCAGCATTAATATAGGTAAAAGCCCCAATGTCAACATACTCACCCAATTCTAGATTTTGCGGGTGAGCGACCATCCAGTTCCATGGTGTAAGTTTGTTATGTTCTATTTCAGGCCTCGACCAGTTTTTAAAATTCTGTCTCATTTTCTTCGTGTGGATCTGTCTCCCTTATTATTGAAAATGCTTCAGCAAATTCCAATCCAGCCTCTGAGCCTCTCTTTTGAGCTAAAGCCTTGATTATTTCTTTGGATCTTGGATGGGGGTATTTTTTCACTTCGCTTTCAAAGGGCGCCATCGCCTCGATTTTTTTGTTTAAATTTGACAATGATATGCCTATATAAAAATTTGGCTTAAATTCTTGTATCGGGCTTCCCCATTCTGTTTCAGAAAGTACCTCATAGGACACTATCTTTTTTATTTTATATGAGATTGGCCGTGCGGCGACCAGAGACGCTTCGAATAGAATGCGATGGTCTTTATTTAAGTCTCCGCTATGGGGTATAAAAAGTATGTCTGGCCTAACTTTGTAAAAAATTTTTATCAATTCATCATTTATTTGTTTCTGGGGCACGGTGTCTAGTTTTGCAGTTGGAAAATCCAAAAAATATGTTTTTTTTATTTTTAAAATTTTATTTGATTTTTTGATTTCTTTTTTTCTGTTCTTTATGAACTCTTTAGACCAGTCTGGAGTATACGCCTTCGTCCCAATACAAAGATAAACCTCATTTCCTGATTCTGTGTACTCGGCAATTGTACCCCCACAACCAAGGACTTCGTCGTCTGGGTGGGGAGCGATTATTAGTATCTTCTTTCTTGTCATTTTAATAACTATTTATTTTAAAGAGTAGTTTTTTATTGATTTTGATTTTTAACAAAGTTTGGACAATTTTGTCGCTGCTGTTGCCCCTGCCGTAATAATATTGATCAATCTTTGATATTATATTATTTCTAGCTTCTGTGTCAAACGCAATATTTTTGATTGTGTTTTTTATTTCTCTTGCGTTGTTGTCGATATAAGTTACATTTCCTGAGTTCCTTCTCCCTTTTTGCCTATTACCTATATTTATCGCGGGTAATTTTATAAAGGGAGCCTCTAGCAATCCTGAGCTCGAATTACCAATTAGGCAGGAAGAGTTTTTTAATAGATTGATGTACGTGTCTCTGCATAAATTTTTAACTATTTTAATGTTTGGGTATTTAGTGTATTTTTGTAAAGCTTCTATGATGTCGCTGCTGCCTGGGTCACTGTTAGGGTATATCACTACTGTTTTTAGTCCTAGGTCCTTCACTGCCTCCATTGTTTTTTCCATATGCTTGTAAGACAAGGCTTGTTCTGACGAAAGTGGATGCTGCAACACGGTCAATAAGGGGCCTGATGAGGCGGGATTGTCAAATTCTAGGCGTTTTAGAAGTTCCGTGTAAGACAAAAGCGGGCAGCTAAGAAAATTATCCAGTGACGGGTTTCCTGTTTCAAAAATTCTATTTTTTTCTTCTCCCATCTTAATTAACCTCTCTGAGTGATCCCCGCAGGCTGTAAAATGTATATGGGCAATTTTTGAAATCGAGTGACGTATAGGGTCATCGGCGCTGTGGCCGCATCCGTCTCCGCCAAATAAATGAGCGACAGGTATGTTAAGGTAATTACCCACTATTGCTGCTGCTAGAGGCTCTTCCCTGTCTCCCGTCACAAAAATTATGTCTGGTTTTGTTCGTTGGATAGTCTGAGTAAGTCCCATAATTAAAATGCCGATTCCTTTTACCCTGCTTGTTCCAGAATTTCCTGAAATTAGATTTTCAATCTCATCCATTATTTTAAATTTATCTTTTTTGATATCTTTAATTGTATAATTGTGTAAGCTGGAAAGGTGGGCTCCGCTGGCGACTAGTTCAAAATCAATGTTTTTATGTTGATTTAGCGCATTAAAAACAGGATGGCTAATCTCGTATTCTGATCTTATTCCAGTTATACCTAAGATTTTTCTCTTACTCATAATATTCCTTGTAATATCTCATCATTCTTGTCCCGTTTTTAATCGAAGCCTTGGGAATGTCCTCGCCTAGTGCTAGTTTTATGCCATAATAAAAAAGATTTGCGCCTGCAGCTTGACAGGCTGCTATGCTGCCAGCTGCTCTAGTATTTGCTTCATAGGGATATAATTTATTGTCTTTCGAAAAACGAAATTGAATATTAACATTGTAGTTAAAGCTAAATGCCTTACAAATACTTCTCGCCGAGTTTATCACCTCTTGGTTTAAGTCTACTTGGCCAACAATTGATAATCCTGGAACAGCCACAATCCTTTTTTTGGGTACAATTATTAATGCGTCTCCGTTTTTTGCTAAAATGTCTACGCTATAATCTTGCCCAGGTAAATATTCCATAAGTACTATCCCTGGGAAAGTTGTGACTTCTTCGCTTGTCAGCGCTTCTTTAATATCTTTTAATGTAGTATACGGGGTTCCTGGTTTATGGTTGAGCAATAGGTCTCCTTTTTTAGTTTTGTTTTGAATTATCCTAAAGCCTCTATTTCCGCTTCCTAGGCGAGGCTTGGTTGCCACTGGTTCCTTTGGATATCCTAATTTATGGCAGGCTTTTTCAAATTCATCTATGTTTTTAGGGATCATAAAGCGCGCGCAGGGAAGGCCTTTTTGTTTTATGTATTTGAGAAAATTTCCTTTATCAATTGATTTTTCTAAAACTTCGCGGGTATTTGTAATAATTTTTGTATTTATTTTATGAAATTTTTCTTTATTTACGACTAGGGAAAGTGATTCCTCCTCGGACGCTGGTATAATAAAATCCACATTATTATTTTTGCAAATATCAAAAATCTTATTAATATGGCTAGCGGATTTCGGTGGAGGCACTTTATAGAAAATATCTACCTTCCTAGAGCCCACCCCAAGCTCGTTCATGTCTACACCAACGATGTTAATTCTCCTCTCTTTTACGGATCGAAGACACTTAATTTGACTCGGGCTTATCAGTCCGTTGCAACATGTTAATAAAATTGTTATATCTTTCATTTTTTTCTAAAAACAACATGGTATCTTGCAAGAAAATCACCACTAAAGATATTATATTTTTTTATTAATAGGCATTCTTCAATAAAAAACAAGTCGCCGATCATTTTATTTATTTTTTCTATATTAAAATATGATTGTATGGTTCCTTGTTCGTGTCTTGTGTTAACTGTTTCCTCTCCGTGGTACTCTCTGGCGTGAAAAGAATCGTC
>Ga0098057_1000764_pt1 | contig 10536 bp, 16 predicted proteins | sample 18_taG_FD_77072 | JGI IMG/M metagenome (GOLD analysis project Ga0098057, IMG submission 77072) | Marine viral communities from the Subarctic Pacific Ocean - 18_ETSP_OMZAT15316 metaG | ecosystem: Environmental > Aquatic > Marine > Oceanic | place: Pacific Ocean | collected 2015-01-19 | reverse complement strand
TCAATAATCACTGAATGATATTCAGCGTCTAGGTACTTACGATTAATTGACAAACTCGAATAGTTATCAATTTTACCCCACCCACCTAAATGGAGAAGAAGGTACTTACTATCGAGGTCTGTAGTCCTGATTGATATAAACGTAGAATATGGTAAAACATTCAATATGCAATTTAATCCGCAGAAACTGGAGCATTTATCCGATACGGATCTTAAAATTATCCTTAAAAAGCTTGAATTAGAGTATCAACAAAAGACTCAAAACGATTTTTTATTATTTGTAAAATCCGTATGGACGGATTTTATTCAGGGAAAGCACCACGTTAAGTACGCCGAGAAGCTTGAAAAAGTTGCCAATGGTACCTTAAAGCGCCTCATTGTGAATATGCCCCCCAGGCATACCAAGTCAGAGTTCGCGTCCTATCTCTTTCCTGCCTGGTTCATAGGAAAAAATCCTAAAGCCAAGCTGATGCAGACCACGCATAACGCGGAGCTCGCTTTTCGTTTCGGTCGTAAGATGAAAAATTTAATTGATTCCCCTGAATACAGGAAAAATTTTCCTGACGTGAAACTGGCTTTTGATTCAAAGGCCGCGGGCCGTTGGGAGACCAACCAGGGCGGGGAGTATTTCGCGGCCGGCGTGGGGGGAGCCATCACGGGCCGTGGCGCGGATTTATTGATCATTGATGATCCGCACTCCGAGCAGGACGCGCTCTCCGAGACCGCTTTGGACAACGCGTATGAATAGTACACCTCGGGACCGAGGCAGAGGCTTCAGCCCGGAGGTTCCATCGTCATCGTGATGACCAGGTGGTCGACCAAGGATCTGACGGAGCGTCTGCTCCGCAACCAGTCCGAGCCGAGGGCGGACCAGTGGGATCTCATAGAGTTTCCAGCCATCCTGCCGAGCGGGAAGCCGCTGTGGCCGGGGTACTGGCAGAAACAGGTGCTGATGCAGACCAAGGCGTCATTGTCCGAGGCCAAGTGGCAGTCGCAGTACCAGCAGAATCCAACGTCCGAGGAGGGAGCCCTCATCAAGCGCGAATGGTGGCAGCGATGGGAGAAGGAGGACATTCCCGATCTCATTCACATCATCCAGAGCTATGACACAGCTTACAGCAAGAAGGAGTCCGCGGACTACAGCGCGATAACGACGTGGGGCGTCTTCAAGCCCGTGGAGCACGAACCGCCGGCCATGATTCTCCTGGACGCGCAGAAGGGGCGGTGGGATTTTCCCGAATTGAAAAAAGTCGCCTACAAGCAGTACAAGTATTGGGAGCCGGAGACCACGATCATCGAGGCGAAGGCGAGCGGGATGCCCCTCACGCACGAGCTGCGCCAGATCGGCATACCCGTGATTAACTTTACACCAAGTAAAGGAAATGATAAGCATACAAGGGTTAACGCGTGTTCAACATTATTTGAATCAGGAAAAATATGGGCACCGAAGGAGAGATGGGCGGAAGAAGTTATTGAAGAATGTGCAGCTTTCCCTTATGGTGACCACGATGATTACGTGGATACCGTGACACAGGCGCTGATGCGTTTCAGACAGGGGGGACTGTTGGCGCTGCCCGATGACTACGAGGATGAACCCGTTGATCACGGGAGGAGAGAATATTACTGATGGCAAGAGAATTACCGATTAGACCCGAAGTGGAAGAGGACTTGGTCGTTGAGGAATCAGCGCAAGTTCAGATAAAAGCGCCGGGAGACCTGGTTCAGGAGGACGTGGAAATGATGGAGGATGGCTCAGCCATCGTCAATCCGGATCCTATATCCGCGGCCCAGGGTGACTTCGGCGTCAACCTGGCGGAAATCGTTCCCGAAGGGGAGCTCACGACACTGGCCAATGACTTATCCGGAAACTATGAGGAGGACAAGTCAAGCAGGGGAGATTGGGAAAAGGCCTACGTGGATGGATTGGATCTTCTGGGATTCAAGTACACCGACCGGACACAGCCCTTCACGGGCGCGAGTTCCGTCACCCATCCGCTCTTAGCGGAGACCGTTACCCAATTTCAAGCACAAGCGTATAAGGAATTACTCCCTGCCGACGGGCCGGTGAGAACACAGATTGTTGGCGAGATCACTCCTGAAGTCCAGGATCAGGCCAACAGAGTAAAAGACTTCATGAACTATCAGATCATGGATGTCATGGAAGAGTATGATCCTAATATGGATCAATTGCTCTTCTTCCTCCCGCTCGCTGGCAGTGCGTTTAAGAAGGTCTATTATTCAGATCTCAAACAACGCGCTGTCGCCGAGTTCATACCAGCGGAAGACATTGTTCTTCCCTATTTAACAACCGAGATTCAATCGTGCGAACGCATTTGTCACGTCGTGACGATGATGGATAATGAACTGCGCAAGAAGCAGGCTTCCGGATTCTTCCGTGACATTGACATTCAGCCGGCGCTGCCGACTGACAGCGACATTCAAAATAAATATAATGATTTAGAGGGAACGAATGAGGAAACGTTGATGGACACCTACAATCTTCTGGAGTTTCACGTGGACTTGGACCTGGCGGGATTTGAAGATCCAACCGGCGTCAAGGTTCCCTACATTGTCACCATTGACAAGGACTCGCAAAAGGTGTTGGCCATTTATAGAAACTGGAAACCCGATGACCCCCTTAAAAAGAAAAATCAATATTTTGTCCATTACAAGTTTTTACCTGGCCTTGGCTTTTACGGCTTTGGCCTTATCCACATGCTCGGAGGTCTCTCAAGAACTGCGACAGCAGCCCTTAGACAGCTTATCGATGCAGGTACGCTGTCCAATCTCCCTGCTGGATTTAAGGCTCGGGGACTGCGAATTAGGGACGATGACAATCCACTCCAACCAGGAGAGTTCCGGGATGTAGACGCGCCAAGCGGCAATCTCCGGGAAGGATTAGTTCCTCTGCCCTACAAGGGACCCGATGCGGTCTTGTTCCAGCTTCTAGGATTTGTCGTCCAGGCGGGACAAAAGTTCGCGGCCATCGCTGATCAGAAGATAGGCGAGGGCTCACAGGCCAATCCTGTGGGAACGACGATGGCGCTGATTGAGCGCGGAACGAAAGTGATGAACGCGATTCACAAGCGTTTGCATTATTCACAAAAAATAGAATTCAAATTACTGGCTAAGGTATTTCAATTGTACCTGCCTCCGGAATATCCATTTATGGTCAAGGGGGGAAACAGGCAGATTAAAGTAGCTGATTTCGATGACAGGGTGGACATCATTCCTGTCTCTGATCCGAATATTTTCTCAATGGCGCAGCGTGTCACGCTGGCCCAAACCCAGATGCAGATGGCGCAGGCAGCTCCTGAGCTGCATAATATGTATGAAGCCTACAGGCGCATGTATATGGCGCTCGGGGTGAGGGACATTGACATTATTTTACCACAGCCACCGCAACCGGCACCGATTGATCCGGCGAAAGAAAATGCAACGGCTTTGCAGGGCCAAAAGCTTGAAGCGTTTGCACAACAAGAGCACGAAGCCCATATGGACACTCACAGGGCTTTTATGAGCTCCTTTCTTGTTCGTCAGAATCCACAAGTGATGGGACTTTTACAGGCTCATATTTCCGATCATATTTCCTTCTTGGCCAGTGAACAGGTTCAAGAAAAAATGCAGGAGAAGATTCAACAGGTGCAACAGATGATGATGCAGGCGCAACAGAATCCACAAATGGCGCAACAAGCCCAACAGGCTCAGCAAGTCCTCGATGTGGAGATGGCCAAGATGATTGCCATCATTGAAGCGGAGATCACGAACAAAATGCTGAAAGAAGAGGAAGAAATGCTCGAGCAGCGATCGCAGGATCCTCTGGTTGACTTGAAGCAACAGGAAATTGACCTGAGAGAAAAGGACATCCAGCGCAAAGCGATGGAGGAACAGCAAAAACTAGACTTCCAGGATAAGAAACTGGGACAGAACACGGACATGCAAAAAGAAAAGATACAAAGCCAGGAAGACATTGCGCAATTGAGAGCAAATGTTAATCTGGAGAAGATGGATAAAACCATAAAAGATAAAAAAACGGACTTGAAAGAGACGGAAATTCGTCGAGGGAGACAGTAATGACTAAATTAAGTATGCAGCAAATTAAAAACTTACAGAAGATGATAAAGTCACAAAAATTGAAGAAAAGACGCGATGCGGAGCTCATTGATCCATCAGGATTGAACAAGTTGATAATGGGGCGCCTGGCGAAAAGCAAGAAACTGAAACGGCCTAATGTTAACCCTTTGCAAATGGCAGCTAAAGGAGGTAGTATGAGCACGAAAGCTGCTTTTCGTGAAGTTAATCGTAACGAACCGAAGGCTGTGGCGAAAACAAGGAAAAAACATGGCAGAAAAAGAGCCCAAAAACAAAAAATTGCAATCGCTCTTAGTAAAGCTGGCAGGAGTAGACGTCGTGGTTGAGGAACATCAAAAAGAAATAGATCTTATCTTGCACAAGTGCTATGACCTGGTACATCATTGTCTCAATGAAAAAGTTTCAAAAGATCCAATGATGATCGGCGCAGCATTCATGACCGCAGCTCGACAAATGTATCTCGATACCGTCGGGCCGGAGCAAACTCAACAGTTGTTCCAAGTATTCACTGACCAGGTGACTGGTCATAACAATTATACGATACACTAGGAGAGTAAAAAATGGGAACAGGTTATTTTGAAAAAGACTCAATGTTGAGTCCTTCTGAATTGGAGGAAAAAGGAATTAAAGCGAAAAAAAACCATGTATATTTTGAAGATAACAACGGAAAAATAAGAACTTTTAAATATTCATCTAAACAAGATTGGTCGGACAAGCGAGACGAATATACGAGCATAAAAAGCGTTTCTCCAAGTGTTTTGGAAAAAATTGCAAACAGCACTGGGTTAGGTATTAATATAATAAAAAATCATATAGGTTCTATGATAAGACATTTTAAACAAGGAACCAAAGGCATTGAAAGAAAAAACAGAGGCGGCGCAATTAAAAAAGCAAAAGGTGGAATCGTTCAAGTCCAAAAATTTTCAAGGGGTGGAACGGTTGAAAGACCAAGAGGCGTGGGTATCGCTAAAAGAGGCTTCGGCCGGGTGATACGATGAAGAAGATTAAACGACTAACACTGACAATCCCTCCGAAACGAGGTCCGATGCCCCAGGGCGTCAAGATAAACTATGCGAAACAAGGACCAAAAATTATTAAAGGAGGTTACAATGGGTAAAAACAATGTTACGAGTCTGACAGGTGTGAAACCAAGTAACGATTGGAAGCGGGGAAGCGGTAAGGCGGAACCGGGGAAGATCTTGAAAGGAAATTCATACGCCCGAAAAGGAACACTCTCCACCACTAAGGCGGAGAAAATAACTGTTCCTCAGTTTCCCCTAAAAACCAAACTCACTAAAGGACAGATGGGCGCGGCGATTAAGGGCGGCAAGTATGAATGGACATAGGAGGCTAGTATGAAACTTTTAAAAGATATTTGGGCTTGGCTCAAGGAGTGGAATGACTGGGGAATGAAGGACTGGATTAAAGCTGGTATCATTGTCGTAGTTGTTCTCTTCGTTCTTTGGAAGATGTCAGGCGCGGGCGCTTAGATAAATGCTGAATCTTCTATCAGGATTATTAGGAGGTAAGAACGGCGCGCTGAAACAAATTTCCAGCGTGATCGACGACTTACATACCTCAGAAGAGGAAAAACTTGATAAGAAGATTTTAATGCAACGCATTCAGCAGAAGCTTGCGGAGAAACAGATTGACGTAAACATAAAAGAAGGCGCCCATAAATCGATTTTCGTGGCGGGCTGGCGCCCCATGATCGGCTGGACGGGGGCTTTTGCTCTAATTTTTGAGTTCATCGTCTCCCCAGGAATAGAATGGTACGCAAAGTTTTCAGGGTTGGAATTAACCGCTCCTGAGATTCAAACTGGCCCCTTGCTGGCCATCGTCACCTCAATGCTCGGAGTCGCCGGGCTCAGAAGTTTCGAGAAGAGCAAAGGACTAACCAAATAGGAGGTTATTATGGTTGGAAAAGTAACTACTAGAGGACAAGGTGTTGTTATGCCTGGTCGTAAAACCGTTACTACCACTTATGCTAAAGGTGGAAAAGTAGGAAAGAAAAAACAAGGCTACAAAGCTCGAAAAGATGAATCGATTGCTATGCGTGTCAGAAAAAAACGTACTAAAAAACAACTGAAAGCAAGCAGAGACGAGTCTTACGGCAAATGGGGCCGTGGCAAAGGCAAAGGAAAGATTAACAAGTAATGAAAATCGTGGTCAATAATGGCTAGCACAATTTCAAATGTTACCTTAAACGTACAAGTGACGGAAGCGGTGGTACTCAACAATGAGGATCACGGCTCGACAAACTCTGTCGCCATCACGGGCGTTAATGAAGTGTCGAAGCGTATTATGAGTTTAACAGCGAACACTGATATTACGTTGGCCACATTTTCAACTGTTCCTGCCGCAGGGCAATTTGTCAGCGCGAATGTCAAGTATGTCCGCATTACGAATTTAGATGACGCGAACTCCTGTAATATTAATTTGGGAGGCGCGGCCGAGAATGTATGGATATACCTGGACTGGGGAAGATCTTTGATTCTTTCACAGCCGGCAAGCGCGATTGATGCTGTGGCGAGCGGAACCGTGGCGGCGGCTTCATTGGCTGACGTGACGACAATTACCGGTAATACCGCAAATGCTTCAAATATAATTGATGTGGAGGTTTTTGTTGCTTCTAGTTAATGGCCTATCCTAAAAAGCACAGGGGACGGCGCAAGATTGGGTCAAAAAAACGCCGAAACAAGAGACGCATTCGCTTAGGAATGCGCATTAGAAAGAGGAAAAAATAAAATGGATGGAATACATCTGGCAGAATTAATTTATAGAGCCATTAGAACTAAAAAAGAACATATCACTGAAATCACGATGCAAGGGGTTGAAGACTTTCCAAAATATAAATATATGATGGGACAACTTCATTCTCTAGAAGGTTTAGAACAAGATTTAAGGGATATTATGAAAAGGGAGGACGAAGATGAGTAAATTAATTGTGCCAGAACACGTTGCTATTGCACGTGAAAAGAAAAAACAGGAAGAGGAGATGGTAAAGGTTCCTAATCCCACAGGTTGGAGAATTGTCATTTTACCTCATAAAGGTGTTGAAAAAACCAAGGGAGGTGTGATACTGTCTGATCAGCTTATTCAAGAACAGCAATGGACCACAAATGTTGGATTAGTTCTAAAGTTAGGTCCACTGGCGTACAGGGATAAGAAAAAATTCCCAACAGGCCCTTGGTGCAAGGAGCAGGATTGGGTGATCTTCGCCAGGTATGCTGGTTCAAGATTAAAAATTGACGGCGGGGAACTTCGGATCCTTAATGATGATGAAATACTCGGCGTTGTGAACAGTCCAGAAGATGTGTTGAACGCGTCTCTGCACTCATAATCATAGAGGAGTATAACTATGCCAGAACCGCAACAAAAACTTGGTAATATTGACAAGCCTATTGTTGACATTGACACATCCGGCCCAGGCGTGGATGTTCAAATAGAGGAAAAAAAGGACGAAACAAACGTGGAAGTTCAAGAAAATACAGCAGAAAAAATTGTTGAAGCTCCACCGAAAAAAGATGAATTAGATGCTGTCAGTGACAGCGTTCAAAAAAGAATTGATCGCCTGACCTGGAAAGTGCGTGAGGCGGAGAGACGCGAAAAAGCGGCTACCGATTACGCTAGATCAGTTCAATCACAACTTAAAGACAGTAAAAGTAAAATTACCCAACTCGATGAGGGATATGTTAATGAATTTAAAACCCGCGTTGACTCTCAAATTGCAACAGCTAAAAATCATTTAAAATTAGCCATTGGTGCGGGAGACGCGGAAAAACAAACCGAAGCCCAGGCTATTTTAGCCCAGTTGGCTGCGGATCAAAATCGTTTAAAAGTTTTAGAAGCTCAGAAACCTAAGAAACCTGCAGAAGGAACACCGGTAGCGCAACCTGCCGCAGCTCCGCCTCTAGCACGGGCTCCAGCTCCGCCCGATCCAAAGGCGCAAGCGTGGGCGCAGAACAATGCGTGGTTCGGGAAAGATGATGCTATGACCTATACGGCTTATGCATTACATAAGAAGCTGACAGAGCAAGAAGGATTTGACCCGAGCAGCGATGAGTACTATAGTGAAATTGATAATCGAATAAAAAAAGAGTTTCCCCATAAATTTGGGGATAATACACTCAGCGGCGACAAACCCGTCCAGGCTGTCGCTTCTGCATCCCGAACATCAAGCAAATCTGGACGCAAAACCGTAAAGTTATCACCGAGCCAGGTCGCGATTGCGAAGAAACTCGGAGTGTCTTTACAAGAGTATGCCAAATACGTGAAGGAGTAGGCTATGACAAAAATTAAAAAAAAATCTCCTGCTAAAACAACTTTAGCAGACATAGAGATCGAAGAAGATATTGTTGTTGACAAGGCTCCCCGCAATGCCAATCTACGTGAAAAGGAAACTAGAACCGTGGACTGGAGACCACCGAATAATTTGGAGGCACCTCCTGCGCCTGACGGATATAAACACCGTTGGTTAAGGGCTAGTGCCAGGGGATATGAAGATAACCAAAATATTATCGGTCGTTTACGACAGGGCTACGTGCTCGTTCGTGCCGACGAATATCCTGACTGGGACCTCCCAACTCAAGAAGATGGGAAACATGCAGGTGTTATTGGAATTGGTGGGTTATTGCTTGCTCGTGTTCCTTTGGAAGTTGTGACAGCGCGTAATAAATATTACACGCGGCAAACAACAGACCAAATGGACGCTGTGGATAGGGATCTATTCAAAGAAGAGCATAAAAGCATGCCGATCCATAAGGAGAGGCAAAGTCGTGTAACTTTTGGGGGAACTAGAGGAAAGAATGAGTCTAGAACCTAGGGAACTCAAAATTGTATAGGAGTAAATTATGGCTAATTTAGATGCCGTATTCGGGCTTCGTCCAGCGAAAACGCTTGGCTCAGCTTACAATACGTCAGGATTTAGCACCTATAAAATGCCGACCGGCGAAGCAAATAACATCTTTACAGGCAGTCTTGTGGTTTTGCAAGCGAACGGAATGATTACAATAGCAACGGATAATACCACTGCTAACATTCTCGGTGTTTGTGGAGGATTTTATTATGACAACGCTCAGGGTGAACCAACTTTTGGTTCATACTGGCCTACCGGTACTGCAACGTACAACTCAACTGATGTGCAAGTGAAAGTCTATGACGATCCTAACACATTGTTTGAAGTACAATCAGTAGCTGGGACAACCGGTCAAGCCGTTATAGGGGCAAACGCCAATACTTCGGGAAATGCAAACGGAAGTACGACTTCAGGACTAAGTTCATGCTATATTGATGCGCCAAACGCTGCAGCAACGGCTGAACAGTTGAGAATTGTGGATGTAACCGCTGATGTCGACAATAATGATTTATCGTCTAACAACGTAAATCTTGTTGTAAGAATCAACGAGCATGCGTACACAACCTTAACAGGAATATAGGAGTATAAGATATGGCTATATCAAGATCGCAGCTCGTCAAAGAGCTGGAGCCAGGTTTGAATGCCCTATTTGGCCTGGAGTACGAACGCTATGACCGTGAGCATGAAGAGATCTACTCAATTGAATCATCTGACCGTGCATTCGAAGAAGAAGTAATGCTCGTTGGCTTTGGTAGTGCTGGTGTGAAACCGGAAGGCAGCTCGATCGCTTATGATCAAGCGCAAGAGGCTTTCACCGCACGCTACGTCAACGAAACTATTGCTTTGGCATTCGCAATCACTGAAGAGGCAATTGAGGACAATTTGTATGATAGGCTTTCAGCCCGTTATACAAGAGCTCTTGCTCGATCAATGGCGAATACAAAACAAGTTAAAGGAGCAGCAACTTTAAACAACGCATTTAGCGGCAGTTATCTTGGTGGTGACGGTTCTATGCTTTGTACTACTAACCATGCGACAACGCAGGGTGGTACATGGGCAAACAGACCAACTACTGATGCTGACTTAAATGAATCATCTTTAGAAACGGGACTCATTGATGTCGCCGGGTTTATTGATGAAAGAGGTTTAAAAGTAGCCGCAAGAGGAAGAAAATTAGTAATTCCTGTCAATACGCAATTCATTGCGGACAGAGTTCTAAATTCCCCTCTGCGTAGCAGTACTGCCGATAACGATATCAATGCTATGAAAAACATGGGCATGATTCCGGAAGGATATGTGGTGAATCACTACATAACTGACACGGATGCGTGGTATCTGTTAACGGACGTTCCTAATGGGCTTAAAATGTTTAACAGAGCACCTATCGCAACCTCTATGGAAGGAGACTTCGATACAGGAAACGTTAGGTACAAAGCGAGAGAAAGATACAGTTTCGGCTGGTCTGACGCTCGAGGCATTTACGGCACTGATGGTGCTTAAGCTTTCGCTTAATTAACAGCTTAAAGGGCGCTTTACAGAGCGCCCTTTTTGATTTATAAATTTATTAACCTAGTAATTAATTTAGTT
>Ga0098057_1000751_pt1 | contig 10627 bp, 16 predicted proteins | sample 18_taG_FD_77072 | JGI IMG/M metagenome (GOLD analysis project Ga0098057, IMG submission 77072) | Marine viral communities from the Subarctic Pacific Ocean - 18_ETSP_OMZAT15316 metaG | ecosystem: Environmental > Aquatic > Marine > Oceanic | place: Pacific Ocean | collected 2015-01-19 | reverse complement strand
GTTCGATCCGTTAATCGTCTATAACCGTCACGATGTGAAAGAAACTATGATGTTTCTTAACGAGTGTGAAGGCGACATCGCCCTGCGTGAATCACTAGGTGAAAAGTACGGTAAGAACTTCACTAACCACAACGACACTAAAATCGGTGAAGACATCTTCATCATGAAAATGGAAGACGTTGCACCGGGTAGCTGTTACGACTATTCGTCGGGTCGTCGTCAAGTTCGAGGTACGCCACGTAATCAAATCGTTGTTAACGAAATCATCCTGCCTTACGTGCGTTTCTCACACCCTGAGTTTAATCGCATTCTCAATTGGTTCCGCAGTCAAGTGATCGTAGAGACTAAAGGCGTTTTTAAAGACGTGTCAGCAGTGATTAACGGGTTTAGTTATGACTTTGGCCTTGGTGGTATCCATGGTTCTATTGAGTCGCGCACAGTACGCAGTGACGACCGTTATATGATTGTCGATTTAGATGTGACGTCGTTTTATCCGAACTTGGCAATCGTTAACCGTCTTCGTCCTGCACACTTGCCTGAAACTTTTTGCGACGTTTACAACGAGATATTCCACGAACGTAAAAAGCACAAGAAAGGATCGCCGGAAAACATGGCGTTAAAACTGGCGTTGAACGGTGCGTACGGTAAATCTAATTCACAGTTTAGCCCGTTCTACGATCCTCAGTTCACAATGACTATAACTATTAACGGTCAATTGTCGCTCTGCATGTTGGCCGAGCGATTACTGACGATTCCCGAATGTGAAATGATTCAGGTCAACACGGACGGTCTGACGGTGCGCATTCCTCGCGAGTACAAAGAGACATTAAACCAACATTGGAAAGAGTGGGAAGTCGACACGGGTCTGGAACTCGAAGAAGCTATCTATACTCAGATGTCAGTACGTGACGTTAACAACTATCTAAGTCTAACTAATTACGGCGGACTGAAGAATAAAGGCGCGTACGCGTGGCGAGCGAATCGTCACACGGGCAGTACGGATGTTCAATGGCACCAGAACCACAGTGCACTGGTTGTACCTATGGCCGCCGAAGCGTGTCTAATTCATGGTGTGGATGTTGAGACGTTTATTCGTTGCCACACTGATCCGCTTGATTTTTGCATACACGCTAAAGCGCCACGTAGTAACCGTATTGTATCGGTGTGTGACGGTGTCGAAACGGAGTTACAAAATATTAACCGATACTACGTGTCAAACGGCGGCGTAGAACTCGTGAAGATCGCACCACCTGTCAAGGGTGCCAAGGTCGGAACGTGGAAACGTAAAGCGGGCGTGAGTGACGCAGAGCATGACGCTGTTGTCGCGGAGATAACGGGGCCAGGCAGACCTTACTTATCACAAGCATGGTCTGACTCGTTAGACGTTGACGGAATACCACACGACGAACGCATCCACACGAAAGCAAAGTCGAAACATACCGAACGCCGCACCAGTTTTGCAAAAGGTTGGCAAGCGACCGTATGTAACACAATGGACGACTTTGATATGTCCACTATCAATTATGATTACTACATCACGGAAGCGCGTAAACTTGTCGATCCACTACTGTAGACAAGCGCACCGACACGGTGTAATATTAGATTTAATAAGCGGTACATGTCGTGCCGCATTTTAGGAGCGATACGTATGTATTACGATACGATTGAAGAAGCGATTAAAGCCGCACCAAACTGTACTCACGTTTTGACTACGGGCCCGCGTTGGGACTACGACCCCGACATCAAGGGTATGTTTCACCCCGTCGTCCGCATGGGGTCCAACGGAAGGTTCCTGTGCGCCACCGACCTTTCGGCACACGACGGGTCCATTATTTCTTCGCGCGACTGGCAGGTAGCACGCGAACACCAACCGCAACCCGCAACCACCGACCAACTTATCACAGCGGCACGTTTCGACACGGCTGCGGGTCGTATCCCTGCGCACGAGTTCCTAGAGAAAGGCGTTGGGCATATGAAAGACCGCGCCAGTCAGCGAGACGCCGAAGACGGTGAACGCTCTATGAAACGTTGCGTCGAAGCATTTAACGCGCTTGAAGGTACTAACCTTACCGAGACGCAAGGCTGGAGATTTATGGTGATGTTGAAAATGGCACGCAGCGTGTCGGCTAGTATGGAGAACCAAACCAGTGAGTAATACACCTAATAAACGCTTAGGGCGTCCGGTTATCAACAAGGGAATCCCCGAACTGGTAGACCGTTTAAACATCGGTAAGTCTACCGCAGACGCTTGGTTTAAGCAGTCGCGAGACATTACCAGTAAAGACCTGAAACGTTTCAGAGAGGCCGATCGCCTAGTCGATAAGATGCGCGAGGAAGCACACCAGCTAACCCTGAAGCGTCGCCAGATTAAGAAACCGATCAAGTATATCACCGAAAACATAGACACGTTAAAAGAAACGGTAAACCGTCGAGGCCTACACCGTAAACTGGAAACGGTCGCGCGTGACGTACGTGTTTTGTCAGGTCTTCTCGGTGTACCAATGTGTAAGCCTAACGACTTTGACGAGGTGTCCGAACTCGTGAATAAAGGTAATGCACAGGCAAGCGAGTTACACCAACAGATAAACCGTTTATCGGGCGACATCGATCGGTCTGAAGTAGGCGGCACGCGTCGCCTGCAAATTTACCGCCGTGTACAAGCGGCTATCACGTCAAAACGTACAGATTGGACGCCGATCGAAAACGTGGCCGACCATTTAGAATCACAATACGGTGTCACGCTTAAACAGGTGGCCGAGTGGTACGGGTACGACGCGTCCAGCATTTACGATATTGTCGGTAACGGTCGTTCAGTACATAAACGCCCGAAACGTGCGATCACGTTGATCGATTACTACTTGAAGGAGAACGGATTGTGACCGACGAAAAACTAGCACTCCTTGAAGTGCGTCCACCGAGTGCGGGGTGGTACTGGGTTAAGGTTTTTAACTACGCACCGAAGGAAGACGGGGTCGAATACTTTGATGAGTGGCTACACTTCGACGGTAGTAAATGGGACTACTCCGGATACCCTACGGTTTACGTGTGTTTTATTAGTAAGAAGGAATCCAACCAATGATTAAAAACGTAATATTTGACCTAGACGGCACGCTTGCACTATGTGACCACAGACGCCACCACGTAGAGGGCGACGTCAAAAATTGGGACGCGTTCTTCGCTGAATGCGACAAAGACACGGTTAACGAGCCTATCGCGCGTTTATTCCGTTTCTACCGTGACAGCCCCGAGCACCGCGTGTGGATTTTGTCAGGTCGTAGCGGTACGCCTCGAACGCACGGTAAAACTAAAGCATGGATTACCACGAATGACCTAGTACCGGATAGCCTCGACGGTATCCACTACTGCTTCAACATGCGTAAACACGGCGACCGACGCCCCGACGTTGAGGTGAAACTCGAAATGACCCTTACGCGAGGTTTAACACCAGAAAACACCGAGATCGTATTTGACGACCGTAACTGCATGGTTAACGCGTGGCGCTTGTGGGGCTTCCACTGTTGCCAAGTAGCTGAAGGGGATTTTTAAATGGTTAATTACTTGCAGATGATGTTAGACGGTGCGTCAATGTACCGAAACGGAAACGGCTCTTACCATATCTTATACAACGGTATGAAACATGCTTTAGATAGTTTCGACGCAAGTCGTATCCGCAAACATGCTTCCATTAAGAAAAGTCGTAGTAATGTATGGGTACGTAGAAAACCTAGATTCCGAGGGGGGCAGTCATACCATGCGTGACTTTTACATAAAACACATGGTCGAAGCGCACGAGCGCGGGGGGATTATTCAGAACGTGACAACTACGCAAAAGCGGCAGGGATCGACGTTATCGATTATTTCTTCTCGGTTCCCGCGTCGGTTCCTAAACCAGACCCTACTCCCCCGCCTGCGTAACCGCTTCCACTAACCCATTATGCCTTGTAGCGCAATCGTTGTATTGCGCTACAGTATTTAGAGCCCTTTTCTTTACCTGTCGATTACTTTTTTACGAAGTGCTGCGCGATAAGCGGCGCGACGTTCTGCACGGCCCGTTCCCCGAACAAGAAACCCAACACTAGCAAATTGATAACCCACAGCGCGGACTCTTGTTGTTGTGACATGTTCGACCACTGACCACTGAACCACATATAATCGGCGTACATGGTGGAGAAACCCCAGACGGGACGCTGCGCACCACGAGCGAATATCAATAAACGCCCTACCACTGGTAACGACATTAAATCTTTAGCCGTCCCCTCACTGATAGCGATCCGTTCGTTGATTGACTTTTCAGCCTCCGCAACGGCCTTGTTTACACTTGCTTGCTTTTCTAGTTCGATACGTTGTAACTCTAGGTTAACAGAGGCTTTTTGTTCATCACTCATGTCGGGCGGGAAATACTTAGTGATCCCTGACATGACAGTTTCGGCCAGTCCTCCCGTGAGGATACTTGATAGCTTACCTAACATATATCACGCTCCTGCGTATTCGAAGTGTACCAGGTCGTTAAACGTCTGGTCGTTGGTTGCAAAATCACTGTCCCAGTCGGCACCGCAGCGGATCGGGATACCTAGCTGTCGCGCTCGTTCCCGCACGATGCCGACGAACATGTAATGCCGACCTACGTCGTTCCAGTCGATCGGGTATAACGCCGCATCGATACCAAGTGACGGTAAACTGTTGTGTTTACTGTTCGGGTACATGGTCTTACTGTTACCGCTATTTACCGCCGCGTCCTGCTCGGCTTCGGTTCGGTGGCCACATATGACCGACACGTCGTAGTCCTTGATCAGTGAATTAAACAAACGTTGTATTTCAGGGTGACACGTCGCTAAACGTGCCGCACTGGTTTTACCGTACTTATAGCTCATCGCTCCTGCTCCTGTCGGGTTTCTTCACTCAATAACCCCTTTACACCGCCATTCCAAGCCGCAGCACACACCGCTAACGCCAGCGCAACGCCTAACGCCTGTAACACTCTTAAACCCACCTTATTGCGGGTACGACGAGAGGAACGAACGCCTATGAAAGCGTCTCGCCATTCTTCGACCGCTTTCGGGTCGTTGATATCGATACCTAATGTTTTAAATTTGGAGTCGGTGCCGTTGAGGGTGCGGACGTGTGCTTCAAGTTCTTCGAACTGTTCTTTAGATACCGCGATATCAAGACGGTTAAGAATGGTACGCTGACTGTCGCGTATGTTTTGGATATCGTCATTCGCACGTTCTAAACCTGCGTAATAACGACTCATTTCTATCTGAGTATCGTGGATGAGTTCAGTTTGTTTACTGATGGTTTCGTTTTGGGAGTTAATGGCCGTTGTCGTCTCTACGAGCTGTTGCCCGACGGACTTCAATTCGGCCATCATTTGACCCACTAAAAGCGCGGTGTCGGTAGAAAAGGTATCCGTCGCCCTGCGCGTATTATGGGTAGTATTTCGGTCATGCAGTTGTTGAAGAGACTCCATCGTGTACCCGCCATGTTCTCAAGTTGATCAATTGCGTCTTTTCTATACGCCTTTGCTTGAATAATAACATGGTTTGTGGTTGGTTTACATTCTGAAATCACAAATACGCCCTTGCGGTAGTGATACCAGTTGCCGCGGCAGTACACCCCGACACCACCCAACGGTAGACCGAACATAGCAAGCCAACGGTCTTGACTCGTGCGAGGTTTTCTGTACGTCAGGTACATGTGACCCGACGAGAGCTTATCACTAGGTATGTCGTACTTGCGTAGACGGTAGTAACCGAGTGCAACGACAGCAATACAAACACGTAACGCGTCAAGATAGGGGTTATATACGTCGAACGCGTACCATAGGAGGTTGGACACGGCCTCGACGGTTTCACAAGCCCCGTACGCTATGACGAGGCACCATGTCGGTAAGTGCTTTACACTCAGCCTCGCAACGATAGCACAAAGTATTATCACCTCCACGCTGTCCAGTATGTCGTCCAGATACCACGCGGTATCTGGAGTCGCAACAAACCGAGCCGCCGAACTAAGTACGGCGAGTATTAGAACGCTTGTCGCTGTCTTCATCGTCTTCATACCCTAGCGGTTTTTTCTTTGGTGGCTTTGCAGTGTTAACAAAGTTCACCGCCTTGACTACACGTTTCGCGCCGTAGTTCGCGCCGTTTGATTTACTTGTCATTGGTTATAGTCTCATGCGTTTAACTTCTGGTGAATCTACTGTGTAGTACGCTTTGCGTGCTTTTGGCTGACGAGTCGGATTCTGAGATCCCGAAACGGTTCGGGGTCCGTAGCACGAAGCGATCTCCCTTGATAGAGTTTCGCTTCGTGTTGACACCGCTTCACTTGCGGCCATCGCCATCATTGCGAGTAACGTGCTTACATTTTTCATACTGTTACAGCCTCATAGGTGAGATAATTACTATTGCACGGTCGATCTTTTCATTCGTAAAGTCGAAACGCACACTTTCGTTCGCGTCGCCTGCTTTCATTGTGCAACCTACCGCCGCGCGGTCTTTAGCTTTCAAGTGTTTACATAGTTCAGATTTGAACGGTTTTAACTTAGCCAGTAAATCAGGATTGATACCGATCTCACTACCCGCGTTGCGTTTCTGTGCAGGGATGGTGCGTCTCACGTCAGGATAACGACCGTCTACTAGTGGTACACTGTAATCACCGATAACCAGTTTCATATGGTCGATTCTCAAGCCGTTCACCGTAGACGTACCTTCCGGTAAACCTTCAAGCGCACGTAGTAAGATCGGCACGTCTTCGTTACTTACGATCGCTACTTCCGAGTCGTGGCGTAACTCTTGATTACCTACAATGCAGCAACAATACCCGTCAGACGCTACCACACTCGTGATAGTCGTACCTTGAATGTGTAACGCAATACCGTTCAGGTAGTAACGAATGTCTTTCTTTGCTGCAAACACCTTCGCCGCTTTAATTGCTTGACTCAATCGCTCAATCATTCTATTTCGCTCCATTTACGACGGCACACAGCGTGCCGCCTTTATCCTAATATTACACACCCGTTTAACCCTTGTCAAACGCATCACTAAACGCTGTGCTAAACGATCCGGTACTTACCGTTTGCGGGTCGCCGTCCCAATACCTGACGTCGTAGTTAACGGCTTGAACCCTTACACGCTCCTGCCCGTTCTTAATCGACACTGTCATGGCCTCGACCAACATGTCGTCTTTTTCCGCGTCTTCATCCACATACAGATTATAGGCGGTACGCATTTCGAGATTACCCGTATAAACGTCTTCGCTCGGTAGACTGAACAGGCGCACCCAAGCAGGGCCGATCGTACCTTTCTCGCACAGAATATTTTCAACGGTGCCGGACTTGTACAACAATGTGATCGTGTACTGTTCGCCTGCTACGACGTTCACACCTTCCGCGAGTCGCAACTCTAAACCGCTCTGAGCGAGCACGTTACCGTTCTGACTACGGGTTAACGTGTCGTTAGCCATGGTGATACGGTCGTCAGGTACTAGACCACGCGCAAAGCTGTGCGCTTCGGTCTCATGGTAAACCCTGCGGTACTTGATACGGTTCCACTCTCTGAGTGCGTGCCAAGTTGCGACCTGTTCGTTTGTTACACCTGGTAACTCTATCTCGTACGGGTTAACGGGGAACGTGCCTTCAGGTATGCGGATATTTTCAAACACTTTCGTCTTAGCGTCTTTATACGATATCACCACACCGTCGTATCCTTTACTATCTGGATCCGTAAATCGACGGTTACGCTTGTCGGTTCCGGCGTACTTGGTGCGGTGGTTAAGTAGTAGCGCCGTTTCACCCTTGGCACGCGGACGATTAAAACGAAACTCGTAAGTATTACCAACACGGAACACCTTGCAGAACACCGCACGACCAATAAGTGTCAAGTGGTCTTCGAACGTCATGTCTGTGGTACTGAACGAGTAGCCGAACTTCACCGCGTCACGCGTTCCGAAATACGCCACGATCTCTTCTTGTACTGCGTACAACGAATCGACGTTAAGCTGTTCAAGCGTCACGTTCTTACCGACCGTAGGGTCTAACGCTAGACCGACCACCGCGTCCGCAAATTCAGCACTAGGGGTGTCTAGCTCCGTGCTCATCTGACCATTACCAAGGTATCGACGCTCGTAACGCGTTACGCCGAAATTCAATTTACGTTCTTGCACGCCTAACGCTGCGGGCGTCTGCTTAATCGTAGCATACGCCGTTGTTACGTCTGACGGTGTCGTCACGGGCGTAGGCTCTACGGTATACATCGCGGCCCACTGCACTTCGTCGACTACGGTGCCTTCAAAGTCCTTATCGGTGTTACTAATGCGCTTACCGAGTATTTCCGCTCTCTGATAAGGTATGTCGAAATCTTGAGTAACGCCTACTTGGTCAGTGAGGAGCACCGGGTTAGACTTGAGTACAATATCGGGTAATACCGACTTTTCACCGGTCCGCTCGCCGTTACTGTCTAGCTCGTACACTGTGAACTGACAAGTAACGCTGTACGAGCTATCCGATTGACCAGACAAACGTATGCCGTTTTGAGCAAGTAAATTCAACCAGCCCGACGAACTGCCTTCGGGTATCCCAAACGGTCCGATAGTGCCGTCACTTGATGCGGTGAGTTGATTAGGTGGAGGGAGTATTTGACCGGTTACGTTACGGCTTCGGGTACTGGCCACAATGGGGAACGTTATCGTACTAGCACCAAACGTTTGAGACGGCGACCCGTTACCAGGTTCAGCACCCGGGGGGTATATGTCAAGTTGCGACCCTTCGACCACTTCCCACTTAGTGATTCCGTCACGCGGTTCACTCACGAGACCTTTACCCGCCGTTACCGTACCGTATACAAATTCAATTTCGCGGTTATCCGTATAACGGCGGTGCGGTTCCATGAGCAAATCAGCGTATACCGACGGCTCAAAGCCCCGTACGTCTTGGAATCGGTCGCCAGGTTTCGCTTCGTTGGAACGATTACCTAGCGAGTTAGTAGCGCTGACGTGCCGAGCGCGGCGGTTCGCAGCGCTCGGCACGTCAGGTTTCGGGGTGAGGAGTACGGCCGCCACGGATACGACGAGCGATACAATTAACGGCACCCATGTTTCAGGCCCCGCCGGCACTACGACGACATGATACTCACCATCAACTGCTGTTAAATGGCCGTTAGGGTCTCCGAGTGCTATTTCTTCCGTGACGTCGTTTTCTCGGTTAGCGTTCCCGCATGTTATGCGCAAACCCGCAGGTACGTTAATTTCGTCGCCGAACTGCTGGATAAACCAGTCGGCAAGTGTGGCCGAGCTGCTAGTCGTCGCGTCCGAGTCTATCGGGTGATACGTTACTTTGATCATTAAGACGCCAATACGTTACGTTAGGATATATACGCTTAATATACCCTAAATCGTCACTAACTACAGCACCGGACGCGCCTACACCGTTGTTATGCTTAACGCGTCGATATCGCATTACACCGACGTGGGGCTGGTTATTGCCTCTACGCATTACCACCATATCCCAATCGCGAGGCGTTTCCACTTGGTGAAACAATTTGCGCAATCGACGAACAAACGTAACGCTAAAATGGTCACAGTCGAACGTGTCGCCCATGTCCACACCTATCGTGGCGTATTCGGTTGCGACAGCGTGTGCGCAATCGTAGCCCGCGTGGTAGTTCTCTCCGATAATCATCGCATTAACGGTCGTAACGTGCCGAATCTATCAGGCGACATTTTAAAGCCCGTTCCGTTTATATTCACGCGTTCGGCTGCGGCTTCGATTAACGCGCCTTTAGAGTCGTAACTAATACCCGCCGTGTTGGTGGTGTACGGACCTTCTAGCAACACTACGGACTGGTCGCGCTTGTCGTATTCAAACGTTCGGATCTCAATCGTTGGGTACTCGGTACTGTCAATAGGGATCAGGTTTTCAGCCGCTTGTACTTCGTCGTTCAGGTCTTGAAGTGTGATTGACCATGTTTGGTTCAGGTTCCCGTCCTGCCCTGCACGACTCAACAACATCGGTAAATATTGATATACGTGACCTTCGAACGTGAAAGAACCGCCTGGCACGTAGTTGCGCGTAAAACGGAAAGGCTGCGGCCATGCGCTGTGATTAATGGTCACAGCGTCTAGGTTCATTTTATACGCGTCGTTTTTAATTAACGCTGCGATAATTTTATCCGTAGCTAGATTGCTCATGCGGGGATCCATAAATCCATCACGGGATTAGTCAAGTTTTCTAATTCTTGGAACGTAGCGGCTGCGTCGTCGCCGTACTCCGACAGTATCCAGTAAAGCGTGTCTTCCGTCTCGTAATCTATAAGTTTCTGTTCGACTTCGTAAGAACAAGAAACGCGGCCATTGAAACCCGTCATACCGTTCCACTGCGGTGCGCCTTTTAGACGTACGTTGTAGTCCTCGAACACGTCGGGGGACTCAAGAGCTAACGCACATTGGAACGGTATCGACCCCTCGAACGTGGTGCGCAACCAAAACAACTGAAACCATTTCACCATAGAGGGACTGTCGGCGTAATACTGGACGGTTACGGTAAATGGTCCGCCGAGGTGGTCCGTGTCAATACGCATCGGTCCGCCCGGTATGTCGGTACGTCGCGAGCCGTCGGGGTTCGTAAACGAGTAGCTGT
>Ga0098057_1000746_pt1 | contig 10669 bp, 16 predicted proteins | sample 18_taG_FD_77072 | JGI IMG/M metagenome (GOLD analysis project Ga0098057, IMG submission 77072) | Marine viral communities from the Subarctic Pacific Ocean - 18_ETSP_OMZAT15316 metaG | ecosystem: Environmental > Aquatic > Marine > Oceanic | place: Pacific Ocean | collected 2015-01-19 | reverse complement strand
TATGAAATTGTAGACACAACTACTGGAGACTATTGACAAGGCTCCGTAGCCCAATTGGCAGAGGCAGTGGACTTAAAATCCATACAGTCTGGGTTCGAGTCCCAGTGGAGCTATGGGCTGGTAGCTCAGCGGTCAGAGCACCTCGCTCATAACGAGTAAGTCGTGGGTTCAAATCCCACCCAGCCTATTAAGGAGAAGAAGATGCATAATGCAGTTGTATTTTTAAGTGACGGGGAAACGTGGACAACCATAGATGGTTGTTCAATCTGTATACTAACTGACGAACAGTTAGATTATCTAAACATTGGAGACAAGCGTCCCGAAGACTTAAATCCTATTATGGAGATAAGCTTAGGAGATTGCACACCAAATTGGGAGTTATCATGAAAAATGATTACTACACAAGAGACGAACTAATAGAGATCATAAAGAACTTTGCCTATGCCTGTAACTGGGATACGGCGGACTTTGATATGGCTGAGCATCTAGGTGAGAAGTATTTCCCAATCTTTATTGGAGATGATGATGAAAGTATTTAGAATTGTACTTGATGTGGTCAGCACTACTTGGGATTCTGCTGATGCTTTTGTTGAGGCAGAGACTTTAGAAGAGGCCATTAAACTATTCAAAGATGACCCTGATTGTTATGACTGGGATAACTGGGAGACTCACGACAGTGAGACTCGTAGTTGGGAAGTCAACGAAGAGGAGTGTAGTAGGTATTTTAAGGAGGATAACGATGGGTAGCTTAAAATCATTCATGCTACTTGAGGGTGGTGATGATATTGTTTGGAAAAGGGGTGGACAAACTTACGAGGGTAGGGTAGAATGTCTACAGTCCGATACCCACTCCATGACTGGTGAGGCCTACGTCGTATCTCATATGGATGGGCCTGTTCTTAAAGAATACACAGTGTATCCTTCCGAAGTTTGTTTCAATGAGATGATTAAGGCTCGTAAAACTTCCGACCGAATGGATACCTTAATAAGAGGAGATGATTTAAATGATTAGAAAACTTGCATTAGCCTTGACATCATTGCTTGCTGGGTGTTCAACCACCAGTTGGTTTAGTAAGGATATGGTCCCAACTGATATGCCTGCTGCCATCAGCAGCTCATCAGCCTGTAGCCCTATGCTTGGATGGCTTGGTGGTATCTGTATCCTAGGAGGCATGGTTCTCTTAGTAATTACACGAGGTTCCATGGGCTGGAGACCAGTCATTGGAGGTCTCATCTTTATAGGAATTAATTATGCGCTATATATGTATGGTCATTGGTTTTTCCTGCCTGTGGCTATTGCAACTGGTGCAATCAGCTTGGCATGGAGTGGTAAAATTGTGTGGAAGATTGTTAATGATGATAAACTTAAACTTAAGGAGTTAAAACTATGATGAGTTCTATATTAGGTACTATATTTTATACTATTGTTGTATTTGTACTCGGAGCATTTGTTGGCCGCCCGGCTTTTTCGTGGCTGAACAAGTATCTCCCTTGGAATATGTGGCAGTAGGATTAAGAAAAGTGAGATGTAAATGTCTAAGGTAATATCCCGAAGTAGGTGCCCAAAGTGTGCCTCTAATGGCAACGACACCGCTGGCGATAACCTCGCTATCTATGAAGATGGCGGTAAGTATTGCTTTGCTTGTAAGTATACACAAAAAGGATTTAATAGTTTGAGTAATTCTGTAGAAGAAGAGTATGTACCACCACCCGTAGAAAAGAAGACCACTGGTCTTAAGTTTCTCAATGGTAACATCACTGCTATTCCAGAACGCAAGATAAGTGCCGACACCTGCCGCAAGTATGGCTATGAGACCTTGGTCTCCAATGGCAAGCGTGTAGAGATCGCATCATTCTTTCGTGATGGTCAGATGGTAGGCCAGAAACTACGTGGTCCTAACAAGACCTTCCAATGGAGAGGACAGACTGTCAACACTCCTTTGTGGGGTCAAGATTTGTTCAAGGCCAAGGGTGGCCGTATGATTACCATTACCGAAGGTGAGATAGATTGTCTGTCAGTCAGCCAACTCTTGAACAATAGGTGGCCTGTGGTTTCGTTACCCAACGGAGCCGCCGGTGCTGCTAGGGCAATCAAGGATAACCTTGAGTTCATCTCTTCCTATGACGAGATCATTCTAATGTTTGATCAAGATGAGGCTGGTCGAGATGCTGTTCAAGCAGTAGCCGATTTACTACCTCCCGGTAAATGTAAGGTAGCCAAACTACCTTATAAGGATGCCAACGAATGTCTCGTGAATGGCCAAGGAAAGGCTGTGGTATCTGCTATTTGGGAAGCCCAACACTATAGTCCAGATGAAATTGTTCATGTGTCTCAGGTCATTGCTGATCCGAACATGGAACATACTAAGGTGTATCCCTTTCCGTTCGACAACCTGTCTGAGTTCTTACTTGGTCAGCGGTCTGGTGAAGTTACTCTTTGGGCTAGCGGTACTGGGAGTGGCAAGTCTACTATCCTTCGTGAGCTCATGCATCACCACTTGACCGAGGGTCGTAGTGTGGGTGCTATCATGCTCGAAGAGTCTCCACAAGAGACTGTAGATGATATGATCTCTTTGATCTTGAACAAACCCGTCCGAGCCATTCGAGCTAAGAAGCTAATGAATGAACTCCGAGAGAAGTTAGGCAAGCCTATTATTGAGGTAGATATAATTGATGACCTCACTGACGAGGAGTATGCCGAAGCAAGGAAAACACTGGAGACTACCAGCCTCTATGTTTATGATCATCTTGGTAATTCTGCTCTGGAGAATCTCTGTGCAAGAATGGAGTTCATGGCGGTATCCCTAGGAGTTGATGTCATTGTTCTTGATCACATCACTGCTGCGGCTGCTGGTTTATTGAATACTTCTTCTGATTATGATAATTCTAATTCCGAGAGATTGTTGATTGACAATATCATGAAGGAACTAAGATCATTAGTCAGTAGAACAGGTGTTAGAATTGATGTTGTATCCCAACTGAAGAAGACGATCAAGTCTTACGAAGAAGGGGATCGTATTACACTTCAAGATCTTAGAGGCTCTGGTTCTCTGGCTTCTGTACCCAATGTCGTTGTTGCCCTTGAACGAGACAGGCAGAACCCAGATCCAGTAGTTGCTAATACCACTACAGTTAGGGTTCTGAAGAACAGATTAACTGGCAGGGCTGGTATTGCTACGTGTTTATTCTACGACCGCTGTAGTGGCAGACTCAGGGAGATGGAGTTTGCGGTTACTGACGAGGGTAAGGTAATTACGGACCCAGACTCATGATTGTAGTATCAGGCATGCCCCGGAGTGGCTCAAGTCTAATGATGCAGACCCTAAAGCATCTTGGAGTTCCCCTCATTGGTGAAAATGATTACGCCTTTGAGGGGAACAGCTACCTGCACAGCCAAGAAGTTCCTGCTGAAGACCAAGAAAGAATAGCCAGTCATAATCCTTGGGGTTATTATGAGATACCGTTTGAAGATCACATTGATTATATCCTCAACAACCACCCCGGCAAGGCTATGAAAATATTAGGGCCTGTATTAATTACTCTGATTCCTATTAAAAATATAGAACGTGTGATACTATGTGAGCGTGGAGATAAGGATGCCCAAGCCACAAGCTTTGAAAAACTAGCTAAACTAGATATAGAAGTTATGGACAAAGAGATTGAAGCTGGACGTATGGATCCCCTAAGCATGCGAGCAAAGTCTATAGAAGTATATAGGACTATGAACCTTGAAGACTATAAACGATTAATTGACTTTGGTCATCGATCTATCCAACGGTGGTGGCAAGACCATGATATTAAATTCAAGACTTGGTTTTTTGAAGATATGTTAGAGACCTGTGGTTCCAGTATTTATTATTCCAGCACCGAGTTTAGTATCAGAGAAATACAAAGGTTCTTGGGATTACAAGGACCAATAGATAAGACAATAGAAAACGTAAGGAAATGAAAAATGAGACTAGCTTTCGACATCGAGGCTAACGGCCTGAGCGAAGTCACAATCGAAAAGAAGGGTGTAGCTACACCTGAGGGTGATAATATCTTCTGCTTGTGTATACAAGACGTAGATACCGGAGAAAAACAAACGTTCTTGGAAGAGGACATGGAAGAAGGCGTTGAGGTACTGAGGAAAGCTGACTTAATTATTGGTCATAATGTAATCATGTACGATATTCCCATGCTTGAGAGATACTATGGACCTATTGAGACAAAGGCGTTCGATACTTTAATAGTATCTAGATTAATGTATCCCGATAGACAGGACCATCCCCTTGGTTCTAACAGTCTCAAGGCTTGGGGTGAGTACCTTGACTGTCCCAAGCAAGAGTTCCACGATTTCTTTGCCTTGTCAGAGAAGATGGTGGAATACTGTGTTCAGGATGTAGAGGTAACCACAAAGGTATTCCATACCGAACAAAGATATGCCAAGCAGTTTCCCAAGTCGGTAAAGTTGGAGCATAAAGTCGCTAGAATTATATCAAACCAAATCGTTAATGGCTTTGGCTTTGATATGGAACGTGCCGAAGAACTTGAGGGTGATCTTCTTATGGAGAAGGTAGGTATCGAAGATGAGTTAGGACAAATCTTCCCTCCTTATGTAGAAGAAAGATACTCTGACAAGACTGGTAAGCGGTTAAAGGATAAGGTTACTATATTTAATCCCAGTTCACGTAAACAAATTGCTGAGAGATTGCATACTAAGTATGGGTGGAATCCCCCAAAGACTGAGAAGGGTAATCCCAAGGTAGACGAAGCGGTTCTAAAGAAGCTACCTTATCATGAGGCCAAGGAATTGGTAAGGTACTTTGCTATTACTAAACTGCTTAGTCAAGTAGAGGATTGGATTAGCAGGGCTACTGTCTCTCGTGACGGCAGGGTACACGGTGGGGTTAATACCCAAGGTACTGTTACAGGACGCATGACGGCTTCTCAGCCCAACCTACAACAAGTATCGGGTGACTCAAGAGCTAGGTCTCTGTTTGTCCCCCGGAAGAACTGGGTTGAGGTAGGGGTAGATGCTTCGGGTCTTGAGGCTAGGCTACTGGCCAGTCGCATGGCTAGGTGGGATAAGGGTGACTTTGCTCATCAGGTTCTCAATGATGACATACATAAAGTTAATCAAGAGGCCGCTGGTTTACCAGACAGAGACTCTGCGAAGACCTTTTTCTACGCCCTTATATATGGAGCTGGTGACCTGAAGATCGGACAGATCGTAGGCAGTGGCCCAAAGAAAGGTAAGGAAATTAAGAGACAGTATCTTGATTCCATGCCAGCCCTGAAGCAACTGCTTGCTAATGTAGAGTGGCAGGTACAACGTAAGAAAACAATTACATTGTTAGACGGACGAGAAGTACCTTGCAGAGCAGTACACAAAGCATTGAATGTACAACTACAAGGTGACGGTGCTATACTAATGAAGTTAGCTCAATTATTATTCCACCGAAGTCTTAAGCCGTTTAGAAATCAAGTTGAGTTTATGGCAACTGTTCACGACGAGTGGCAGTTAGAGTGTGATCCCGTCATTGCTGACATCATAGGTACACTAGGTTGTCAAGCAATCAAGAAAGCAGGTAAGGTTCTTGGTTGTCAGATTGAAATGGACGGGGAGTTTAGAATTGGAAAAAATTGGTCGGAGTGTCATTGATGAGTAAGTATTTGAAAATTTATATAGCAGGTCCTATGAGGGGAATTAAAGATCTTAATCGAAAAGAGTTCGGTAGAGCTGAAGAAAAACTTAAGGCCAAGGGAATCTATCAGATTATAAACCCTTGTATTTCTGATATTGATTCAGGTTTAACAGTCGAGGAACTAGAAACTCCAAAGGGATTGAAGATTGTTATGGCTAGAGACTTGACTGATGTCTGTTCTTGTGATAGCATATACATGTTACACGGTTGGCAGAAATCCGAAGGAGCTAGGATTGAACACGATTTGGCTGTTATGTTAAACTTGATAATCCTTTATCAATGAAGCCCCAACTAATCGAAACCAATGTTAAAGTTATTTTCTATGGTAAATCTACCCATAAGGATTGGAAAGCATGGGTATATCGATTCATATCCCGACAAGATATGACACACACTGTTGTTTGGTTTACGCAATCAGATAGGGAATACGTGTACGTCATAAACACAAAGGGTGGGATGTATTTAGTAGAAAAATCTAAGTATGAGTGGATATTAAAGAGACAGGGTATGGTGATAGAAGAAACCGTAGTCGATCTTGGTTCAGCTCCCGTCAGTTTATATCAGCTCAGTTCTTTCCTAGATAGACCTGAGTTTCGTTTATCGAATACTTTCGAGAACTCTTTCTGGTGGTTAGTTGGTCGATTCATTTCAAAAACTTACACACCAATGTCGTGTTCTTTAGCTACAAGTTATTTATTAAGAATGTGTGGATTCAAGGTTGATCTTCATATAGCCCCGCATCTACTACACAAGGAGCTCCGAGATGGAGTTGATAATCATTTCTGGACCAGCAAGGGTTGGCAAGAGCACACTAGCTAATCTTTTGGCAAAGGAATCCTTTGAACTTGGCCTTGTTCCTAAGCTATTGTCGTTTGCAGATCCCCTTAAGGAAGAAGCAGAAGAGAGAGGCTATTCTAAGGAGAAGGATACCGAAGAGTATCGAAAGTTTTGTCAAGAATTAGGGGCTAGTTATCGTGAAGTGAATCCAGATCACTGGGTAACTTTATTTGAAAAAAAACTTAACACAGTTCTTATAGAAGAACAGGTAGACTTACATAAGAATAATCCTTACTGGGAGAGGTGTGTAATAGTAGATGATTGTAGGTATCAAAACGAAGTCGGGCTCGGTTTGAAGTATAATGCCACTATGATTTTTCTATCCTCTGGTAACAGAGATTTACCAGAAGCAAATGCTTCTTGGAGAAAGCACCACTCTGAAACGTTAGCTAAAGAGGTTGAGAATGGGGATGAAGAGAAAATTCAATGGTATGATTTCCACCTATTAAATGATGGAGACATTGAAAGTCTCTCGATTAAAGCGAGGACTATGGCCCCTATCTGGTGTGGTCTACAAGCTAATTCTTTAGCCACTAACCTAGAAGACCTGAGTACTTCTGGTTCGTTAGAAGGTATGGATGAAATGCTCAGTGAGCTAATTGACATCTTAATGAAGGAGTTTGAGGATGGAGAAGATCCCCCCGTGCCCGACGACGGCAGCGATTGATGCTGACATTGTTGCTTACCGTGTAGCTCTTAGGGCTGAGTCTGATGACCCTGCATTTATTCCCCAGATGATTGAGGAATGCCTAGAGAACTGGTTGCCAGCTGAGACAGATGAGTTTACGATGTGTCTCAGTTGTAGCCGCAAAGATAACTACCGAAGAGAAGTCTGGCCTCGCTATAAGATGAGTCGGGAAGGTCAGCCTACCCCCGAATATCTCTCAGAAGTACGAGATTATATGTTTGATGTCTATAACTGTGAGTTTATAGATAAGCTGGAGGCTGATGACATCCTTGGGATGCGAGCCTCAGGCTACGAGGCGGTTTCTGTGACGATTGACAAGGACTTGAGGTGTGTGCCGGGATGGCACTTCAATCCGGACAAGGAAGATGCTCCTGTACATATCACCGAAGAGGAAGCAGATGAATTCTTCTTGGTCCAGTGGATGGCAGGAGATAGTACTGATACAATCCCCGGTCTTTGGCGAATAGGGCACAAAAGAGCCCGATCTTTCCTCAAAAAGTGGGAAGGTGAGGACATAATTCAAAATATTATAGACATGTATTCAGATAAAAAGTATATTCCTAAGCATACGTGCGATCTTGAGGACCTAGACTTGGCTCTTGCCATGGCTAGGTGCGTTAGGATCCTACGAAACGGGGATTATGATATCATAACAAACGAAATTGACCTTTGGGTCCCTAAAGTTGGAGTATAAAGAACAAATGGATAACTTTCAACAATTTATAGCAAAATCCAAGTATTGTCGTTGGAACGACGAGCTTGGCAGACGAGAAACTTGGGAAGAATGTGTAGATAGATATTATGATTATATTATTTCTCGCTTTCCCGTCTTTGCAGGGTTTCCTGACCTCGAAGATGCCCGTGAGGCCACTAAGAACCTTGAGGTTTTCCCCAGCATGAGGGCTTTGATGACTGCTGGGCCTGCGGCTGACGTAGATGACACTTGTATGTACAATTGTTCCTATGTAGCCGTGGATGATCCCAAGGTTTTCTCTGAGATTATGTACATTCTGTGCTGTGGTACAGGTGTAGGCTTCTCTTGTGAATCTAAGTACACCGAGCAATTGCCTTTGGTTCCTGAAGAAATTGAAAGAACCCACGATCTCGTGCTGGTTGTAGAGGATTCTCGCAAGGGCTGGGCTGAAGCCTACAGTAGTTTACTGAAGTATCTTTACCAAGGTATTCACCCTACTTGGGAGACCCACCTCATCCGACCCGCCGGTGCTAGGCTCAAGACCTTTGGAGGCAGAGCCTCTGGCCCCGAACCTTTAGAGAAATTGTTTAGGTATACGGTTAATAAATTCATGGGAGCACGAGGCAGACACCTCAAGCCTATTGAGGTCCATGATATTGTGTGTATGATTGGAGAGATTGTGATTGCCGGAGCTGTCCGTAGGTCTGCGTTGATCTCTTTATCTGATCTTTATGACAGAGACATGGCTACTGCTAAGTCTGGTCCTTGGTGGGAGACATCAGGACACAGGAGACTGAGTAATAACTCAGCAGTGTACACAACTAAGCCGGGTATGTCCGAATTTCTAGACGAATGGGTTGCTATGTATAACTCTCGCTCTGGTGAACGTGGTATCTGTAACCGAGAAGCATTGGCTATGCTTGCTGAAAAAGCAAACAGAGAACCGTGTGAAGATTGGGGAACCAACCCATGCAGCGAAATCATTCTTCGACCAAGACAATTCTGTAACTTAACAGAGGTGGTTATTAGAGAAGATGATGATTACGAAAGCCTAAAGAAGAAGGTAAGGCTGGCTACTATACTAGGTACAATCCAGTCTGCCTGCACAAAGTTCCCGTATCTAGGAGAGGAGTGGAAAACAAACTGTGAAGAAGAAAGATTACTTGGTGTCTCTTTTACAGGGATATATGACAGCAAGCTCATGTCTGGTCAACTTGGTATGCCCAAGCTTCGTTGGACTCTTAAGAAGCTTAAAGAATATACGCAAGACGTAAACCTCCATTTCTCTGACCTACTGAACATAAACCCGAGTGCTTCTATCACATGTTGTAAACCAAGCGGAACAACAAGTTGTATTGCAGGGACAAGCTCTGGTATGCACCCGCGATATGCCAACCAATACTTGCGACGAGTTCGTATTGATATCAAGGATCCTATCTGTCAGTTCATGGTAGACAGCGGCGTACCATATGAACCCTGTGCCTCACAACCAGATAAAACCATGGTCTTTAGTTTCCCACTACAGGCTCCAAAGGGATGCATAACTCAGGATGAATTAGATCCTGTAACACACCTTGATTTGTGGTTGGAGTATCAAAAGACTTGGTGTGATCATAAGCCCAGTATTACTATATCTTATTCTGATGTAAACTTCTTGGAGGTAGGTAGCTGGGTGTGGAATAATTGGAAGTATGTGAGTGGAGTATCTTTCTTGCCAAAGGATGATAACGTCTATGATCAGGCTCCCTTTGAGTCTATTACAGAAACTGAATACAATATCTTGACAAATAAAATGCCACAGGATATAATATGGTCGCAGCTTTCTTCTTATGAAAAAGAAGACTCGACTACAAACTCTCAAGAACTAGCGTGTCACGGGGGTGCTTGCGAAGTTGTTGATTTAACGGAGGTTTAAAATGGGTATACACGATTTACAAACAATTCAACGAAAGATTTCAATGAATGCTTCTGTTACCCCTGCTGAAATGTTATTATTAATGCGGGACGTAGTACTAAAGTTGAAGCTTATAGAGGAGAAGTTAAGTGGACTGGAAAAGGCTACCAACACTGGACAACCTACTGGTACAGTACCTAAGAGAAAAGTATCCTCCAGTAAAGTACCACGAAACGATGACGAATGATGAGATGGTTCGACTTCTGGCTATTCAACATGGCAAAGAAGAACTTATTCAACACATCGAAAAAGTAATTTCTAATCAGAAAAAGGGAGGATAGCTATGGGTTTCTTTGATGATCTCGGAGATTTATTTACGGATACTGTCTCCGCCGTTGGTTCAGCTCTTGGTATCCGTGAATTGGATTTTAATCAGCAAATAGAGGATGCTGAAAACGAAGCAAGACAACGAATGGAAGAAGAGCGAGAACGTCTTCAAGCCCAACTTAATTCTGCTAGTGCCGAAGAAAGAATAGCCGCAGAGAAAGAACTCGCTGAAATAGAAGAATCTCACAAGAAGGAGATAGTTCAGCTTCAACGAGAGGCTATTAAAGCATCTCGTGAATCGGACGCTGATTTCGAAGCCAAACAAGCCAGTCTTAAGGAGACACCCACTAAGCCAGAGTTTGATCGTAAGAAAATACTAGGACTAAGAAATCGAGCTATTAGAACACCGACCGTTGGTCCAAGGCCCGGACAAGGTACAGTAATACCAAGACCTACTTCCACTTCTGGTCCAAGATCTGGACAAGCTGGTGCAAGAAGACCACAATAGTATAAAGGAGTTTAATTATGACAATGGGCGGAAT
>Ga0098057_1000744_pt1 | contig 10690 bp, 15 predicted proteins | sample 18_taG_FD_77072 | JGI IMG/M metagenome (GOLD analysis project Ga0098057, IMG submission 77072) | Marine viral communities from the Subarctic Pacific Ocean - 18_ETSP_OMZAT15316 metaG | ecosystem: Environmental > Aquatic > Marine > Oceanic | place: Pacific Ocean | collected 2015-01-19 | reverse complement strand
TTCTAGGTCGCTTGTCGCTTTGTCGCTAACCGTGGCCGTGGCCGTGGCCGTGGCCGTGGTCGTGGCCGGTCACTGGCGGGCCGTGGTCGTGGCCGGCCCGGCCCGGCGACTTTAGGCCCCTAACAGCTAGTACCCTAATGGGCAGGCCCCTAATAGGTAGGGAACTAATGGGCAGGCCCCTAATAGGTAGGGAACTAATGGGCAGGCCCCTAATAGGTAGGGAACCAAATGATAGCAGGTGGGCCTAATAGGTAGGGAACCAAATGATAGCAGGTGGGCCTAATGGGCAGGTACACTGGTATGCGCGTAGAGCATACCTGCTATGCAGTACATAGACAGGTACCCTGGCATTTGGGCTAGTGCCCCAAGCCCCAATAGTGCATAATGAGGCTACGTTTGTGTAACTTCTAATGAGGTAGATAGTTTACTATGTCTAATACAGCTAGTAAGACAACTAAGACAGTGGTGCCTAGTAAGGCAACTACTTTCGAGGTAACGGATACCTTTAAGGAAGCTATGCCAAAGGCGCAAAACGCCGCGCTTGGGGCATGGCTTGCTGCTAACCCAACGGCTCGCATAGTACCTATTGCAGGGGTAGTGGCGCAAGGGTGCCTTCCGGCATACCTACGCAGCCCCAATGGCAAGAGGGCAGATATCGTGCGCATGATGGTAAAGGGTATGCCGGTTGCCAAGTTCCTAGTGGCTGCCCGGCTACTAGGTGGAGGGTATACTGACATGGTTGCCGGGCTACTTGGTGGCTACAGCCGCAGCAGCCCCACATGGGGCAAGCCCTCCTTCACAATCACATCCGCAGCATAGGGATAGATAGTATGCATATCACCAAATACAGCAGGCACCCTCGCCGTTGCCCTTCAAGCCCTACAGATGCCGCCCGCGCTTGTAAGGAAGGCGAGGCTGTAGAGTGCAGTAGTAGTGAGGAAGCTAACCAAGTAGCGCAGGCTATGCGTAAAGATGGCTGGGAAGTAGTTAGGCGCACAGATATTCAGGTATGGAAGGTGCTTAACGATCTAACTAACAGTAAGGCACCTAGTCTGAGGCGAAGTTTTTCCCAGTCATAGCATAGCATAGCATAGCAGGTATTAGCCGGGGCCAAGTGGCCCCGGCTTTTCTTCTAGGGTAATGGTTAGCATGCTAACTATCACAGGACCGTAGGGGTCCCAAGGGGTACAGGTAGGAAGGCGGGCAATAGTTAGTAGGCTACCCCCCGCTATAGGCGCGGGCGCGCGCCCGCCCGCCCTCCCCCAAGGTCGCTCCAGGTCCATGGCTCTTGAACCATTTCGCATGGAAGATGTTTGATTTTCGCTTTACTTTTCTTTTTTGCTCCAGATATTATATAAAATTGAGTTCCTTTGAGGCTTTCCAATGGTTGCTGCCACATTACGCAATAGACTTGAAAATTTAAGTAAGGACACTCTCGAGGAATACCTGGCGGTTTATAAACGCCTTTCTGACATTAAGCGCAGCGAAGCGGGACAGGAAAATTTTTTAGAGTTTGTTAAATCCATCTGGCCTGACTTCATCGAAGGGGCGCATCATCGTGTCTTCGCCCAAAAATTGCAAGAAGTAGCCGAAGGCACAATCAATCGCCTAATTGTCAACATGCCGCCAAGGCATACAAAATCAGAATTCGCCAGCTACCACTTCCCGGCGTGGCTGGTGGGGCGAAACCCCAAACTAAAAATAATTCAAACTACGCACACTGGCGAACTGGCAATGAACTTTGGCCGCAAAATGCGGAATCTCATCGCCTCTCCCGAATACAAAAGCATCTTTCCGGGGGCGGCCCTCGCTCCCGACTCTAAATCCGCCGGTCGCTGGACCACCACTCAAGGTGGCGAATACTTCGCGGCGGGTGTCGGGGGGGCCATCACGGGTCGCGGAGCGGACCTGCTCATTATCGACGACCCGCACTCAGAACAAGATGCGCTCAGTGATGCCGCTATGGAAAATGCGTACGAATGGTACACCTCCGGCCCTCGCCAAAGGCTTCAGCCGGGGGGGAGTATTGTAATAGTCATGACGCGCTGGAGCGAACGGGACTTGACCGCAAAGGTACTAAAACAACAAGCCTTCGATCCAAAAGCTGATCAATGGGAAGTTATCGAATTTCCAGCAATTATGGGTGAAGACGAGGAGACCAAAGCCCTCTGGCCGGAATTTTGGAAACTAGACGAATTGTTGGGTGTGAAAGCCTCACTAAGCGCTCAAAAATGGAGCGCGCAATGGCTGCAACAGCCCACTGCCGATACCGTCAGTATCATAAAACGCACGTGGTGGCAAACCTGGGAAAAAGACCAAATTCCTGGGCTCGAGTATATCATCCAAAGCTACGATACGGCCTTTCTCAAAAAAGAGTACAGCGACTACTCGGCGATTACGACGTGGGGGGTATTTCTCCCGCAAGAGGACAGCGGCCCAAATCTAATTCTTCTTGATAGTACCAAAGGGCGCTACGAGTTCCCAGAGCTGAAACGTGAAGCGCTGAAAAGTTATCACTACTGGGAGCCAGATATTGTCATCATCGAAGCAAAAGCCTCCGGTTCCCCGCTGACGCAAGAACTACGGGCCATGGGCATTCCGGTAATCAACTTTAGTCCAGGCAAAGGGCAAGACAAATATGCGCGGGTAAATGCGGTCGCGCCGCTGTTTGAAAGTGGCATGATCTGGGCACCGGAGAAAAGTTTCGCTGAAGAAATTATCGAGGAATGTGCTCAATTCCCCAATGGCGAACATGACGACTTGGTGGACTCTATGACTCAAGCGCTTCTGCGCTTTCGGCAAGGGGGTTTTATCGGGCATCCGGAAGATTATCAAGAAGAGGAAGTGGAATATCGCAAACGCTACGTTTACTATTAGCTTTTCAAATGCAAAATTATAGATTAAGCTATCTTAATGCCAGTTCGGAAAGTGGGCACTAATCAGTGGAAGTGGGGCTCTTCTGGGAAGACCTATCCCAGTAAGGCGCAAGCTGCGCGCCAGGGGCGGGCCATTAAAGCCTCGATGGGTGCTCCTAAAAAAGGCCCCCGCAAAACTAAAGTGTAAAGTAGGCGGCGCTAATTTCCACTGCCCTTCTGTATAATCTTTCTCTGGTACTGGAAACGAAAGGATATGTTAAAATGAAAGCTGTGACTTGGATCGAGAATCGATTTTCCGAACCTTCTAGCTATGTGGCTATTGGGCTAGGAGCCATCGGGCTAGGACTTGTTGTTGATATTCCCGTCCTTATTTATGTTGGTTTGGCGGGTAGTATTGTAGGCTTTTTGGTGAGTGAGTAAGGAGGCGGTCCGATGCCACGAGGTCCTGGAACCTATGGCACTAAAGTAGGTCGGCCTAAAAAGAAGAAGACGGTACCCGCGTATGGTGGCGGTGGGATGCACAGAGCAAAGAAGTTGCAACGCAAACCAAGCAAAAAAGGGGTTCGCTAATGGCTGATAATCCTGTACTTCCTCCCCTTCTGTCTGATATAGAAATATCGGATACAGAACTGCCCCCTTCGCCGGTGCCACCTTTGGAGATGGAACGTCCGATTAGAACGGATGTTATTCTAGAAGACGATGAAGTCTTGATAGAATCGCCAGAGGATGCGCTGTTCACACCTCAAGATATTGAAATTGAGGTTCAGCCGGACGTTGACGAAGACGGCAATACGATAGTGGCTTTTGGGGAGGAGCTACCGGAGGATTTGTCTGGCGATTTTTATCGTAACCTCGCAGAAGAGATCGATGAGCGCGAGCTCAGTGCGCTCGCTAATGACATACTTTCTATGTATAAGGAAGATCGTGAAAGCCGTGCAGACTGGGAGCGCACCTATAGCGAGGGGCTTAGTCTGCTGGGCATGGAATCAGACGAACGTTCGCAGCCCTTTCAAGGCGCGTCTGGGGTTTATCATCCACTTCTTTCTGAAGCGGTGGCCCAATTCCAAGCCTCCGCATATAAAGAGCTCCTCCCTGCGGGTGGTCCCGTAAGTACCAGGGTCATAGGGCGAGTGACCCCTGAACGGACGACACAAGCGGCGCGAGTTAAAGAATTCATGAATTATCAGATCACAGAGGTCATGCAGGAGTATGACCCTGAACTTGATCAGATGCTGTTTTATCTTCCTCTATCTGGATCATCCTTTAAGAAAATCTACTATGATGAAGGTCTCGATCGAGCAGTTTGTAAATTCATCACCTCAGAGGATTTAGTAGTTCCTTACGAGACTACTGACCTACAGTCCGCATCGCGGATCACACATATGGTCCGGCAGAATATCAATGATGTTCGGAAACTACAGGCAAGCGGTTTTTACAGGGATATCGAGCTAATTCCATCAGAGGAACCGCAGACATCAGTCACTGAAAAAGTTGATGAGCTAGAGGGGCTCCAACCCACAGCCTATAGCTCTTCAGATATAATGACAATTTTAGAATGTCATATAGATCTTGATCTTTCAGGGTTTGAGGATAGTAAGGACGATGGTGAGCCTACCGGCATCAAGCTCCCGTATATCGTCACGATGGAAGAGGACTGTTCGCAAATTCTTTCCATTCGTCGAAACTGGGAAGAGCAGGATTCGCTGCAATTAAAGAAACAATATTTTGTCCATTATAAATTTTTACCTGGATTGGGATTTTACGGCTTCGGTTTGATTCATATGATTGGGGGCTTGAGTAAATCAGCCACTAGTCTCATGCGGCAGCTTATCGACGCAGGAACCCTGGCCAATCTCCCCGCTGGCTTTAAGGCTCGCGGATTACGAGTTCGTAATGACGACGAACCGTTACAACCAGGAGAATGGAGGGATATTGATGCTCCTGGTGGAGCGCTCCGCGATTCTTTGCTGCCCCTTCCATATAAAGAGCCTTCGGGCACATTATTGAATTTGCTGGGGATTTTAGTTGATTCAGGCCGTAGGTTCGCGGCCATCACTGAAATGCAAACTGGCGATATGACTGAGGCCATGCCCGTGGGGACTACGGTAGCCCTGCTTGAAAAAGGCATGCAGGTTATGTCCGCCATTCATAAACGGCTGCACTATTCTCAAAAAATAGAGTTCCGTTTACTAGCTGAAACATTTAGCGAGTACCTTCCAGAAGAGTATCCGTTTGAAGTTGCCGGGGGCGAACGGATTATTAAGGTAGGTGATTTTAGTGCTCAAATAGATGTACTGCCCCATAGTGATCCGAATGTGTTTAGTATGGCACAGCGGGTTATGATGGCGCAGACACAGCTGCAACTTGCGACTTCGGCACCACAGATCCATGATTTGCGAGAAGCCTATTTTAGAATGTACCAAGCACTTGGGATTCAAGATATTAAAGATATCCTCCCAGTGACCGAACCAGAGAATTCTAAAGATCCAGCCACAGAAAATGCAGATGCCCTTATTGGCGCACCGATCAAGGCATTTATCCATCAGGATCATGAGGCGCATATCGCAACGCACATGGCCTTTATGCAGAATCCTATTTTCCAAAATAACCAGCAAGCGATGCTTCTTTTACAAAGTCATATCCAAGAACACTTTGCTATGCTATATCGTCAGCAGGTAGAGCAGTTAATTGGTAGGCCGCTACCGGGTGATGATGAACAAGTTTCTCCAGAGTTAGAGAATCAAATTGCACAGGCTGCCGCCCAAGCTACTCAACAGATTAGTGCCCAGGCGCAACAGTTTGCTGCCCAGCAAGGGGAGGGTGGTATAGATCCCTTATTGCAAATTCGCATGAAGGAGCTGGAGCTGAAAGAGCGAGATATGCAGCGCAGAGAAGCGGAGGCTCAGTCGCGGCTGGCCTTTGATATGCAAAAAGAGCAAGCGAGAACGGGTCTGGAAGAAACTAAAATTCAACAAGACGCGTCACAAGCTGCAGAACGGATTGCTGTTCAAAGGGAAAAGATAAGAGTTCAATAAATGGAGTACGCGGAGCAAGTAGTTGAGTGTCCGTGGTGCGGACAGATTACTAGATTAGTTCGGCGGGAAGGTCGGTTAGACTGTTTGAATTGCCGCAGAACTGTTTCAAAGTCTTGTGAGGAAGAGGGAGGAGCCGATGCTTCACGCCCTGATACCTAGTTTGATCCCGGCGATAACGGATATAATCGGGCGGTTTTTACCCGAAGATAAAGAAGCTCGAGCCGAGGCGGAACGCGAAATTCATACGCAGCTGACGGCCCATCTTGCAGCGATTGATCTAGCTCAGTTAGATATAAATAAGCAGGAAGCCGCCCACCGATCCACATTTGTGGCAGGATGGCGGCCCTTTATTGGTTGGACTTGTGGCGTTGCTTTGAGCTATACTTATGTCGTTCAGCCGATCCTCGCTTTCGTGTTAACCCAAACAGGGCATCTTGTTTCTTTGCCCACAGTCGAATTAGCGGGTATGATGCCTGTGCTAATGGGGATGCTCGGACTGGGCGGACTTAGAACATTCGAGAAATTCAAGGGAGTTTCGAAATGACGAAAACAGCAACTAGGAAAAATGGGATCACAGAGGTTCTCGCGACTCCCATTATCTATACAACGAAGTTGTTCAAGGTAGATGGAATGTCTGTTTTGGCCCCTAAGCCCATGGAAGTGGGCCCAGAAGTCAATGCTAAAACTTTCTCCCCTGAGCATAAAGGTGGGAATCGGAAGAAGGCTCGTGGTGGCGGAGCGGCTACCAAAGGTCTTACTTTTAGAGGAGTGCGTTAATGGATGGTGTCTGGATCTGCGATAAACTCTTGAAGGCGATTCGAGCAAGAGAGCAGCAGGTTGCATCTATCCTAATCAACAATGAACTCCAAGACATGGCCCAATATAGGACTTTTATGGGGGAAGTGGCTGCGCTTGGATTTGTACAGCAAGAAATATCAGAAATACTAGAGAAAGGAAGCTCTGATGACGACTTCGGGACTATTGTTGCCGGAACGTTTGGCACGAAAGAAGAAGAAGCGTGAGTCCCAAAATTCGGAAACCGCAAAGCTCCCAGTTCCTACTGGTTGGCGTATTCTGATCATGCCCTATATTCCTCCTAAAGTGACAAAAGGGGGGATAGAACTACCGGATGAGGTTCACGAACGGGAGCGGTTGGCCATAAATGTTGGCTTAGTGATGGCCCTTGGGCCGCTAGCCTACCAAGATCCCAGTAAGTTTGGAAACCCCAATGATTCCTATGAGAATTGGGCACCTTGGTGTAAAGAGAAAGACTGGGTTTTATTTGGAAAGTACGCTGGATCCCGGTTACATATTGATGGAGGGGAACTTCGATTACTAAATGATGACGAGATCCTCGCCGTTGTTAATGATCCTTCCGACCTTGTGCATATATAGGTCTTTACTTTTATTGCACTGGGTTTTAACTTGAGACACCCCATGGAGTGAAAACCATGCCAGACGAAATTAAGCAAGCTGACAATTTAGTTGAACTTGAGCCTGAAGAAGCAGTAGATGTTGATATTGCTTCAAAAGATGAAGCCACTGTTCAACCCGTTGAAGTGGATTCACCACTTGATGACGAAATTCCTGAGGAACCTTCTGAAGAAGAACTCGCCAGCTATAGCGCGGGTGTCCGCAAACGGATTGATAAACTTACCGCTAAGTATCGTGAAGCCGAGCGTCGTGAGACAGCGGCCCTGGAATACGCAAAAGGGGTAAAGAATCAAAATGATGCACTTCAGGAGAACTCCCGTCAGGTTAATCAAAAATATGGTGAAGAGTATGCTGGTCGGATCACGACTGATCTGGAAAGCGCCAAACAAAAGTATGTTGCCGCCTATGAAAGCGGCGACCCTGATGCATTAGTAGCTGCGACTACTGAGCTATCTAAGCTAACGGTAGAGAATGCAGCGCTTAATAATGAAGTTCCTGCCTTTAGGCCGCAGCAACCTGTGCTGCAGCAGACACCGGCAACCGCCCCCCCGCCTGACCCTAAGTCTCAAGCGTGGGCCAGCCAGAATGGTTGGTTTGGGGAGGATGAGCCGATGACATATACCGCTTTTGCGATTCATAAAAACCTTATTGAAAAGGGTTTTGATCCTAATTCGGACGCCTACTATTTAGAGATTGATCGTAGGATCCGTGAAGAGTTTCCTCACAAATTCACTGAATCAAGTGAGGGATCACCAACAGCCAAGTCCGGAAGCCGCTCCCCAGTCCAAAGGGTTGCTTCTGCCAATCGTGCTGCTAAATCTACTGGACGCGACACAGTAAGGCTCACTCCTAGCCAAGTGGCTATTGCTAAGAAACTAGGTGTGCCTCTTGAAGAATACGCGAGACAAGTAAAGGAGATCGCTGCAAATGTCTGAAACCACTGATCGTACATCTCGCGCCGCCACTACTCGTGAACAATCTGTGCGACCTACTCAATGGAAGCCGCCGTCTTTATTGGACGCTCCTCCAGCACCTAGTGGGTTTGTTCATCGTTGGATTCGTTCGGAAATGTTGGGCCAAGACGACAAGCCTAATTTTACTAAGCGAATGCGCGAAGGATATGAACCAGTTAGGGCGGATGAGTACCCTGATTTTGATTGTGCAACTATTGAGGATGGAAAGTACAAGGGAGTTATTGGAGTAGGAGGCCTTATCCTGGCTCGACTACCAGTAGAAGTCGCTGAATCACGCAAAGCCTATTTTGCGCAAAGAACATCGCAGCAGATGGCTGCTGTGGATAATGATTTAATGCGAGAGCAGCACCCTGCCATGCCGATTTCTCAGGAAAGAAGCAGTAGGGTCACTTTCGGCGGTTCAACCTCTAAGGAGTAGTTTATCTACTCAGGAGACGTAGACTATGGCGAACATTAATGGAGCCTTTGGACTCCGGCCCCTCGCTAAGATGGGCCAGAATGCCAACTCCACTGGTGTTTCGGGCTATACACAGTATGAAATTGCTAATGCGAACAGCAACGCTATCTACCAAGGCACCCCCGTCATCCCCCTTTCTACGGGGTACATTGACGTTGTGGGCGCTGCGGCGGGTGGCACAGTTGGCCTCCTTGGCGCTTTCATGGGTTGTAAATATGTTTCGAGCACCACGGGGAAACCCACGTGGAGTATGTATTGGCCTGGATCGGGAGCGGACAGTAGTCATCCCATAGAGGCTTTTGTAGCAGATGACCCGATGCAAATTTTCGTAATTGCAACGGACGCATCCTGGACCAGTAAAGCAACAGCGCGAGCTGCTGTTTTTGCTAACGCAAACTTCTCAAGTGGAACAAGCGGGAGCACCACTACTGGTATGTCTTCAGGAGCGCTGGCCATCAGTACCATCAATACTACGAATACACTGAATCTTCGTATTCTAGGTTGGGAGGTGGATCCTTCTAACAATGATTTTTCTGCCGCTGGTGTTGGTGCCACTGTTAGGTTGAACAACCACTTCAATAGCCCGAATGGTGCTATTGCTGGTGGCACTGTTTCAACTACTGGCGTATAGGGGATTGAGACATGGCTATTTCACGAGCACAACTCGTTAAAGAACTAGAGCCTGGCCTCAATGCTCTCTTCGGTCTTGAGTACGCTAGGTACGAAAATGAGTACACAGAAATCTTCAGCACTGAATCTTCGGATCGGGCGTTTGAAGAGGAGGTGATGCTTTCTGGCTTCGGTTCTGCCCCAACTAAGAGTGAAGGTTCTGCCGTCACTTTTGATTCGGCAGCTGAAGTCTACACAGCCCGATATACCAATGAGACGATCGCCTTGGCGTTCGCGCTCACTGAGGAGGCGATTGAAGATAATCTCTACGATCGGCTTTCCTCTCGGTATACTCGCGCACTGGCCCGTTCCATGGCACATACGAAGCAAGTTAAGGCTGCGTCTATTCTTAACAATGCCTTCGATAGTACCTACACGGGCGGGGATGGCCTTGAACTTTGCTCCACTGTGCATACGTTGCAGAGTGGTAATACGTTCCGGAATGAGCCATCTACCGCAGCGGACCTTAATGAGACGTCCCTTGAGAATGCTCTTATCGATATCAGCGATTTTACCGATGAGCGCGGCCTCAACACGGCTCTGCGAGGAATGAAGTTGATTGTCCCAGCAAACCTTCAGTTTGTTGCCGATCGGCTACTTGAGTCAGACTTGCGTCCTGGTACAGCAGACAATGATGTAAATGCAATCCGGAATATGGGGATGGTGCCACAGGGGTACGCTGTGAATCACTTCCTTACCGATACGGATGCATGGTTCCTCTTGACTGATGCGCCAAATGGCCTCAAGCACTTCCAGAGAACCCCGATTCGTACGGCGATGGAGGGAGACTTCGATACTGGTAATGTACGGTACAAAGCCCGTGAGCGTTACAGTTTCGGTTGGTCTGATCCTCGCGGTATTTACGGATCTCCTGGAGCGTAGTATAGTGGGGGGAGGGGAAACTCTCCCCTCTACTTTTCTGGGATAATTTAGCCCTAGCGACTGACCCAGCAGACGCTTACAAAGACTCTAGGGCAAAACCTTTGTAAGGAGGTGTACCATGGGTACGACACGTTTTTCTGGTCCAATTATGTACAGCGGTCACGGCAGTGACTCCAGCGCACTTGGATCATGGTTTAAAAATCTTCCGATGCAGATCAATCCTGATTTTGTCTTCAAGTATGATGACTTTACGGGGATTGATATTGATGACACTGACGACTGGACAAAGGAAGTCCTCAATAGTGGTACATTAACTTGCCTAGCAGATCATGTTGGCGGATGGGCCAAATCCACTGGAGATGG
>Ga0098057_1000742_pt1 | contig 10713 bp, 5 predicted proteins | sample 18_taG_FD_77072 | JGI IMG/M metagenome (GOLD analysis project Ga0098057, IMG submission 77072) | Marine viral communities from the Subarctic Pacific Ocean - 18_ETSP_OMZAT15316 metaG | ecosystem: Environmental > Aquatic > Marine > Oceanic | place: Pacific Ocean | collected 2015-01-19 | reverse complement strand
CGCGACATGCCCGCCGGTGCGCAGCACAAGTCCCGCGCCGCCAAAGGTCATCCAGATCATCAGATAGCGCGCCGCCTCGTCTGCCCAAGGCAGCGAATGGGCGGTCACATAGCGCAAAGTGATATTGGCACCGACGACCAGCGTCATTGCCGAAAGCATGAGGATCAGCGCCCAACCGTTCAACGCCACGAAAATGGTTTCCAGTCTCTTCACGGCTTCCCCTCGCCCGATGTCGCCGGCACCCGTTGGATGCCGGCGGTATTGCTCACTCGAAGTTTACGATCGAGTCGACCAGCTCTTGGCCGTAGGTGTCATAGTAGCCTTCATAGGCCGATTTGATCGACGCCTGAAACGCGGCTTTCTCTTCGGCGGACAGGGCGTTTACTTCCATGCCACGCTCTTTCAGCGTTTCCACACCCGAGGTTTCGACATTGTCGACATAGCCCCGCATCGCGGCAGCCGCTTCAGTTGCGGCTTTTTCCATCGCGGCTTTCTGATCATCGTCAAGCCCGTCCCAGAAAGGTTTGGACACCAGCAGCATCGCGGGCGAATAGACGTGGCCCGACAGGGTCAGATATTTCTGAACTTCGTTCAGCTTGACCGAAACGATCACCGACAGCGGGTTTTCCTGACCGTCGATCACACCTTGCTGCAACGACGAAATCACCTCGGGCCAAGCCATCGGCGTGGGGGCGGCTCCCATGGCGTCGAAGGCCGCGAGGTGCACGGGGTTTTCCATCGTGCGGATCTTCAGCCCTTCGACATCGGCAGGCGTGTGGATCGCATTGCGGTTGTTGGTGATGTGGCGAAAGCCCTGTTCGCCCCATGCCAGACCGTGCAGGCCGACAGTGTCGAACTCGCCCAGAATGTCCTGACCGATGGGCCCGTCCAGCACTGCGCGGGCGTGATCCAACCCGCTGAACAGGAACGGAATGTCAAAAACACCGGTGGAGGGGACGAAGTTCGCCAGCGTGCCCGAGGACACGATTGTTGCCTCGATGGTGCCCAGTTGCAGCCCCTCGATCACTTCACGTTCGCCGCCCAGACCCGAGGACGGGAAATGCTTGAAGCTGAACTGGTCGCCGGTTTCCGCCAGCACCACCTCTTCGAATTTCTGCGCCGCGACGCCGTAGTGGCTGTCGGGGGCCAGAGCATAGCCGATCTTGATCTCGGTCTGCGCGGCGGCGGCACCCGCCAGCGCGACAAACGCGCTTGCGGCCGCAAAATGTGTCAGATTGAATTTCATGGTAACCTCCCAGTAACCTTGTGGATGTGCTATCTAAACCCACCAAAGCTGACAAGATGCAGCCCTCGTGGTACCGCGCAACGCTGGCTTAGCCCTGCGCGGATTTCCGGAACAACTTTACCAGCTCGGGCACATAGGCCTGACCATGCCCCGCCTCGACCGTTCGGGCGAGCGCGGCAGAGACGTTATCGGCGACGGTCTGTTGCGCCCCCGATGCGGTCGACATGGCACGGTAATAGTCGATGTCTTTTTGTGCATTGCTGACGAAAAAGGGCAGCCCTTCGCGGTCACCTTGCGTGATATAGGGGGCCAAACGCTCAAGCGCGACACTGGCCCCGCCACCACCGGCCAAAACATCCACAAAGACCTGCGGATCGATCTGTGCATCGGCGGCCTGCGCTGCGGCCTCGGCCAGCAGGGTCATGAACCCGACCGACACATAGTTATGCAGCAACTTCAACCGGTGCCCGTGACCAAGCGCACCGACGTGGTCGACCGTATCGGTAAAGCTTGCCAGCACGGGCTGGACCTTTTCCAGCACCGCGGCGTCGCCCCCCACCAATAGGTTCAACGCCCCGTCATGGGCGTGTTTCGCCGTGCGCGTCATCGGCGCATCCAGATAGGCCCCGCCCGCGGCCTGCACCGCGTCGCCCATACGCAGGGTGCTGTCGGGCAGCGCGGTCGAACAATCGACAACCACCGCACCGGGTTTCAACGCCGACACCAGCCCGTGATCGCCGGTGACAATCGCCTCCACCTGAGGCGATCCCGTGACGCAGAGTATGATCACATCACTCACCGCCGCCAGCGCGGCAGGCGTGTCATACGCCACCGCGCCAAGGCCCGTAATCTCGTCTACCGGCTGGTTGCCGGGGTGATCCAGAAAGCCCAGTTCGAACTTGCCCTTGCGCAAGACGTTCCGCGCAATGCCGTGGCCCATCAGACCGACACCGATAATGCCAACTTTCATCGCGTTCCTCCCTTTGTCCCGCAGCGCGGTTTAATCCGCGTTGATCCAGATCGCTTTGGTGTCCAGATATTCTTCCAGATGCTCGGTCCCGCCTTCGCGGCCATAACCCGACATCTTGACCCCGCCAAAGGGCACCGCTGGATCAATGGCGTGATACATATTCACCCAGACCGACCCTGCTTTCAGCCGATGCGCCAGCTTGTGCGCCGTCCCCAGATTGGTCGAGAATACGCCAGCAGCCAGCCCATAGGGCGTGTCATTGGCGCGGGTCACGACCTCGTCCAGATCATCGAACGGCAGCGCGGAAATCACGGGGCCGAAGATCTCTTCGCGGGCGATGCGCATGTCGTCGGTGACGCCGCCAAAAACGGTGGGCTGGATGAAATGCCCACCCTCCAGCGCCGCCCCTTCGGCACGTTGCCCGCCGGTCAGAACCGTTGCGCCCTCGGCCGGACCGTCCGACAGGAAACCGGCGATCCGTTCAGCCTGACGGGCCGAGATGATGGGCCCGATATCCGTGCCCTCATCAATCCCCTGCCCGATCTTCAGCCCTGCGGCAAACTCCGCCACACGGCGGGTGAATTCGTCATGGATCTCGCGCGCCACAAACAACCGCGATCCGGCGATGCAGATCTGACCCGAATTGGCAAAGACCGACATGGCCGCGACCGGCACCGCCTTGTCGATATCCGCATCCTTACAAACGATGACCGGCGATTTCCCCCCCAGCTCAAGCGAGACGCGTTTCAACGTGCCCGTCGCCGCGCGGGCAATCGCCTGACCGGTGGCGGTTGACCCGGTGAACACGATCTTGTCCACATCCGGATGCGCCGCCAGCGCGGCACCGGCATCAGACCCCAATCCGGTCACCACATTCAGCACCCCGTCGGGCAGCCCCGCCTCTTGCATCAACCGCGCGATCATCAGCACCGTCAGCGACGCCTCCTCGGACGGTTTCAACACCACGGTGCAGCCGGTCGCCAGCGCGGGCGCGATCTTCCAGACGGAACCGGCGATTGGCGCATTCCACGGGATGATCGCCCCGACCACGCCCACGGGTTCACGCACGGTGGATGAATAGATCTCGCCGGGGAAGGAGTTCGGGATTGTCTGGCCGTGGATCATCACCGCCTGCCCCGCATAGAACCGCAACATCCCCAAAACGCGACGGCTGTTGGCCAGCGTGCGCTGGATCGGCATCCCCATATCCAACGTGTCCGACAGGCACAGGCGTTCCCATTCGGCCTCGAACTTGTCGGCGATGCGCAGCAGCAGCGCCTGACGCTCGAACGGGGTGAACTTGGCCCAAGGCCCCTCGAACGCCGCGCGGGCGGCTTTCACGGCGGCATCAATATCCGCCGCGCCCCCCTCCGGTACGGTCGCCAGCAAAGACCCGTTCGCCGGATTGCGCGCATCCATCTCTGCGCCCGATTGGGCCGGGCACCATTTACCGTTGATGAACATCGGCCGAAAGCTGCCGTCATACAGCGCGCTCGCCAAAGCGTTCCAGTCTTTCATACGTGTCTCCCTTGCTTTGCAGACCACCGCGTAGATGGCGTCTTTCTGCACCTCGGATCGAGGCGCCGCAAGGTAAGGCAGGCGAATTAATCCAACTTTTTGAAAGTTTTACGGCAAAGGTATGCCCGAATGGCCCGCAAACCTGTGTTTTGTCAGGATATTCGGGCCGTCTCTTTGGTGTTTGCGGGAACGGGCACCCCATCAGGCCGCCCGCCCCACGTCAGAACTTGAGCGAGAGACTCGCCCCGATGTCGTGGCTGTCATAGTCGAACAACGCCACATTCGATTTCGCCCGCGTGTAGGTATAGGTAATGCGCGGCACGTATTTCCCGATCTGCACCTTATTGTGCTGCACGGTGAAGGTGAGGCTGGTGGTGTCATCCTCGCGCGGGGTCGTCGTGCCGGGGAAGATCCCGTCGTATCTGTCCTGTTCGTATGCCAGTATCGCTCCGGTCGAGAGGCCCGATTTCCACTGTTTGTCGATCCCCATCGACACGCCGGTTTCATGGTGATCCAGATGCGCGCGCTGTGTCGTTTCGCGCAGCTGCGACAGGCCGAAGGATAGCCCGAGCGTCGGCGTCAACCGATGTTGGTACGAGACCGAAGCCCGCATCCGGTGCCCGTCCCGAAACGGGCTTTGGTCATAGGTCTGCCGATCAAATCGCAGCGCACCCGACACCAGATCACGCGGACGCAGCTGATAGGCTCCGCGCAGCTCCGCGCCCCACCGGCGTCGCACGATGTCTGAATCAGAAAAGCTCAGCTCGGCAATCGGCCCGAAAGAGAACCGCCCCCGCTGCCCGCCACGAATGACATCGAACCGTGCGACGGCCGTGGTTTCCGTGTTCAGCGCGGAATCGTAGAATTTCGCATCCAGACTGGCGGTGCCCACGCCGGACCATCTTTCATTCCACTGCCAGCGCCGCCATGCGGTGCCGCCAATCGCCAGCCCCACCCCGGAAGACGCGCGCGACGCAGGGTTCAACGTGAACGGCACCCCGCCAATCAGGATCTCCTGCTCGGCACTGCCGCGGGTCTGGTTTGACGACGGCAACAGCGCGAACCGCAGGGCAAAGCCACCGGGCTTGCGCGAGGTATTGTTCAGGATAAAGGTCTGCAATCCGGCGCGCAGCTGTTCGTCGGCGGTTTCCGCGACCAACCGTTCCGCATGATAGCGCGCAGCGGTCACATCACCGCGATAGGCCAGCAGTAGGGTCAGCTCTCGTCTTGCGGGTTCATAGTCGGGCGCGATGCGTACCAGATCGCGAAACAGATCAACCGCCGCCGCAGGCTGGTTCTGGCGCATCAGGATTTGACCTTCGAGATAGGCCTGATGCAACGGCCCGTTCGGATCCCCCTTGACCAACTGCGCCAGACTGGCCCGCGCGGCGTCATAGTTTCCCTGTTCCAGATAGTCCTGTGGTGTCGCGGCCTGCGCCTGTCCGGGCGATTGGCACGCCAAAAGAACGCCCATCAGGGCGGCAAAAAGAAGATGTTTCATGGATTAACCCTCAAGCAGTTAAATCGGCGTGAAACCTGAACTCTGCACTGCGTCTCCCACATGAAATAATGGGGAGACGCAGGCATGGCTTGAGGTCATGCCCACGCCCAGAGAAGCGGGACCCGTAATTTGATCGACGCTTCTCTATCCCGTTGTCGTCGACCTTAGTCGACTTTGTCGGCCGAGAAGTAGCCGTTCCCGTTCAGCGACCCGTCGTCAGCGCCGATACCAAATGTCAGCGCACCGGCAACCTGTTCGGCGTTTGGCCCATAAAACGCACCGGAGTACGTCCCTTCGGCGCTATTGACGTCGATATCGCTGATGAAGTCCGCATCTGCCGTCAATGTCCCGGCAAAACCGTTGTTATCGAACGTGGTTTTATCCATCGCGATGGTCCCTTCAACGGCATCACGTTCACCGTCTTCGGGGTCTTCGATGGTGGTGTTCCCGATGGTGCCCCAGATCTCGCCGGCGCCAAAGTCTGCCGTCATCGCGATCTCGCTACGCACCTTGTACCGGCTTTCGCTGTTCGATTCGAAGCCGCTGTTTGGCACAACATTGATCCGCGACCGGCCCGTATATTCGGCTTTTGGCAGATCCTTCAGATCTTCATCCGCCGTCTCTGTGCCAAAGATCGCAAAGGTATTGTCACCCGACACATGACCTTCGGCGTTCTCTGAAGTCCGGAAAATGCTTACCACCTGGGCAAAGCCATTGCCCGCCGTCAGCAGTTCGTCTACCGGACCATTAAAGTTATAGACGCCGGCGAATTTGCCATCCACCTCGACCTCGTAGCCGTCACCTTCGCCATTCACGTCGGCAGGGGTGAACGCCAGCTCTTCGCCGTCGATGGTCACGGTCAGCGCGCCATCGTCATTGCGCTTGATCGACGCGGTGACATCAGTCGTCGTGCTGGTTTCCCCGGTGTGATAGTTCAGGTTCTGCAAGGCGACGCCCACGGCGCGCGCGGTCAGTGTCTTGCCTGACGCGATCGCAGCACCGGCATCGACCGGATCACCGTCCTCGTCTGTTGCAAAGGTCCGTTTGGCCTGCGCCTCTTCGGTGATGTCTGTCACATCAATCACCTTGTCGACCCCGTTCGATGACCCGCAGGCCGCGACGCTCAGCGCCAGCGCGGTCGTTGTCATCAGTTGCATGTAAAGTTTCATTTCAATGCCCTTTCTAAATAGCCCCAAGCGGGCGGGTGCCTGCCGAAATCGCAGCAGGTTAAGAAAGGTTAAAAATCGACCGTAAACGTACCGTAAATTTTTGCGCGGCGCTCCGTGAAAAAACCGTGAAAAAAGAACGCATCAGGCGGTTTTTCATCGCTAAAAGCTCAGAGGGCCTAACCTATAGTTGCGACAGATATGCCAGCGCCTGTTTGCTTGGCATAAAAAAGTACCCCCCCGCCACCGTTCGGGTGAAATCCACGGGCGCAGGCTGTGCGCCCCCCTCCCCTTCCGCGCGGGACATCGGGCACATATCCAGCGCCAGCGACTCCTCCGACCCCGGAATAATGAACTTATCACCCTTCTGTTTCGGCGTGATCAAAGGGTCCGGCCCATGCCGCCCGCCGTGGAACCCGTCTGCGTTGATCCAGGTCTGCTGCACGAACTCGAACTGCCGTTCGATATTGGCGTTAAAGCACATAAAGAAGGTGCCTTCCTCTTGCTCAACCGGCGGTACGGTTTCGGTATCGCGCCGCACCCAGCCCGCGTCGACCAAGCCTGCGTCCTGCGGCGTGTCAAACGCGCTGCTATAGGTCCGGCCCCGCCGCAACAGCCGATGGCGGTTGTTGATCTGCAATGTGATCTCGTGACCGGGGCGGAAACTGTCGCGCGGATTGGCGCGGCGGATATGCGACCCGATCGGGCAATACAGCCCCAAGGGGTCGTCCTCACCGTGGCGGAAATCATTGTCGGGGATCACCGGGCGCAGCAGATCGCGCGGTATGCCAAGGGGGCCGACCTCATGCTCCAGCTCTGACAAGGCATCGTTGAACGCGGCCCAGCCCTGCGCCGTCCAGATCGTCTCATCCATGCTCAGCCCGCCATGCACGCCCAAACGGCCGCTTCCCCTTGGCGTGCGTGTCCGGTCAAGGAACTGCTGCAGCGCAACAAGATGGCCGTCGGTCGCAGGGCGCTGGCCCGCGGCGGCCTGCAATGCCTTGAGGCGCAGCCCGACATAGCGACGCACGACCGCGTGATAGCGCGCGCGGTTGCGCAGGCTGCGCGACACCGAAGGGTTGCGCGCCAGTGAACTGCCGTCCGCCCACCGACCGATGATCTTGGCGGTGATCCATTGCTCCATCCAGATCTGCCGTGCATCCGGCCCCATAGGCACATCGCCATAGGGCGACTGATCCATCTGCCCGCGCTGCATATCCCCCAGCACGATATCCTTGTCGCCGGGCATGTGGTCGCCCTGCCGGATCCTGATGTCGGCCTGCATATCCTCGCGGATCGCATCCGCGATGCCCTTTTGCGGCAGATGCCGCGCCTCAAGCCCGCGCGCCTTGGCCGCCACAAACTCCTTCATGGCCTTGTCATTGTGCAAGATCTGCCGCACCGCCAGAAAGCTCCCGCCGCGGCCAAAATCACGCTGGTCCCCCAGATGCAGCCGCCCAAAGCGCGGCACCAGATCCGTCACCGGCCGCTCGACCGCCGACAGACCCTGCGCCGCCGGCGTATCGGCGGGCACGGTGATCGCCAGCGGCAGGTAGCCCCGGGAGTCGGGATACCCCAGGATGAACTCCCCCGCGCCGACCACATCATCCGGCGCGGCCTTGCCTTTGGCAAAGGCCTGGGTGTGGCGCATGATCGGCTGCGAGATACCGTCACGCGTGCCGAACCCGTCGCTATGGGCCAAGCCGCGGCGTTGCAGATCCGCCCGCACGATACTGTCCACCGCGATGCCATATTGCTCGAACATCACGGTCAGCGTGTCGTCGGTCGCCGCCTGCTCCGAAGGATCGCGGGCATAGGACAGCAGCAAAGCGTGCGCGGCGCCGTCGCTCCATCGCCAGCGGGCGGGATCGGCGGGCGTGCCCGCATCGCCCAACACCCGCGCCCGTGCCGCCATGCCGCTGGCAAAGGCGTGGGGCAACGTCGCGCGCCCGTCGTGGGGCGTGTCGGGAAACCCCAGCAGCGACAGCCCGCCAGAGGACAGGGCAATGAAATGCGCCGGATAATCGGGATAGGCGTCGCCAAAGCTCAGCCGCGCATCCCAGGGTGCACCGGGGGTTTCGGCATTGCGCGCCTCTTGCAGCAACTGCGCGATCAGGCGTTTGCCCCCCTGCCCCGTGTCAAAGCGCAGCACCCGCGCGGTCATCAACGGATGCCGCCCCAGCCCGTTGAACAGCAAGGTCTGCACCTGGTCCGTCTCGAGCGCATCGGCGGGGCGCGGCGCGGTGTAGAATAGGGTGGCCCACGCGCGATATTCGTCATGGGTCAGCGCCCGCGCCAGCCCGTCGCGCACCAGCGCATTGGTGCGGATCATCCCTGTGGTCAACTGCGGAAAGCGGCTGTACCAGACCTGAGTCTGCACCTGCTGGCGCCGCACCCAGCGTTTGAACCTGTCGCCGTCCTGCGCCCCATCCAGAAAAAACCACCGGCTGCGCGGAAAACCCACGCAGTTATTCCACGCCATCGTCTGGCCGCGGTGCACCTTGGTGATGAAATCCTCGAGGTAGCTTTCCCAGCTGCCGTCGTAATTGCCCTGAAAGATCAGCTTTTGACTGCCTTTGGGGCAGTACCAGCGCGCATAATGGATCGTGGCGAAATCGGTGACAAAGCCGGGGCGGAACCACAGGATCTTCATATATTTGATGATGTGGAACGCCAGCGCCGTGGTCAGCCGCCGCAGCAGGCCGGGCTTCAAGGCACTGACCGAGGTGATGTGGTTCTGCGCGTAGCCGGGCAGATCCTCCATCGCTTGCACGGCGGCGACGTGATCATGGGGCGCATAGCGGTCATCCGGCGTCTCGCGCGTCTCGACCCGCCGCAACCATGCCAGCACCCCGCCCGCCACCGTAAGCCCCAGCAACAGCGGCACCATCCAAAGCGAGACATAGACATCCGCCGCCTGCAACAGACTGACAATACCAAAGGCGACCAGCCCCACAGGCAGCACCAGCGCCAGCAGCGCAAAGACCGCCAAGGGCTTCAGCCCCAGCCCCGCATATTTCGCGATAAACCCCGAGAAGGGGAAATCCTTGTGCCGCGAGAATCGCGGATAGCGATGGGATGGGCGGTACAGCAGCGCCGCTTTCGCAGGGTCCTCCTGCATCTGTTTGCGGATATCGGCCACCAGATCTGCAGGGTCCGTGGTGCCCTCGGCTGCGCGCTGTCGCACCTGCGCCTCGGCCCAGTCATAGAGGTTTTTCTCCGCCTCGATCTGGCGCACGGGCATATGTTCGGTGCCGTTGAAGTTCACCCCGATGGTGCCCCAGGGCTTGGTATCGGGGTGCAGCAGATGCGCGCGCACCGCCGCGATAAACCCGCCCTGCGCATCTTTCAGAAACGGCAGCACGGTCGAACAGGGCGCGTCGATCTGTTGCGCCAGCCGCGCCAGCGCGTCCCGCGGCATGCCATCGGTGTTGAACTCTGCCAGCAGATGCGTGGGCCGCGCATCAAGCCGCGTCTCGGCCCCCAGATTGACCAGATTGAGGCTTGCGAAATGCACGATCCCCGTGCCCTCAAGCCCCTGCTTCAAATCCGATGTCTCCTCCTGCAACCCCGCCAAGACCGCGCGCAGCGCCTCTATATCCACCCCCTCTTTTAAGGGCACAGGTGCCACGATCGTCGACTGTGCCGCGTGGCCTTCCACCATGTCGAACCGCATCCGCAAGCGGCCCAGATAGGGGCCATAGAACTTTGGGCGCTCGGGCAGAAAGGCGATGCCGGGGCGCGACAGGATGATCTGGAATGCCTCGGTGATGATCTCATGCGCCATCTCGTGCCCCAGACAGTGATGCATCCCCAAACCAAAGGACAGATCCGGCAGCGTGGTGCCGTCCTTGGCCAGGAACCCCTCTCCCGGCATGAAGCGGTTGGGGTGTTTCACCACCCGCGGATCATGCAGGGCTTGCGCTGTTGCCAGAATGACCACGGCACCGGGTTTGATCCGCCTCAGCGCCTCGGGCAGGCCGTGGGTATCGCCGGCCTCTTTGCGCAGGCGGAACTGGCCGGGAAAAAGCGACGGATTGAAGCGGGCGATCTCGAACAATATGTCACGCAGGGCCAAGCGGGCCTGCGGGTCGTCGGGGGAAGCTTCGGCCCGCGCGGCACAGCGCAGCGCCTGATGGAACTGGTCCGGCTTGCGGCGCATCTGGTCGAGTATCTTGCCCGCCGCAAGCGCGGTGGTGGGCACAAAGCCGGTGATCACCCCGAACAGGATCACCCGCACGGTGTCTTTGTCCGACTGCTCCCAAACCGGCCCGCCATCGCCCTGCCGCGCGACCTGATCCATCAACCCTTG
>Ga0098057_1000741_pt1 | contig 10719 bp, 9 predicted proteins | sample 18_taG_FD_77072 | JGI IMG/M metagenome (GOLD analysis project Ga0098057, IMG submission 77072) | Marine viral communities from the Subarctic Pacific Ocean - 18_ETSP_OMZAT15316 metaG | ecosystem: Environmental > Aquatic > Marine > Oceanic | place: Pacific Ocean | collected 2015-01-19 | reverse complement strand
TTGCCAAATTTCTTTTGAATCTACGTCAAGCATAGAGATTTCTCCTTTGAAAGCGGCGCCGGTATCAACATTCCACACATTTGCGAAATTAGAGGGTTTATCGAAACCAACTCGGGTTACAGGCGTGTGACCGATATAGATTTCCTTAAAAAGCTTTAGCCGTTTTGGATATTTATCGTTTTCTTCTGAAATATTCGAATCCATTGCGCAGACCATTTCCCAAAGGGTTCGGTCCCAATAGACCAAGTTTGGGTAGTATTCGTTTTGCGGCCCGTGCTGATTGGTAAATCCCGCATGCAGATAAAGACGGTTTTCGGAATCGATGTGAAAATTCATCAAACTTTCATAAAACTGAAGATGCTTTTCCTTTTCTGCCTCGGAAATTTTTGAATAGTTTTTTACGCTACTTTCACCGCCCTGATTGAGCCACATAGGGTTTTTCTCTCCAAATTTCAAATATTTGTAAAGTAATTCGTCGTGGTTTCCGCGAATGAAAATACAATCATTTTTTTCAGAAAAATCAATTAAATACGAAACCACCTCGGCAGATTCGCTCCAGCCGTCCACATAATCGCCCACAAAAATATATCTTGTATCCTTCGGAAGATCTGCAGTTTCCAATACTTGTTTCAAGGCTCTAAAACCTCCGTGAATATCACCAATTACAACTGTTCTCATTAGGATGAAAATAAGTAAATAAGCGCAATTGCCAAAATTATAGCAAGCACCAAAAAGAAAATTTTCCAAAAAGAATACGGTCGTTCGCCCGAAATGACACCACTTTGTCCATTTACAAAAAAGTTATAGCGTTTGCCTTTAAATTTATAGGTGCTTATGTAAACCGGAAGCAGAATGTGCTTAAAAGTTTCTTCGGTCAGTTTCATTTTCATGGAAGAGACTTGTTGCGTATCTCCACCAATATCGCGCCGTACCCAACTATCTGCAATTTGTTCTGCAACTTTGTTACTTTCATTATGTCCATCCAAAAGCGGAATTGTGTATTTTTCGGTAACGAAACCAGCCAAATAGGAATTGTCAAAAGGTTTCAACAATTGTAAATTCCATCGTGCAATCTTTTGCGGAATAACCCCTGTTTTTTGACCGGAAGCCTTTATTAATGTATCATCCACAAAACCCGAAACGCTACCTGAAGCTGGATACCAACGGGTTCTCCTTTCCTGGACGGTTCTTCTATTTTTGCCGCTTCCAACGGTTTTGGTAACATAATAATATTCCCCACGCTGTCCTGTATAATCTGCATAAAGTTGGGCGTCAAATGTCCAATAAGGTGCATATAAACCTCGTGTTTTTTCAGGATCTATGGCAGCTTTTTTAAGATTGTTGGGAGCAAACCAAAGGCCATCAACCCAAGTTTTAAAAATTTGATGCGCCTTTTTTTGATCAATCTGAAATGGCAAAACAGCCCCCGGAAGAATCCACTCCTCTTTATAGGCATCTTCAATAATTAAAGGCGAACCGCAATAAATACAGGAAAGTGATTTGTAGTTTTCCTCAATATGTTGATTGGCGCCACAATTTTTACAGTGAAGCATGGTGATTTCCTCACTGTGTTTTTGCGAGCCCATCTTTTCGAGATAGGGTTTCAATTCCAATTCCTCAAAACCATTTTCTGAAGGAGCAATTTCTTGTTTATAACCACAATAATCGCACTTCAGCTCGGTTGTTCCCGGTGCATAGGTAAGCTCTGCGCCACAATTGACACAAGATTTTTTAAGTTCAGATTTTTTGGGTGAAATTTCTTCCATGAAGTTATTCTTCCAAAGGAATTAGTATTTCAGAATTGTTTCAAAATCAATTATTGCGGTGGAAGTGGCGGTGGTGTATTTCCGCCCAAAAACGATTTCAATTCTTCAATTTGCTGAAGCGGTGTCCATTCTGCCAAACCGGCTTTCCAAACTAAAGTGTCTTTATTCACAGTTCTGCTCGCAAACAAAGATTGCAACTGCTCAAAACTCACCGGACCGGTCTGTGTGCCATTGACAGCGTAAAAATATTGGACTGCTGCAGGCATTGGTGGTGGCATCATGCCACCCTGTTGCTGTTGTTGCTGAGCTTGCTGTTGCCCCATTTGTGGGTTCATCATGCTGCCCATTTGTTGTGCCAACACAAAGCCCATTCCCATACCCATTCCAGCACCGGCGGTTCCGCCTTCGTTGGCTGCAGCAGCTTCAATGGCTTTTGCGGTTTTGAATTTGGTTAATTTGTCCAGATCCAACTTGTCGATTCGGCTGTATTCGAAGATTTCCTTTTTAAGATCTTCAGGCATGGAAACGTTTTCAATAAAGAATTTTTCCAAAGAAATTCCCACGCTGTTGAATTCTGGCTGCATCACTTCCTTACAGGTTTCGGAAAGTTCGGTAGTATTTGCAGCGTAAAGTTCTATTGGTAATTTCGCTTCACCAACAGTATCAGTAAATCGTGTGGCAATAAGACTTTTTAAATGTTCATTTATTTCGAAATTTGTGAAGTTATTGTCTGTTCCAACGATGTCAACTATAAATTTTCCAGCATCGTTAATTCTGAAGGCATAGGTTCCAAAAGCACGAATTTCTACCAAACCGAAACGGTCATCGCTCAAGGTTATCGGGTTTTTTGTTCCCCATTTTTCATCCGTAAAAAGATGGGTATTTACAAAATACACCTCCGCCTTAAAAGGGCTGTCAAAACCATACTTCCACCCTTTTAAGGTGGTTAAAATGGGAAGATTCTGCGTGTTCAGAGTATAAGTTCCAGGCTTAAAAACATCTGCCAATTGGCCTTCGTTTATAAAAACCGCGGTCTGCCCTTCGCGGACTATAAGTTTTGCGTTGTTTTTTATTTCGTTTTGGTAGCGTTCAAAACGGTGACAAATGGTGTCATCGGTATAATCCAGCCACTCGATGATGTCAATGAATTCATTGCTTAGTTTTTCTTTTATTTTGTCGAAGATGCCCATATTTTCATATTTATATTAATCAAGTTTAAAGATATAAAAATAGGTTGAAAACAAATTAATTATAACTCACCTTCCGCAAAATGCGCAGCGATTCCTTTGAAAGTTGATAGGCTTCGGCATCATAATCCCTTAAAAAATCTTTTGCCTCTTGTAATTTATCCTTCGCATCTTCAAAGCTATTTAGATAGCAAATGAGATAGGTTGAGGGAAGATTTCGCAAATCTTTTTCTTCGGAAGCGGTAAGCGGAATGTTCTTTTTCAGCTTTTCCAAAACTGCGTTGTTTGCGTTATATATATGGTAAAGGGTCTTTTTGTTGAACTGTGGCGGTTCAAAAATAAGCTTGGACTCCATATTATATGAGCCGTTTTCTTTGAAGTGAATTGTAACTTCTTCCAATGGATAATATTTGAATTGTTCGTTGAGGCCCAAATGCACATATTCCACAGTTTTGAAGTAATCATTTGTAAACTCAATACTTACTTCGTCCAATGCCGAATAAAATAGCCGAACCTGCTCGTTGATCAATTCAATATCAACACGGGAATAATACAAATTTTTCCTTGCCTTTTTAGGATTTCCTGCCCAACAGACTACAAATTGTTCCTTAAAAACTTTGTAATGGCTTTCCAAATCTTTGTGGCGATTGTTTATGAAATCCATCACGCCGTCCAGCGTGAGTTCAATATTGTTTTTGGCAGCATTTTCAATGGATTTTACGATTTCTGAATTCACATCTTTTATCTCAATATCAAAATCCTTCGGCATTGAAATACTGCCATCGCGAAGAAAAATGGAACCGCCCCAATATTTCCAAATGTTTTTGCGCAAAGAAGTGATCAATCCATTGGGGCGAATGGTTACCAGCCCAACAACTTTGTCTGAAGGCAAATTAGGGAACGCCACGTTTTCATAAATAATGAGCGGAGCATTGGTAAGGTAGGCGTTTATAAGGTTTTGGATTTTGCTGTCGTCAAAAAAATCAACGCCAGTTATTTCATTGGTTTCGTCCTCAACGCCAATTACGATAAAGGAATTATTTGCCGGATTGCTGTTACTGAGCGCACAAATATGTTTTAAAAATTTCGCCTTTCCTTCTTTGGTGCCGAGATCTATTTTTCGCTTTTTATCATAGAAACTACTCTCGTCGTTATGGGCGAGGAGGTTTTTGATGAGAAGTCTTTTATTGATCATTTATTTTCAATGTCTGGTCGAGCGCAGTCGAGACCAATTTAAAAGAGAAATTCTAACTTTTAAGAAACCTCTCGACTGCGCTCGGGATGCATCTTAGTTTAATTTTTATTTACAATTGTCGAAGAAGCCTGGTCCAAACACATAACAGTCAAATCTGCAATATTAACATGCGGCGGACGCGTTACGGCGAACCAAATAATATCGGCAATATCTTCGGGTTTTAATGGCGTATAACCTTTATAGACTTTTTCGGCTCTTTCAGAATCACCCTTAAATCGCACTTCGCTGAATTCAGTCTTAACCAAGCCTGGATTTATGGCGCCAACTTTTATTCCCTTACCGTTCAAATCCAATCGCATGCCCTGGTTTATGGCGTCCACAGCATGTTTACTGGCGCAATATACGTTTCCTTTGGGGTAAATTTCCTTTCCGGCAGTGCTACCAATATTTATAATGTGGCCTCTTTTTCGCTCAATCATTTTTGGCAGAATAGTTTTGCTTACATAAAGTAAACCTTTCACATTAATGTCCAGCATGGCATCCCAATCCTCAATGCTACCTTCCTCAATAGTGTCCATTCCGTGGGCGTTACCGGCATTGTTTATTAAAATATCAATTTCTGAAAATTGCTGCGGAAGTGAGTTGATTGCCGAAAAAACTTCTTCTTTATTGCGGACATCAAAACGCAAAGTATGAACTTCGGTCGACGTTGAAAGCTCTTCCAACAATATTTTCAATCTATCTTCCCTTCTTCCGCAGAGAATTAATTTCAAACCATTTTTAGCGAAAAGTTTTGCAGTTGCCATCCCGATTCCCGAAGTTGCGCCTGTTATAAATGCAGTTTTGTTTTTCATAAATTATTTTTCTTAAAAGTACTACTTCTGAAATACTTCATAAAAGCATTTTTATAAATATTGAAATACTTTAAAAAGCTTGCCATCGCTAAGAAAAATTTAAATTTTCCTTTTTTTTATTTTAACCAATTGTTAACAGGCTTTTAATCAATAAATTTTCAATTTGCACCGTCTTTTTATAAAGGCTTTAAATTGAATCTAAATACGGTATGGAAAATACAAATTCGACCTTTGACATTGGGGCATTAAATGAAAAAATTGAAAGGGAAAGTGCTTTTGTAGATGTGCTTTCTATGGAAATGAATAAAGTAATAGTAGGCCAGAAACACATGGTAGAACGTCTTATGATTGGACTTTTGGGCCAAGGCCACATTCTTTTGGAAGGTGTTCCCGGACTTGCAAAAACCCTTGCCATAAATACACTTTCAAAAGCTGTTCACGGTAGTTTTAGCCGCATACAGTTTACTCCAGATTTACTTCCTGCAGATGTTGTGGGAACGATGATCTATAACATGAAGGCGAACGATTTCAGCATAAAAAAAGGACCGATCTTTGCCAACTTCGTTCTTGCGGACGAAATTAACCGTGCTCCCGCAAAAGTACAATCCGCACTTTTGGAGGCGATGCAAGAAAAGCAGGTTACCATTGGCGAAACCACTTTTACGCTCGACAAACCATTTTTGGTAATGGCAACCCAAAACCCGATAGAACAGGAAGGAACCTACCCATTGCCCGAAGCGCAGGTTGACCGTTTTATGCTGAAAACGGTTATAAAATATCCACAGATTGCCGAGGAGCAACTGATTATTCGCCAAAACTTAAAAGGCGCATACGATCAAGTAAATCCGGTAGCGACCATCGATCAAATTTTAAGAGCTCAAGCTGCCGTTCGTGAAGTTTATATGGATGAAAAGATTGAGAAATACATTCTCGATATCATCTTCGCCACAAGAACGCCAGAAAATTTTGGGCTTGCAGATTTAAAACCGCTTATCAATTTTGGCGCATCACCCCGTGGAAGTATCAACCTTGCAATTGCCGCTAAATGTTATGCATTCATCCGACGTCGCGGTTATGTGGTGCCAGAGGATGTTCGCGCCGTAGTTCACGATGTGCTTCGCCACAGAATAGGCATCACTTATGAAGCGGAGGCTGAAAACATTACTTCCGAAGACATCATCAACAAGATTGTTAATGTAATTGAAGTACCGTAAAAGTTCAAAGTTGCAAGTTGAAGGTTGAAGGTTAAAAAACTTGGAACCTGAAACTTGAAACCTGAAACCTGAAACTATCGTGGATACAAAGGAACTTCTTAAAAAAGTACGTAAAATCGAGATCAAAACGCGACGCTTGAGCGATCACGTGTTTGGTGGAGAGTATCACAGTACTTTCAAAGGTCGCGGGATGACGTTCAGCGAAGTGCGCCAATATCAGTTTGGCGATGATGTTCGGAATATTGATTGGAATGTTACCGCCCGCTACAACGAACCTTTCGTAAAAGTTTTTGAGGAAGAGCGCGAGCTTACGTTGATGTTGATGGTTGACATTAGCGGTTCCGAATTTTTCGGAACGCAGGAACAATTCAAAAATGAAATCATTACAGAAATAGCTGCAACGCTTGCGTTTTCAGCAATGCAGAACAACGACAAAACGGGATTGATTCTTTTTTCAGATGAAATTGAACTTTATATTCCCCCGAAAAAGGGCAAGTCGCACGTACTTCGTATTATTCGTGAATTGATTGAGTTCAAGCCAAATAGTAACAAGACCGATATTGCCAACGCCTTGAAATTTTTAAGCAGCGTAATGAAGAAGAAAGCCATCGTTTTTGTGCTTTCAGACTTTATTGCAGACGGTTACCGCGACACTTTGAAAATTGCCGCCCGAAAACACGATGTAACTGGAATTCGGGTTTACGATAAAGCCGAAGAAACCATTCCAAACCTTGGAATGGTACAAATGCAAGATCAGGAAACTGGCGAACTTTTACTGGTAAACACAGGCTCCAAAAGCGTACGCAACCAATATTACAGTTACCATCGTGAACGTGTGGATTATTTCACCGAGTCATTTACAAAAAGCGGCGCAGGTGCTTTAAGCAGTAGAGTTGACGAAAGTTATGTGAAAAAATTATTGGGGTATTTTAAAAGACGTTAAAATAGATTTTAGACTTTAGATGTTAGATTTTAGATTAAATAGAAATCAAAAAATAGGAAATTCAAAATTTCTCAGAAACCACTATTTTCTAGTTTCTCTATTCTCTATTCTATTTTCTTTTTCCTCTTTTTCACAAGTAAATTCCTCAATCGATTCCACAAAAATTAAAATCGGTGAAGAAATTCTTTACACAATAAACGTACAAGCAGATTCCACCGATGTCGTGGTTTTTCCTGAAGAGCAAACTTTTGCGCCTTTGGAAATGATTGAATCCTATAAAACGGATACCACTTTCGAAGCTTCAAAAATCCGTCTCATCAAAAAATACGGCTTAACGCAGTTTGATAGCGGAAAATACACCATTCCCTCGCAGCGAATTTTCATTAACAACAAACCATTTTTGACCGATTCCATAAAGGTTATAGTGGCGGACGTCCCCGTTGATACGACCAAACAGAAAATGTTCGACATAAAACCAGCGATGGAAGTGAAAAGCCCCCCGTTTGATTGGTTATCGCTTTTGTATTGGCTGGTGCCAATTTTGCTGATTATTGGAATCGCCATTTATCTCTTCCGAAGAAAAAAACGAAAAGACGCCGCCGAAAAGCAATTGCCGCCTTATGAAGAAGCAATCGTTGCATTGAAAACATTGGACAATAGTCAGCTTTTAAAAGAAAACAAAAGCAAGGAATATTATAGTAGTCTCACCGAAATCGTAAAACGCTATTTGGATCGCGAAGTGGACGAAGCCGCTTTGGAAAGCACCAGCGACGAGCTAATCACGCGATTGATGATGCACAAAGATGCTGGAAGTTTCGATTTTGATCTGGAAACAATTCGAAAACTGGATTCAATTTTCAAACGTGCCGATTTGGTGAAATTCGCAAAAATGAACCAAGAATCCGGGCAAGCCGAAGTTGATAGAAAAACAATTGAGGAAATCATCAACGAAACGCATGAAGCCGTTCCCGAACCTACTGAGGAGGAACTTTTGGCAAATCAGGAATACCTTGAAAAACTTCAGAAAAAACGCCAACGCAGAAAATGGGTTTTGGGAATCTCGGGCGTGCTTGCCGCAGTTGTATTGGCAGGGGTTATTTATGGAGCAGTTACAGGTTTCGACAATTTAAAAGACAAGGTTTTAGGAAACGACCTCCGCGAACTTTCAGAAGGAAGATGGATAAATAGTGAGTACGGAAATCCCGCAGTAATTTTGGAAACCCCCGAAGTGCTCGTCCGTGCGGAAGCCCCAATTACAAATGCCGATAAAAGTGCGGTGATGGGAAGGGATTTCTTCATCTATGGCGAAATGAATTCCCCGCTTTACATTATGGTTTCAACCACACAGTTCAGCCAAAAACAGGACATTGCCCTGGAAACGGCACTCGATGCTGTTTTGGACGACCTCGAACAAAGTGGCGCGAAAAACCTAATTGTAAAACGCGACGATTTTGAAACCGAAAAAGGAATAAAAGGTTTAAAGGCTTACGGTGAATTCAACGTACAGGTTTCAGATACTAAAGTTTTGAAAAAGAAAAGCACTTATGAATTATTGCTTTTCGCACAGAAAAATGGCCTCCAGGAGGTTTTGATAGTCTATCAAGATGACGGCAAGTACGCCGAAGAAATATTAAAAAGAATTGAAGCTTCCATAGAGCTTGAAATAGCAGCAAAAGATGGGCAGTAATTTCGAATTTGTAAATCCACAGTTTTTCTGGTTGTTACTTATACTTCCAATGCTCGTGCTATGGTATTTATGGAAACGGAAACAGCAAACCGCTTCTCTAAAAATTTCAAGCATTAGCGGTTTTAAATCTGGGAAAAACTGGTTGGCTCGATTAAAACCTTTGCTTTTTGTGCTTCGTATTTTGGCGCTTTCGGCTTTGATTGTTGCGATGGCTCGCCCAAGAACCGTTGACGAATCCACCAAAACAAAAACCACGCGAGGGATTGATATCGTAATGGCTATAGACGTTTCGGCAAGTATGCTGGCGCGCGATTTAAAGCCAAACCGTTTGGAAGCATTGAAAACAGTAGCTGCACGTTTTATAAACGGCCGTCCGAATGATAGAATTGGTTTGGTAGAATATGCCGGCGAAAGCTATACGCGAACGCCCTTGACGAGCGATAAAACCATTGTGCTTTCATCATTAAAAAACATAGCCTACAATACGACCATTGAAGGTGGAACTGCAATAGGTTCGGGTCTGGCAACAGCCGTAAACCGCTTAAAAGAAAGCCGCGCAAAAAGCAAAGTGATTATTTTGTTGACGGATGGGGTAAACAACTCAGGTTTTATTGATCCAAAAATTGCAAGCGAGCTTGCTGTGGAATTTGGCATAAAAGTGTACACAATCGGTTTGGGAAGCAATGGAATGGCAATGTCGCCAATCGGTATCCGTCCCGATGGCGGTTTTCAATACGGAAATGTACAGGTTGAAATTGATGAGGCCTTGCTAAAAGAAATTGCTGAAAAAACTGGCGGCCAGTATTTCCGGGCAACGAGCACTACCAAACTGGAGCAGATTTACGAAGAAATCAACAAACTGGAAAAAACCGATATTGAAGAATTCAAATACACAAATTATAACGAAATGTTCCGTCCCTGGGCCATTTTCGCCTTGATTTTAATTTGCTTTGAGTTTTTGTTACGAACAACAGTATTTAAAGGATTTATTTAAAAATGTACCAATTAGAACAACCCATATATTTCTACATTCTCTTCGCCATTCCGGTGATAGTAGTGGTTTTTCTATTGCTTTTGGTTTGGAAAAAAACAATTCAGAAACGGTTTGTCGATAAGGAATTGCTTAAAAAATTAAGTCCAAACCGTTCGCTTTTCAAATCTATTTTAAAAGTTTTGGTGCTTTGTTTGGCCATTGCCTGTTTAAGTTTTGCTTTGGTAAATCCAAAGATTGGAACCAAGCTTGAAACCGTCAAAAGGGAAGGTGTAGATATTGTTTTCGCATTGGACGTTTCAAAAAGTATGTTGGCAGAAGACATTGCGCCAAACCGTCTTGAAAAATCAAAACAGCTCATTACGCAAATAATCAACGGTCTGGCAGGCGATAGAATTGGCATCATAGGCTACGCCGGAAGCGCTTTTCCGCAAGTTCCCATTACTTCAGATTTTTCTTCCGCAAAACTGTTTTTGAGCGGCATGAACACAGATATGGTTTCTTCGCAAGGAACCGCCATTACGCAAGCCATTGAATTGGCGCAGACTTTTTATGACGACGAAGAGCAAACCAATCGTGTACTTTTCCTAATTTCTGATGGAGAGGATCACGAAGGCAATGTTTCTGAAATAGCTGAAGACGCTGCTGAAAAAGGAATCCGCATTTTTACCATCGGCGTGGGAACTGCGGAGGGCGGTCCAATTCCTATTAAAGAAAACGGCGTGCTGCAATATTACAAACGCGACCAAAATAACGAGCAGGTTATCACCCGATTAGGTGAAGAAACTCTTAAAGAGATTGCTAATACCGCTAATGGTGAGTATATTGACGGCTCAAATACAAAAGTGGTTGTTGAACAAGTAAAAGCCATTCTGAATGGAA
>Ga0098057_1000735_pt1 | contig 10793 bp, 17 predicted proteins | sample 18_taG_FD_77072 | JGI IMG/M metagenome (GOLD analysis project Ga0098057, IMG submission 77072) | Marine viral communities from the Subarctic Pacific Ocean - 18_ETSP_OMZAT15316 metaG | ecosystem: Environmental > Aquatic > Marine > Oceanic | place: Pacific Ocean | collected 2015-01-19 | reverse complement strand
TAATCGTACGGTAAAATATTCGTACTGAAAAAGTCTCGGGTATGCGGTAGTAGCTCGTTTGTCGTAATATCAAGGATACCGTTCTGTAACAGAATAAGCCCCGTACTGTCACGACCGGCGTATTCACCAGGTTTAACTGGACGATTGCTCAACGCTTTAACGAGGCTTAACGCGCCGTTAATATCTGAATCGCTCGGTGTCGCGTTAGCCATGGCGAAAGTTAAGCCTGTTTTCATATCTTGCGCGGTTGTCACAACGTAGCTCTTACCGTCGAAGTAGTAAAAGTCTTCTTTATGTACGACGAGGGTTTTCGCTGGATAGTTCTCTTGAAGGAATCTAGTGCTGTTTTCCGTATGGTTCTTGGTATACCCACACCCAACGGTTATATCGAACGGGTTAATACCTGTCACATGTGACGACGCTGCAGGTGTTGTAACGACGGCTGGTTGCGGTGCGTCAGGTGCCACGGGCTGTGGTGCGTCTGGTACAGGAGCACTCGCGGACATACCTAGCGACTGAAACGCGCCTAGAGGGTTGTCGCTTCCTTGAGGGCTTGCGGCATAGCGGTACGCGTTAGCCACGGGTACGGCCAGTTCGTCAGCGTCCCACGGCGGCGCGCATCGCGGGTTAAAGTGCTCGAGCATGAGTTCAAGCGTTTTACCCTCAGACAGACCCAAGTCGCGACAACGTGCCGCCGCTGTGAATGCGTGATGGTTCCCCGAATCGCCCTCGATGCTTGGTGTACATTTCGTAAGGTGCTGAACGCCGCGATCGATAGCGAACACGTCGTCCGATTCGATAAGCGTCTCGCCACGCGGTCCAGACGTCACAGCGTCGTGTGATACTTCAGGCAGTCCCGTCGCCACAACGTCAAGCGCGTATCGAGGATGGTCACCACGATAAATCACGTTATACATTTCGGGCGCGTTAAGGTCTTTCAAGTGAAAGAAATCCGGTAGACGCATCACACGCGAGGGGTTATGGATACGTGGGTCTGAGTTGTACTGAGCAATAAGACGCTTACATGTGCGTGACCACTCGTGCAGGTCGGTCGTCGTTTCTAGTAACCAGTAGGCGTGATAGTTTCCCGTCTCACCCTTGCGTGTGATGATGTGCGGTACGACGTGCCACTCGGATGGTAAACCCACATCACCGTCAAGGTCGATCATAATTGCTGTAGCGTGTGTGATCGTGTTGTCTTCGTTGCCGCCATGGTTCACCACGAAGTAAACGCCGTACCCCTGCTGGTTGTACGCAGACAGTTCAGCCGCTACGGTATTAAAGTCGCCTTGAAATTTACGGGCGAGCTTAGGGTCGCGAATGGAATCGTGAAACACCCGAAAGTGTCCCGAGGGAGAGCCCCACACGTCGGTGAGTAGTTGAAGCGCTTGATTCATTACCGACGCTCCTTATATGAGGCCATGCACGCAAGTAAATCACCTACAAGCGCACGTAGGTCGCCCGACATATAGCGACACGCTGAAGCGATTGCAGAGTACATGTTACCGACTTTGCGGACACGTTCAGTACGTGTGATAGGTTTTACAGGTGAGTGGTTACCTCTTTGATCGAGTATTTCCCCGTGACGCTTCACGATGAAGCCGAGGTGTGAGAATTGAATGGTGATCCCGTCTTTTTTACGTAAGACGTGTAAGAACTGTTTAAGTTCCATGACTATCGCTCCTGTTAGGGTTTATCCCTGTAACTATTAGGTGGATGATGTTAGCGCATCGCGCGGGTTATTGTCTAGCGGTGGTAAGTGGTAAGTGGTGCCTCGTACGGTTAAACGGGCGACGGTGTGCCGCCCTGTGATGTGATGTAATACTAGTCGGTTTAATCTAATATTACAAGTAGGTTTTACGCCAGTATTACGAAACCTTGAAAGTCGTCACGCTCTCTAGTGAACTGTTCGCGCTTCCGGTTCTCATAAGTCGCACACTCTTTCCAGTCTGAACCAACTTTGCATTTACCCAAGCCGATAACAGTGTATTCCGTACGTGTTTTTATGTGCTTGATACGGCTCCCTAACTTCAAACGCATGTTTTACGCTCCCGACGCTAAAGCGCGTCGAATTTTGTGATACGTCGCCCAACTTGGCGCGCGTCCCTGTGAAATGTACTGTTTAAGTGTGCGACTACCCGTAAACCCGCTCAGTGCGTGGATGTGTTCTAGCCCGTACTTTTCGACCCATGCTTTGAGGTCGTGCAATCGTGTATCTTCTCGCATGTTTAATGCCTCTATAGTCTAATAATACGAGCTAGTGTAACATTATTCGGCGCGGCGTACACGCTTAATCTTCGGTCTGTCACTGACTCGCGGGACTTGCCAATGGTCTAAAAACGATGTGTATACGTTAGGATTACGGCAGAAAAACCCGATACCTCCCGCAGCACGTACCGCGTTAATAAAGCGTAACTGGCCACGCTCGCGCTGTTTGTCCTTACCTGGCGACCAGTCGACACGCTTCACCTCGACCGCCGTGAAGACCATCAAACGCTTACCAACCATGGAAGGCGTGACGACGATCGGAGTACCGCCGATAAGGTCGGACGATTTAAAACGTTGGTTAAGTTTCTTCGACTCGTTGCACAGGCCGTAACGTAGCTGACCGCCTCCGTGCGTTTCAGTCGCGCCGACGTTGTTACGCCACAAATACGTATGCTCTCGTGACGACGCCACGACGCGCAGCGTGTTCTGTACCCATGTCTCGCTGTTCTTCTCAAAGTCGCCCAGCGCGGACGACCCGAGCGGAGCGGTTAGGATACTGTACAGGCTAAACAAAGCGTCGGGGCCGATATTAAAACGCTCGGCCCACTCGGTTAGCTCGTCAGGTAAGTGTTCTGTGTGCGGTGTGGTCATACGGTGCGCTCCTGTTCGATGCGGTTATGTGTGTAACGGCTTACGTATAACACCCTTTTGCGGCGGGAGTATCCTGCTTTCATGGTTCCGGTCCATTTAGGACTGTTTTTCTTTTTCGGGAAGTAATACAGTTCTGTCATGGTGTTCACCCTATATAGTGTTGCGGTTTCCCGCGTCGTGGAATGTTTAAAGCTTGGTACGCGTCGTATATTGCCGAAACCTTACGGCGTGCTTTGCGTGCGTACCATGTTACGTGTTTGTGTGGTTGCGTTATGATCAAAAGCTTAATCTCGTCGGGTGTCATGCGGTGGTTGGAACACCTAACGCACTGTGAACTGTTAGTGTATTTTTCCTTGGTATCGCATACCGCGCACCTTTTACCGTGATAGGACTTTTCGCCTAGTTCAACCGCTAATTTCTTCGCACTAGGTTTACGTTCTTTTTTACGACGTTCTTTTTTACGTAACGATTCACAGTCCATGCACACACCGTTCCTCACGCGTCGTAGTGATGTGTGACCACGTTTACAGGGGGTCGTAGATTGATAGTAGAGCAATCCCAGCCCGGACGCGTCTTTAGCATTAGTCGGTATCCCTTCGAACATGAAATTAATCTCGTTATTTACTTGACTGTTTCTATTATTACACGGTATATTTTCACCTGTCAACAAAACTAGGAGTACGTCATGACATTTAAAATGACTATCAGCGCCGACAAACTGCGCTCAAAACCGCAATGGAAATCAGAGCAACAATTTATTAATGAAGCGTTGTACTGTGCGGGTCTCCCGTTCCATCAAGCCGACCTGACCAACTTGTATTATGGTATGCAGTACAAAGGCAGCGAACCGGCACCCGTTCAGACGCGCAACCCTAACGGGTCGGTAACTGTTACGTGGTCGGGCGAAGTCGGAGAGCCTCGACGCCTTGACGCACCGAAAAAGCGCAAGATTAAAGTCAATCCATGGATGGGGGCCTGATTATATGACCGATTTTTACAGAGCGGTAACGCTCGACGGCGACACGATCGTCATTCAGGCCGACAGTGTCGAAGCGGTGCGCGACGAATACATGTGGGTCGACTCTTCACCGCTAGACCTTAAACCCGCGCAGTACACCGACACGCGTCTGGTACAGCTTGGCGACATTGTGTGCTGTGGTGGTGACGAGTTCTGCGTCGAATACCTGCGACCATGTATGGACGACTACCTGTTCGGCCAGCTTAAAGGCGGATCGGGTCCGTGGTACTCCGTGGAGTATGCCGTATTACTAGGTCGTGCGGGCGGTAAGTAATGCCCCGAGTACCATACCTAAACAGGCGTTATCGAGCGTACCGTGCGTTACTAACTGCTACGGTACGCAACGCCACATTACCGCCGTGTGACCATGACGAGGATTGCGCTGATCACGGTATCAACGCACGTCACGTCGAACCGCACTTACCACAGTTTGACTGGAAGCAAATTAAGTACCTGCTAAACTGTCTAGTAGACGACGGCTTGGCATTTAAGACAGTAGGACGCCGAGGAATACGCGTTAAGTATTGGCCCGTCGGCGGCCTCGAATTATTGATAAAACAGGAGCGAATGAGAAATGGCAGAAGCGAACACCCTAGACCTTAGAGGTCACGAACAAGTTTGTAACAGAAAGCAAGCGGAAGAATACGCCGCGTTTAAAGGGTACTCTATGATGTTTTTCGGGTACTCGGAAGAACCGCAAGACGTATCACCCGATTGTTATCTCCACGAGGGTTTTAAAGTTAACCCGCTACTGACTAAAGAGGAAGTCGACCTGTTGAAAGGTAGAATGGATTGTCGCGACTGTGACGGTAGCGGGGTCTTCTATCAGATAGAGGGCACCCCGTGTGCGTGCATTACCAATGACTAAACGTCATTACTTCCTAGTAGTCGTAGCGTGGCTTTTAATATTCCACGCTACGGGCATTATACCGCTATAAGGAGCGAAACCGATGGAAACATTAGAACAGAAACTGCAAGAACTGATATTGGCCGAGTTGGTGCAGCACGAGCAGACACTAGAAGCCCAACGACAAGGGGTATGCCTTGAACTTGACAGTTATAAGGCTGCGCTAGAATGTGCTGAAGCGGTACGTACTGCAATATCTAATCTAACTTAACACCTCCTACCGCGGAATAACCCCACCATGCTATAAGGAGCGAAACCGATGGAAAAGAACGTTAAAGAAGCATACGAACTGTTAGGGTTCACGCATGAAAAACCTAATCGGAGCGGTGCGTACCTATGCGTATGTATGGAGTCCGATTATCAACCATACCAAGTGACCGTCTGTATGGGTTCTGGATTAGTAAAAGACTCGCATTTAGGTGCTACAGATTTAAACGCGTATCACGACAACCTCGTTGACTTGATGTACAAACGTATCAGCGACTAACCCCGCAAACACCACCGTGCTATAATAGCCGCATTACCCTTTACTGAGTGTGCGGCTATGTCAGATCCATACCCTGCCTTTATTGATAAATATCAACCGAAAATACGCGACGCTATTCTCAAAGTATGGGAAGAGTTGCGCAAATCCGTATCGTACAAAGAACTAGAGACCGCGCTCGTCACTCGTGGCGTTAACGGTATGATGGAATACTTAGACGACTTGGAACCGATCACCCGTGCGTTACTCATGCCCGAGCTACAGCAAGCTATGGACGAGTCAGGGCGGCTAGTCGTGGAAATCCTACCGACAGGGTCGATCACGATTCCAGGTTATACGCCGTCGGTACAGTTTACGAACCCGTATACGGTGCAAGCTGTGCAAGAGTATTCATTCAACCTGATCCGAGACCTAAGCAACGAGACGCGCGAAGCGGTGCGCCTAGCCGTTACGACTGCCGTTTCGCAAGGACGACCACCCGCAGCAATCGCACGGGACTATAAGCAGACGATAGGCCTAACGGTTAAGCAAGAGCAAAGCGTGCAGAATTACCGCCGATACTTGGAAACCTTAGACCGTCAAGCCTTGCAGCGTCAGTCGCGTGACAAGCGTTCGGATCGCACCGTAGAGCGTGCCATACGCGACGAAAAGCCGTTACCTAAAGCAACTATCGATAAACTGGTCGCAGCGTTTAGGCGTAATCGTGAGGCCGAGCGTAGCCTAACGATCGCCCGTACGGAATCCATGTCCGCTATGGACTTAGGGCAAGATTTAGCGTTGGAACAGTCTCGGGGCGACGGTGCGCTGGTTAACAACCTGATACAGTTCTGGAACGTAACCAAGGACGGAAGGCAACGAGACGCACACGACGTGGTGCCGTCGATGAATAGTAACGGCGTACCATATGGCGGGTATTTCCAGACACCGCTCGGACCGCTCCGATATCCTAGAGATCGCAAATACGGTACGGCGGCCAATGTGATCAATTGTCGCTGTCGTCGTAGTTTTAAGCGTGGTTAGGGCTACACACGGTAACACATAGACCGCTCAGAGTAACACTCGGTAACACATAAGCATTACGATACGACGTACAGAGTTACACACAGTAACACCGGGTAACACTCGTAAAATTACCGCAAAACCCTTACGACACGGGGCTTACCTTACGGAGTTACACAGTTACACTACTATTAAAGATTATTAGAAAGAATGTATAAAAGAATAAGAAAATATATAAATTAAAATATAGGCTCTATAAGGAGTTTACTGTTACTACCGCAACGATGAGGATTAAACATGGCTAAGTCATACAAGCCGACTAAGGGTATGGTCGCAGCAGCGAAGCGCGGACTAAAAGCTCGAGAGGACGCCGGTGGGAAAGGCGGACTCGATACCAAGCAAGCGGGAAAAGCGGGGATCGGCTCGGGTGTTGCGCGTGCTCGCGATATCGCAGCGGGCAAATCTCTGTCACTGGAAACCGTCAAGCAAATGGGCCGATGGTACTCACGACATAAGAAAAACTACACGCCAGGTGATGCAACCGACAAAGGTACGATCAGTCATTGGCTCTGGGGCTTTCCCGCTGCGCTCGGCTGGGTGCGTGACATATTGCGTCGCGAGGGTGTAGAATACAAGCTAGTCAAGCAACTGGACGAAATGATGAAACCAAAAAAAGGCGATAAGTTCAGCGTCGAGAACGACTGGACCGGTACAGCTACGAACGGACCGTGGAGTGCGGATATCGTGAAGTACGAAGAGTCTGGCAATACTGCAAAGGTTCTTACGACCTACGACGACGTAGAATATGAGTTCCCCGTCGAATCTATTACTAAGAACGAAACCACGGGTGTTTGGATTGCGGATGCGTCTGTGATTAACAAACATGTTGAACACCAGTATAAAATTTCCAAAGTCGATCAGGGTTTAGGCCTTGTCTTCGGTTGGGGACAAGTGACAAAAGAGCGAACCGAGAAAGGGCTTGAAGATTTTTACGACAGTGATAACGATTGTTTCGCCGAGGAAGGCCTAGTCGAAGCATGGGACGGTCTCATGTCGGAAGGTCGCGTACTCAAGGCGAACCACTGCGGCGATCAGATCGGCGACGTTGTATTTTGTTTCCCATTTACGGAGCAGATCGCGAAGTCGTTAGGCTTTGACGTCGATACGATCCCGCGTACCGGGACGCTCGTCGGGGTACGCCCACAGCCTGACATTTTTGCTAAATACGAGTCGGGCGAGTGGGATTCCTTCTCGGTCGGTGGTGACATCATCGATATGGAGGAACCCGAATAATGCGATTCGATGGTAAAACAACAAAGCGCCGTATCACTAAGTGGGAGCTTAACGAGCTATCCAGTGTGAAGTCTGGCGCACAAGCTCCGGCGAAAGCTACGATCTTGAAAATCAGCGCAAACGATAAGCGTGAAATGCTTTGCGCTGTGCTACGTGAAAAGTACGGGAAGAGTGGCGGGTCTACCACGCCGTGCGACGTTTGGGTACACGACTACGACGAGCAGTACGTGTGTTACTGGCTGGATAGTAAAACCTTCGTCGACGGTTACGGCCTGGTAGGTGGTAGTATTGAGCTCGAAGGTAAACCTGTCGAAGTACGTCGAAGCGAATACTACGAGTCGAACGACGGGACCAAGTTCTTTAAGTCCTCGGAGCACGTCGTTACGAGTATCGGCGGCGCTCTAACCGAAGCAGGTTTCACGCCTGACGAGACGGCAGTCGTTAAGACCGCAATCGACCCGACGGGTGACGTACCGGCGCAAATCGCCGCGCTCGCTGTGTCGTTCGGCAAAAATACTAGCCAAGAAGCGCAGGACGGTGGTAATATTGACCCGATTGTGAAACTCAACGGAGACACTGACATGTCAGACACACAAACACCTGAGCAAATTCAGAAAGACCTGGACGCGGCTAACGCTCGTGTTGCTGATCTTGAAGTGCTCGCGAAAATGTCGGACGGCGAAAAATCTTACATGAGTAAGATGTCGGAAGACGAGCAGAAAAAATTCAAAGGTATGACACCTGAAGAACGTAAGAAAGCGATGGGCGTTGCGAAAGCAGCCGACGAAACTTTTACGGACACTATGGGTCAGACCATTGCTAAATCTGAAGTAGGCGAAGCGGCGTTCGTGGTTATGAAAAACCAAAACGAACAAATCGCTAAGATGCAAGAAGACACAGCACAACGTGAAGCGTTAGAGCTCGTGAAAACTCTTTGCCCTAACCTACCAGGTGAAGCGAACGCTATGGCTGGCGCAATTCGTAAATGTCGGGCGTCACTGTCTGCGGACGAGTTTAGCGTACTGGAAAAAGCGCTTAAAGCTGGCGACAATGCAATGCAAGCGCGCACAGTAGCGAAAGCACACGATAAGCCTGTCGGTAGTGACGACGCTCAGAAAGCTTTCAACGACGGGATCGCTAAGATTCAGTCGGATAAGCAAATCACCAAGTCAGCAGCAATGCAGACCCCTGAAGGTCTGGAACTAGCTAAAACGCTCCGTGCTGCACAAAAAGAGGACGCTGAATAATGTCTGCTTCATACTACACATACACAAAGTCGATCGCTCTTGAAGCTCACGCAGCTCAAGAAGACGGTCTTGGCGTAGTGCTTGGCGCGGATAGCGCACACTACATGGCGAAGTCTGCGGCACCTTCAGCGGGCGGTACGGTAGCATACATCACGTCTAAAACCGCAGCGGCGGCAGGTGATCAGCTAGACGTGGCAGTCGTTGGCCTTGGTGAAGTAGTTCAACTACGCGCCGATGGTGCGATCGATCACGGTGAAAAGGTAATGGTTAAAACCAACGGCCGTTTCATCAAAGCGACGTCAGGTAACACAGCGCAATACGAAGCAGTTCAAGCGGCCGAATCTGGCAGCGTGTTCTCAGCCGTTCGTATTGAATCAGTAACGGTATAACGGAGTAAGTAGATATGCCTATTAATCAATCGTACCGTGACGTACATGTAGACACGCTACTGTCGAACTTCTCTGTAGCGTTATGGCAAGATACGTCGGTATTTGTTGGTACTCGTTTCTTCGGCGTTCAGAACGTATCGAAAGCAAGCGACTTGTACAAAGTATTCCCGCAAGGTTTCTTTAACCGTGCGGTTAAGTCTCGCCGTGCTGAAGAAGGCGTCGCGAATAGCATCGGTTACAAAACGAAAGAAGAATCGTACTCGTGTCAAGACGACGCGCTGCGTATCTTCGTTTCAGACCGTAAGCGTGCGAACACTGATCAGCAAGAGCAGCTAGACCAGGCGTCGACGACTGTTGTAACTGAATCAATTCTTATCGGTAAAGAGCAAGAGTTCGTAGAGAAATTCTTGACAGCGGGTAAGTGGGCGAAAGATTACCAAGTTGGTACGGATGCCATGCCGGCTTCTGCGACTAAGAACTGGTCAGACCCTACAGCGGAAATCGAAGCCGACGTCGTCATGCTGGCGGAAGAGTTCGTACTGCAGTCAGGTGGTCGCAAACCTAACAAGATCCTAATGACGCTTGACGTGTACAACATTGTACGCCTTCACCCGTCTATCAAAGAGCTTGTAAGCGGTGGTTCAACGACTGCAATGCCTGCGAAAGTGATGAAACAGAAACTAGCTGAACTGTTCGAAGTTGACGAAGTTGTGGTAATGCAATCAATCGTTAACCTTGCGAACGACGAAGTGACGGACAGCTCAGGTAATCCGACAGCGAATAACCAGTTTATCGCGTCCGGTAAGTTCCTTATGGTTTACGTAGACGGTGCGGGCGGTCTTATGGCTCCAACGGCAGCGGCGACGTTCGTACATAGCGAATACATCCCTATGGGTGTGGACAACGGTCCGGCAATTCGTCGTTACCGTGGTGAAGCTGGCCAGAAAGGTGAGTACATCGAAGCTGAAATGTCTATCGACCAGAAGCTTGTCGCACCAGATTTAGGTCTGTTCTTGTACGACATTGCTTAACGGTCTACGGACTTGAAGAACGCCCTGCTTATGCGGGGCGTTTTTATTTGTAACGGGCTAGTGTTATACTAGTCGTACATACCATAGGAGCATGAACCCCATGACACGAGTTAAATTAATCGATTCTGCTAAACCACATTGGGCATCACGTCGTTTTAAGATGGACGGCGTAGAGTACAAGCAGGACGAAAAAGTAGACCTTACCAAGTTAGAAGAACGCATCGTAAAGCGTTTAATTAAATTCCGCTATGTAACACCGATCGCCCCTAAAGGCGCAGTGAAGTCGGAACCCGTAGCGGAACCCGTAGCGGAACCCGTAGCGGAACCCGTAGCGGAACCCGTAGCGGTGACCGATACGAACGAGCTTGCTGGTAAGCTGAAATCGGTAGGCGGTGGCCAGTACGAAGTGCAAGACGCAGACGGTAAGAACCTGCTACCTGCTCGCGTGAAAGGTAAAGACATGGCGCGTATGGCGGCGGAGCAGATGGGTATTAAAATCGTAGAGTAGTAAACGCTGAACCCGTGTAGTAGAATGAGAGCGTAGCAATAGTGCTGCGCTTTTTTTT
>Ga0098057_1000734_pt1 | contig 10793 bp, 1 predicted proteins | sample 18_taG_FD_77072 | JGI IMG/M metagenome (GOLD analysis project Ga0098057, IMG submission 77072) | Marine viral communities from the Subarctic Pacific Ocean - 18_ETSP_OMZAT15316 metaG | ecosystem: Environmental > Aquatic > Marine > Oceanic | place: Pacific Ocean | collected 2015-01-19 | reverse complement strand
GCGAAACATTGAAGTCAAGTTACAGGACACAAGGAATACCTTTTAAGGAAAGAAGTGCGGATAGGCTTAAGAATCCCGCTAATGATAGGGATGATATTGATATTGAGGCATTTGTACAGCTGTCAATGCAGAACATGGCCCTGCCTGTTGAGGTTACCAAGGAAGGTGGGTTCAATTAGCACCTTTAAACCAGCCTGTTACCGTCAGTACCAGTGCAAATATAAATACTGGCACTATGACGACACCTAGTAATAGTATATCACGTAGTGTTATTTTCATTTTATAGATGATATTTACGTGCAGCCCCTTTAGGTTCACGAATTTTTGCTCTTAATCGCCAATACCATTCCGTTATTTTATCTATTTTTTCCCTGTCTTCAGTATAGTTTAATCCACGTATTTTCTTATTATACTGCTTCTGGAGATAAGCCTCTTTTGCTTTAATAATAGCCCATGATTGTCTTTCGCTGAAAATATAAGGGTTAATACCAAACCATCTCCATACCTGTTCCCATCCCATCAACCTGTCCCATTTATCACGCCACTCTTTACCTTTATACTTATGAATAAACATATCAATAGTAAGGGGTAAGGGACCCTTCTTTGGTGCACCAGAATAAGTGATGTTTTCCATCCAGCTAGGGGTTACTACGTTATGCATCCATGAAAATATTTTATGAAACTTTTCTAGCGGTGTGTCCACAGCGTTATATATGTCCTGGTGGGTAAACGGATCCTTTGCTGGCTTACCGCTTGCTGCTGAAGCCAATGCCGTTGTTACGGTAAGGAAGGGGTTGCTCACACCCATCTCTCTATACACTTCTGCAATTTCTGCCTGTGATAACCCTTTTAATACGGAAAACCATGTACCAAAGGGCATGAAGTACATTAGGTCAAACCACATTACCTTACCTTCTTTAGACCGTATTGGTATTGGTACAAAAGTACTGTTCTTGGTTATAAAATCAGGTAATTGTTTTAATAATTCCTCCCACTCTTCATCGCTTATACCAAGCAGTGCTTTAGATATTTCACTGGCGATAGACGGAATACTAAGAGCTGATACACCCAAAAATGCCGCCCATTTCCCTATTACCCACGGTCTTTTAGCAAGGGATTCCACTATAAGAGGGGCTATTTTATACTGGTAAGTCACAAATGGCATAAGCCACTTTCTTAGATTCTTAATACTTCTATTTGCCTGGGAATAATCCATCCCCCATTTAACTGCTATTAATGCAGCTTCCCATTTGTCTATTTTTTTCCCAGTAGTCATTCCCCACTTATTAAGGGGGCCTGTTTTCATTAACTGCATGAATATTGAAAGCTTTGCCACCTCATCTATAAGACCATAGTACTTTGCTTTTTTAGCTATAAAAGCCGTGAATCTGAACCAGGTTTTATGTGCATCTGTTCTTGTAAAATCATCTAACAAATCCTTAAATTCAGCTTCTAACATAGTTCCTTTATATATACCAGTCTCAATAGCCATCTGATGGTACTTTCCCCCTGCCGCTCTTTCCTTTAATGCAAAGAAAAAATCAAGAGGGATATGAGTAAGTGGTCGGCCTCTCATGTTATTTTGAAGTAGATTGGAAATTATATTCCTGGTAATTGTCGGAGGGTTAAGAGCTACCTTTCCCGCTTTAAACCACATAGTAGCTTGGGCATTATATTTCATTAAAAACCTAAACACCTCTCCTTTATTGGCAGAATCTTCTTCAAGCGGTACCATATCATCACGTATGATTTTATGTAAATATTCTCCGTTTAGTTTTCCGTAATTCTTGCCCATTACTACATAGTCCTTGATTAAATCCAAACCATCCTTCTTTAAGTGCGTAGCTAATGGGGCATAAGCTTCTTTTAATTGCCCTAAAAGTTTTTCCATGGCCTTTACATTTTCCTTGGTGTAGATGTCGAGTTTTCTTGCCTTTTTTATTGTATTCTCCAGCGTGATTACATCTGCCGCAAGTTGCATAGGCGTAGGGTTTTCTACACGTTCGTTTTCTATTACTGTTTTTTTAGTCAGAACACCAAGCCTGGTTTGTAAAAAATCTTCGTATACCCTACGATGTTCGTCATCCATTTCTAATCTAATTATATAACGTCCCCCTGTAGATTTATCTACATTAGGAATCAGATTAAAGTCTATAATAGCCCCTATTCTGGGATCGGTTAATCGCCCATACCAGTCATGGTGGGACAGAGTTGCCAACGTCTGGCCTATCCCAACAGACTGAACAATATTCATGTCCTTTATTTGAGCGTATCGTTCCTTTTCTGCAGGTGTTAAATTGCTTCTTTGTAGTAGATAGCCCTCAACTTGCCCTCTAGATAGAGCTTCAGGGCTGTTGTATAAATCTTTAACTGCCTCGTCTGTCAAATTCATCAGATACATATAATGTACATACTGCCCATACATCCTCCAATATGTAAGTGAATTTATATGCCCTTCTTTAAAAAGAGCGTCAGCCATTTTTATATTTAATTCCTTTGTTTCCCGTGCCAGTTTTCTAAATTTTACAGGTAATCCATTTTTTACTGCTGTATTTAAAGCATTCTGGTCATCTCTCCAGAACGCTGTCAACACGGGACCTCTTGCCTTATCTAGCTCGCTTTTAAATTCTTCCCTGGTAGGGTTTTTTAATACAATAGCATCATTTTTTTCACCCTTTTCCACAACAGTAACTTCATCCATCCCAAGTTTATCTCTTTCTAGTTTTTTTTCTGTTATTTTTTTCACTACCCTCTGTATTTTAGGGGATGTATAAGAAATCCCCTTTTCTTCTTTTAATATTCTTATAACTTCCCTATGGTGTGCTATTATTCTATTGATTTTATCAAATTCATCAAACTTTTCCATAGTGTTTCTTTCAAGGGAGTCAAGAGCCCTTAGAAGATCATTGATGTTATGGTCATTAAATACGCCATCCGTATAATCAAAAAAAGCCCTATGCCCAGCTGGTGCAAGGCCCTTTGCCCTCTCTTCCCACTCCCTTATAAGTTTATCACTTCTTGATATTCCCGCCTGCTTCATCTGCCTAACTAACATTATAAATTTACTGTGGGTGAAAATCTCCATCCCCATAAAGAACTCAAAGAATTTTCTTATTCGCCACCATTTCATTCCCAACCTTACTATCCATCTTGCGTTTCTGGCTTTAATTTCTTCTTCTCTAAGTATTGCCTTATTAAGTGTATCCGCAACCTCTTCATTAGTTACACGAGCGTTAATAAAATCATCTATAAGTTTGTTGCTTAATACCATCTTTGGTTGATATCCTTCTGTTATATCATTATTCTCTACTGTTTCCCAATAAACAGTACTTAAATCCTTTATTTCAACTGCCGTATCTATTTCGGCTGCCGTATAAAGCTTGGGCCCCAGCCTGACAACCTCACCTGTTGCCTTTGTGATTCCCCCTATATTAATCTTAAAACCACTGAAATTTTTCATTACTCTTTTTGTTAATAAATCAACCGCAACCTCCTGATCTATGATTGAATTTATATTCATCTTTTCTGTTATCCCTTTAGCTTTTCCTCCTTCTTGGATGAATTGATGGAGGAATTCATGTATTGCTGTTTCCTCGTTAGCACCGTACCAGAGTCTGATATCGACCCGTCTTCTTCCTCTATTGTCCAAAACAGCTTCATATGACCCTTTGATAAGTATTTTTCTTCCGCTTTTTTTGAATGCATCTATTTTCTCCTTACTATAACCATGTTCTTCTAATATTATATTTCCCAATTCACTATTAGGATCAACCACCTTTCTCTCCTCTGAAAAGGATATGTTAAGTGGTGTACTAAGGCCAAAGTGTTTGATAAGCATCTGTCCAGTTGTTGCCATCCATTTTTTAAAGGTAGCCTGTGTAAACATACCTTTTGATGTAAGGTCTTCTTCTCTTGCTATATCCAACATTTTTTTGGTATCTTTTTTAATTTTTTCAGCTTCCATCCCGACTTTATCAAGTTCATCAAATGATTGATAATCTTTAAGCCAACTTGTATCTTTATATGCAGAATTAAGGATTGACAGTATTTCTTTAGCGAGCCTTGGTCTATAAATCAGCCCTTCAAGTTGTTCTTCCGTTACATTAAAAAACCCCAGATTTTCGATACTTGCTTTAAATGACCACTTCTCATTGGTTAAATTATTAGAGTCATAACTTAAACCAATAGTAAACTTTGAGTCTAAACGGAATTCAAATAATAAAGGGAAGAAATTTATACCACGATGGTCTTCTTCTACTAAAGCCCTAAGATGAGAATTGATATTTTCTAAATGATCAAACTGATTCATTGCTTCTACCGTTTCATCTTTATTTTTAAAAGCAAGATCAAGGGCCTCTTGACTACTTACATAGGTATTATATATTTTATAAAATCTCAGAACTTTATCCCAACGACGTGATTCATATTCCCCGTATGCAGTAATAGCTTTCTTTTCTTTGTCCTTCAGGGAATGGCCCATCATGTCAGCCACCTGTTCTTTTTTATAACCTAAACCGTACATGTTAAACGTAAAGGTATGTCTTGGTAGATGTGTTTTAGGGTTAATTTCATAATACCATTTATTAAACCAGCTGCCCAGTTTTTCGTTTTTACCAACAATAAATTCCTTTCTATTTTGGTCTTTAAAATGACCACCACCAAGATTAACCACTACGTTATAAACAATATTTTCGTATATTTTTTTAATCTGGTTATTATTTGTATCATGGCGCAATGACACATACTCTGGCTCTTTTAAACCGTATTTATATTGTTTTGAGCCAACCCCCATGACAAAAAGCTTTGACTTTTGACCAACATACCCATCCTTGTATAATTGTACTTTTCCTGTTTTATCTAATTCTAGAAATAATAAGGACAGTGTGTCTTCTTCCAGGGTAAACTTGATACCATGGCGTTTGTATTCTTGATCAAGAGGGGTGGATGTCTTTTTAAGTTCTTTAGTATTTTTTATGCTATCCACTAACTCAGAATTGTATTTAAGAAGTAGTTGATATGATTCTTTATACTTATTTAGCAGTATTTTAAGCAGTGGCTGATTTTGTTCGGCAATCTTAGTTGAATACGTGCGGGTTTTTGCCTTTATCACATTTAACACTTCTGCGGTGTCCATATTCACGGATGCCCACTCAAGAGTATTAAGATCTTGCCCTCTTACGCCAGAAAGCAATGGCAGTCCCATTAGTAATAGATCCCTATTTGCTATGTAATTTTTTATTACAGCTTGCTTTAGTACTTCTTTATCTATTCCACCCTCAAGTATCAGGCTTATCGCTGCTTTCTCAGCAAGAATAGCATCATGAATCATAGTTATATAAATTGCCTCCTCGGCCTCAAAGGGAAGTGACTTTGCTATAAGTGCTTGGTGGGTAACTATTTCCGTTTCAGTTGCCAGATCTTCCATAACTGTAGGTTTTTGTTGAGCCTGCCACTGCCACCCGCCATCTTGTATTTCGTCCAGAAACTTATACCCATGCTTAGCATCTTTCGGATTCTTAATTAAAGACCTAACCATATCTTCTAACTCTTCTATGCGCCCCTCGTTTCCTTCTTCTTTAATTTGTTTCTTGCTTTTTAGTCTACCGCTCGATTCATCAAACAACTCCTCCAGGCCTTCCTTCGTAATCATATTATCAATTCTAACAACAACACGCCTTATTACAGCCTCAGTTCCTGTAGGGGATTTTTTACCCTTTGATTCACGGGCGGCAAATTTAGTAAGCTCGTCTTCATTAAATATATTAAGAGGATCGTCTTTATGGATTACAGATGTTTTTTTACCCTCTTTAGAAGGTTCTTTGGTGTTGAATTCTTTAGCAATTATACGGTTTAGCTCCTCTATTACGTTAGCTTTCCTTATATCAGAAAGCCAAACTTGACTTTCCCCTTCCATATATAAACGAGGGCTCAGTACATCACTCCAATTATCACGGCTGCGAATAAAGCTCTGATGTTCCATGAAGTAAAAAAGGTTCAGAGGTGATATCATTTTCCCGTCCAACCACGGTGCAATCTTATCTCTTATGTTCTGTATTTTTTTAAGCGTTTCCTCAAGCCTTTCTTCTTTAAGATATTCTTCATCATTTTTAATTAGCCTTTTTCTTTTTGCTTTAAAAGTACTTACTCTCTGGGATATGGACCCCTTACGAGTAATAATTAATTCCTCTTTTTCTACTAAGAACGAGACTGTTTTTTTAAAATCAGTTGGATGTTTAATGAAATACTCAGCTGCTTTCTTCTTATCTTGCTTGCCCCATTCTTCTTCAGTTGGTTTTTTCTTTCCTGTTGCTTCTTCCCATGCCTCCTTTATAACACCCGCCATGAATGTATTACCACGTAATACTTCTTGCTGGTATGCAGCATGAACCAGTTGTGTAGATGAAAGATTACTAACAGTTTCTTCAGAAAGATAAGTAAGTTTTACACCAGCAGCCTGTTGTATTAGTTCTGGGGTCACACCAATACCACTTACCGCATGATACGTCATACTAAAGAATGGACCATCAGCTGCATCCTGCCTCTCGGCAATCTTATCAGCTTCATTCTGTGCGGCCCCCTGTTTATCACCCTTATCACGTTTTGTTGTGCTGGTCAATGCCTGTAAGTTATCTTCTGCCCTCCCTGCTTTATTAGCCTCCATTCCTTTAACCACTTCCGCATACTCATCCTTATATTCATTTTGATATTTTTTATATATTTCTTTGATAAAGTGGTCATTGGTATATTTCTTTTCTTCGTCTATAGGTATACCCAAACTCCTGGCCATCATTAATTCCGTTTCTTTTATACGGGAGAATATAGTTGCTTGTCCAAGTTCAATACCTGTATCAGTCATATATGATTCTACTAATATTCGTCTTATAAAGTCCTTTTCAGTGGTGATTTTATCAAATGAAGATAGATTAGCAAGGGTTCTTGTTATAAAATGTCTAACATAAGCCTTTTTTAAATCTTCAGGTAAATTATTATTAAGAGGCTTTAAAACATATTCTCCTATAATTTCATTGTTCAAGCCCATAACATTTTCCATTATATTATACAACTGTTCATCATCCATACCCTGGTATCTCTTGAACTCCTTATCAATTTTTTCTCTATGTATAGCTCTTTCATCTGCTGTCGCTTTTTGTATCTGCTTCCTCTGCTCTTCTGCTATAGAAAGTTGTGCACGGGGAATGTTAGCTACACCACTTACACCACCAAACATAAGTGCCGCTACACCTGCAGGCCCTAAAACACTAATCACCTCTCTCCATATTTCAGCGTCTGGCCTGATATCTGTATACTTTTCTGTAGTAGCCTGACCAAATTGTTGGCCAGCTTCAGTTCCCATTTCAACACCAGCTGTTTTAAACATATTTGACAGTAGCCTGTATACGTATTCATTCGATGTCTTGGCAAGTATTTCAGCTTCAGACACCATAAACAGTTTTGCCAGATACTTAGTTCCAAAGTATTCACCAGTAGCCTCAATAAGACCTGTTAAATAAGGTGCCCACCATAGTGTTTCCCTGATAGCATCTGCGGCTTCGTAGTTTCCCTGCCTCTCTAACTTTTCTATTCGTGCCCAAGCTGTGTCTTCAGTGGTTTCTTTTGCTGACATACCAAAGAATGTTGCCATTTCTAATCCAATGGCCCGTATTGTGGCTTTCTGTATTCTTTTAAAACCTTCCTTTTCTTTTCTTAATAGTCTTCCCTGCTCCTTAATATAGTTCCACCTTTTATTAGCCTCATTAAATATATGGCCTTTTTGTGTTTTAGAAACAGCCCCGTATGGATACCCCTTTCCTCGCTTTACCCCCTCCTTATAAACACGATGTTCTTTTAGTAATCCATGTATAGTGCCTTGCATCTCCTTAATCCTCTTAAATCTAACACCTATACCAAGTAACAATCTTGTGCCAGTTGCACTAATACCACCTGGGATAGCTGACGTAGCCACTATCTTACCCGCTTCATATATTATCCTGGTAAACTCATCATATTCAGGTTTAGACCCAAATAAGGTTGTAGCTTGCTTGTCTGACCAGTTAACTAGCATCTGGCCTAGTTTATCTGCCCCAATAAACTTAAGTGCCTGGCCTGTCATGCGAGGGAACTCAACTGTTGCCCCTTCTCCAAGCCCTCTAAAAAGTGCCTTTATCTTACTCTGAGATTTAGGGATATCATGGTTAACTAGAGCATTATATGACCGAATAGGAGAAAGCTTTTCCGATCCCGCTCCTGCATAAAAAGGACTTAGCCCTTTTTGTATACGCCCTAGTGCAAAAGCTTCAGCCCCCTTTATAATATCCCCTGTTGGTTCTTTTCCACTGAGTAGGTGCCTCATTTCTTCAGGAGTTGTATTAGTAGTAATTAACGGTATTAGTGTGGGTACGCCATCACGTATTAAGCTTGACTGGTAGGGATAATCACTGACAACCCTACCACTACCATCGGCCATCTTCTGTGGTCCCTTATGGCCAATTTTCTGCCTAAAAGTATCCCACCCTCTCTCTTCACGCATTCGTGTGCCCTTGGGAAGCACTTTATATCTAGGTGGGGACTCTCTCCAGGGGAATGGACGATGTTGTTCTGGTAAGAAATTATATCCTTTGTCTTCTGGTACAACCCTGAATATATCATACTTTCCTTCTTTTGCCAAGTCACTGCTAAATTGATTCCAAGCAGCACTTCCATACTTCAGAGAGTGTTTTACATAACCTTCAGCATCATACCTAGTATCTACATATGGTTTAGGAGGAGGTATATCCTTCTGTGGGGGTTTAATCAGACCTGCGTGTACCGCCCTCGTAAAATAATCCTTCTCTTCGTCATCAAGAAGGTCGAGTTCATTCCTATTCATACGTGCCATTACATATTCATGTAGTGTAGCCATTAATTTAATTAACCTCCTGTTTATTTAGGTGCAAAACGACGATTCCACTCATCTGTAATTGTCTGTAAATCTGTTCCATGTTTATTAAATAACTCTTTTACTTCATCTGTTGTCATCGTCTTAAGCGTATCTGGAGTAATTTCTTCGCCTTTATAAATCGTGTCAAAAATTGTGCCAGGAAGCATCCCTAATGTATTTAAGATGCCTACGTTTGCCTTTATAAATTTAGCGGCTTTCCTTAACTCTACTTCAGGGTCGTGTGTCCCTCTAGTCCCATGACGAGGATGGCGTTTTTTAGAAGGAACGGGTACTTTTTGTTTATCCCTCCAGTTCTCCCAATCGCCAGCCGTCCAGCCAGCAGTATTTTCTTCAGACGGAATCATAACTCCTCCTGCCAAGTCTGGCTTTCCTGTTGCTTCACCTTCCTTGCGTAGGTTTTCTATACGTTCTTCTTCCAGTTTTACTACTCCCATTCTCGCATCTATGGATTTTGACAACGCTTCCAAAGTTGTTCCCTTGTTGTATATATGCCACATTCTTGTTACATATTCTTGGAGATCTTTTTCTGTGGCGAAATTTGGTTTACCTGGGCCGCCCCCTCCCTTTAAATTCTTATAAAGCTCAAGTTCTCCCCCCATAATTAAATTAAGATCCATTCTATTAACACCTTTAAAATCAGGGTTTACCTCCCCGTTCTCGAATTTCTCAAGTACGTATGTTAGATAAAATCCTTTATCTCTATACCTCAACCCAAGTACATCCTCAAACGCTTCTCTTATTTCGTTTTCATATCTTGAATCAGTTGATGCTCCGTAAAGAGCTTGTAAGGTGTCTCCTTTTGTCTTATTTCTATATTCCCTTATACCACTTACTGCCGTGGCCTGATCAGATTTAGTTAAAGAATGTTTGCCGAAATTAACAAGTGCTCTGGTGTGAAGATATGTAGTTTCTAATATAGTATCAACATCTTTAGCTACTTCATGGTGCCTCACAGCCTCTTTATATTTATTATATATCTTCCATTGTTTATCATTAAGAAGATCAAGGTCTGCCGCCTGTTCAACATTTGTTATATCACCACCCTTCCTTATACTATTTATAACCCACCCCAATGTTGACTCATCAGTAGGATCGTTCCCCATTATATTGCTTACCCTCTCCGATGTTTTCCTAATCGCCTTTGCGGTGTGTTCTTTAAATAATACCCAGGTTGGGTCTTGTAGGTTTTCTATTTCACTAAAACTCAGCCCATCACCATTAATATCGGCATACTCAGCAGCCTTCATCATATCATCATACAGCTCTTGGCCAACATCTCCCATCCCATCCACCATGGTTTTAGGAAGTGCCATCTTATTATTGGCATCTTGCCTTGATTGTTCTACCTTCATTTTTTCTTCGTATACCATCTTATCATAATCTCTTGACCACTGATTATCTTCGTATTTCTGTTCCAGCCAGTCCTGTGTTTCCCCCTCACGCTTGAACTTCGCTTTTAGTATTGAATTTCTTTGGTTAAGCCATTCCTTTGTGTTTTCTGTCTTGGTTTCTTCAATTCCAATCTTTTCCTGTTCCTGGTTTAATTTTCTATCTTCCTGTTGATTTTTTATTACTTGATTCATCTCGTCTATGCGGTTCTTTTTTTCAGTTTCTGCCTGTGTCTTTATAGCGGTTATTGTTTCATGTAACTTTAGCTGGTCAGCCCTGGGATCACCCACCATATTTGCAAGAAAGGCACCTATTTTTTTAAATGTGTTAGGATCGTCTGCACTCACCGATGAATCAGGATGTGCCTTTTTATATGCCTCTATAGCAATATTAACAGCATTGTCTTCACCATCCCCACCTCCCGCAAGCCCCTCCCTTACCTTTTGTTCATATGCGGTTCTACCTG
>Ga0098057_1000729_pt1 | contig 10806 bp, 17 predicted proteins | sample 18_taG_FD_77072 | JGI IMG/M metagenome (GOLD analysis project Ga0098057, IMG submission 77072) | Marine viral communities from the Subarctic Pacific Ocean - 18_ETSP_OMZAT15316 metaG | ecosystem: Environmental > Aquatic > Marine > Oceanic | place: Pacific Ocean | collected 2015-01-19 | reverse complement strand
CAGAAGTATTACCTTCACCATATTCAATTGTTGGTTCTTCATTAGATTTCTTAAATACTGATCCGGGTGGATATTGAACTAATGCTTTATGAATAGCATTCGGAGTTCTATGATTTAATGTAAATGGATCACCCGCAACGTATTTTGGCATGTATATTCTTGCTTCTTCAATATAACTAAGAAATGTTTCCACTAATTCCTCCCAAAAACAGGTTAAACGTATCTACAATATTTATAATCAAGCAGATTGGGGGGCGGGTGGATCTGGATCGTTTTCTTTTTTAAGTCTTTCAACAGTGGTTATAAAGACATCTGGCATAAGTTGATGCCAATCTTTGGTAGCCCCTTCTTCCATCTTTTCAGCAAAGATGTTACCAAATTGGTCTTCCATGATATAGGTAGGTTGTCCATCATGGGCATGAAATTTATCTGTGAGGAAAACACAATGAACCAGTACGCCTAAATCTGGCCTGATATAGTATTGGCCGGGTTCAAAGGTTAGGGCGGGAGGATATACTTTTTTCTTTTTCTTACGGAAGTCATCAAGACTTACTATGTTTTTATCATCAGGTGGGTTCACCACTAACTTTCAAAGGATATTCATGATGCTTCGCACATTCCGAAACATCAGACACCTTTTGTTCTGCTATTTGATAGTCATAAATTCCAGCAATCCCATAACCTTTTTTATGAACATCAAGTGTGATTGAATTTGCTTCCTCTTCTGTTTTATGGAAAAATTCACGTAAAATAAAAACTACAAACTCCATAGGTGTAAAATCATCATTATGGAGAATAACTTTATACTTTTTTGGAGGTGATGGCTCTGACTTTTCCTTCTTCCCAGGAGGCTTATCTACAACATCTACACCACCAATATCTTCAGACCTACTCATACTCAAATTTTCCGAAATCTCGTTTCTTGAATTTTCCACCAGTTGCAACATCAAAGGATGATGTGTCATCCTCTTGTCCAGTATCAACCAATTCATCTTGAGCAGATTGTGCTACATCAAATAATCTCATCTTAGCCCTATTAATACCAATTACAAATTTACGATTTAGAGTAGGATCATTATATCTGTTTTTAAGTTGTTTTACTAAAAGCTGTCCAAGTTCCTCCATCTGCTCTGTAGATATAATTGCAAACATAAGATCTGCAGTCGCAGGTAAACCGAAACTCTCTGAAGTATCTTCCAGCCCAACATCAGTATTTGAATAGCCTGCCCTAGTGGTTTGAGTAGCAGATACAATAGGAAGCTTATTTTCAACAGCCATACCACGAAGTTCTTCCGCAATTGATTTGATATAGGTATATGAATTGACATTTGCTCCTGTCTTTATTCTAGAAGATGTACATATATTCAAATAATCTACAAATATTATATCAGGTACAAATGATCTCTTGAGATTTAATTCATTCAAAAGAGCTCTAAAATGATTAACATTTGCCGCAGCAGTAGGATATTCTTTAACAATCAATTTCCCCTTGATTGTTTTTCTCAAATTATTTATTTTGCTATCATACAAATCTTTTGGAAGAGAATGTAAATCATCAACTGCAATATCCAGAAGGTTTGCATCAATCCTTTCAGCAATCTTCTCTTCTGCCATTTCCAATGTAATATAAAGTACATTCTGATTCTGAGATAAACACGCAGCCGCTACATGGCACATAAACAAGGACTTACCAACTCCAGTTCCTGCAAGACAAATATTTAATGTCTTTTGGGGTAAACCGCCCTTTGTAATTCTGTTAAAATAGTCAAGGTCAAACGGAATACGTTCCTCAATCCTATGATAAAAATCAAACCTATCATCAGAATCATCAAGATAATCATGGCCAACATGAGGATCAAAGCTAACAGCGAGGGCACCAGACAATAGATCAGGAATATATCCTTTATCTTTGCCAGTTTTGGGGTCATCGAGTATGGATATTGACTCAACGACTGCATTATAGATTGCTTTGTCTTGACAGAATTTTTCTGTTGTGTCGAGCAACCATCCGAGGTCTGTATAGTCTTCTGAGTCCGAATTAATCGCATCCAATAACTCCATTGATTCTTTGAACTCTTCTTCATTCATTTTAGTCTCTGAAAGTTCTATCACCAGAGCTTCCTTTGAAGGAAGAGAATTATATTTAACTACAAAATCATTTATTTTATCATAAATGGTTTTATCAGCATGTTCCGTAAAATAGTCAATTTTTAAAAAAGGCAATACCTTTCTTGTGTAATCTTCATTTAGTAATAAGTTTTTCAATATCGCTGTTTCGGTTCTCATTCTCAGCAGACTCCCATAAAAGTTCTATAATTGCTTCACCAAGCTGTTTTTCAAAAATTTCTCCTTGCTCATCTGTGATATCTCTATTTCCAATATCATCTGGAGCCATTACAATATCATAACTATAGTCACAATTTAAAGTACCATCCTCATTAGGTTCTTCATGTGTTTCAAAATTTTTATATTTTACTACAACATGACAGAACGGTCCTTCTATAATTTGAAGACACCTTCCTTTATCATTTGGATCAGTTGGATTTGGAACAACTATAAACCAATTATCCTTCAGTTTTTTCTTCGGCTGATTCATTGGTGCTAAGTTCGGCATCACTTCCCTTTCCATATAAAAATTCTTTATCAGCAGCTTCTTCTAATTTTTCCATAATATCTGCTGTGAAATATTTTTCTGGATCACTTAATATTTGTTTTCCAAAAATCTTAGTACCATCTGGCATTTCATACCTTGTTGATACTTTATTAATTATACCATACTTCTCAGCTAATTCAAGTAATCCATAATATCTACTTAACCCCTCATCATAAGTCAAAAGAACATCAACCATCTTATTTTCTTTGGTCAATCTTGATTTGAAATTCTTACAATGAATAATATTTCCAATTACATCTGTTCCTACTTTTTCCTTTCTTTTGGAAAGAAATATAATAGTTGATGCTGCATATTGAAGTCCACTCCCTCCGCCCATTACGTCTTGAGGAAACATCGTGCCCACTTGTTTGTATGTATGGTTTGTAACAATTAGAGGAATACCAGCTTTGGCGAGTTTGAGAGTTAAAACACGAAAGGTGCCCTTTACAATACGCGCCTTAGTCATATCTACCTTATTTGCTCCCTCAGTAGTATCACCAACTTCTTTTTCAGTTGATAACATTCCCAAACTATCTAAACATAATAAAAGTGGAGCACCACTCGACTCTATATGTTTATCTACCACTCTTGTTGCTTGTTGAGCAAATTCTTGTATAGTAGCAACTGGTAATTGAATGAATCTTTTAGTATCAATGTTTCTCTCCTCAATCATTTCAGGAGTAAGAGCAGATTCAGACTCAAAATAAAGAACACCACCATCAGTATTATCAGCGAGGAATTGCTTGACAAGTCCCAATAGAAAAAAGGTTTTACCAGTTGCCGACTCGCCCGCAAACGCAGTAATTTTATTCGACGGCAACCCTTTGTATATACTCCCCGAAAGGAGTCCATTAAGTATATAAGATCCAGTATCGATATGTTCATTTACGCTCCCTAGCATTCCATCTGAAACTTTAGATGCATATGGATTTCCTGTCACACCAATTAATTCATCAAAATAATCTGCCATATATTTTCTCCTTGTTATGTGAAGAATTCCATAAGGTTGTTTCTTTTTTCATAATCCCAACCAATAGTTTCAAGAATCCCCTTCATTGGATTTAAAAATGATTTCTCAAATTGCACTTCATAATTAATATACTCATTCAATCCAAATTCTTTTGGAAGAGTATTTAACACCGCAATAACTGAATCTCCAGTAGGATTAGGTTCAGTTAAATAAGCATACTTAATTTTTTCACCTTCTTGAATCTTTGGATACTTCTTTGTCAATCGGTTAGTTTGAAGTAACTTATTATATATCAAAGATCCTTTTACATGAAGTGGAGTTGACTTTTTATAGATAGTCGCGGCGTCAGAATATTTTGCAAGTCCCTTAACTGAACGTGGAAAAAATACATCTTCAGGTGGAAGTTTCTTAAACATACTCTTGAACTCTTCTATAAAATCTATCACATCTTGTTCAGTTCCATTCATGATAAGTTTAAATGCTTTCTTGAGAGCATTCCTACATGGTTCTGGAGTAGAACTTTTAACCGCTTCAATTCCCATAATCTTCAGTTTAGGTTTCTCATACTGGACACCCTCTGAATTATGAACATTCAGAACATAATGTTTTTTAGCAGTCCAAATTCCAACATCAGCAAGAACTTCCCTTTTCATTACCATCTTTTGTTGAAAGACATTCATGTATTCTGCCATTTCATTGTAGCACTTATCAATTACATCTTGAAGTTTTCCATCACAAACATCATCCATGAATTTAATAGTCTTTTGTGTGTCTTTTAATCCCACCCGCTCAACCAAAGGATCAAGAGTTACATACAAAGAATCTGTATCAGATGCCAGCACATAATCAATATCTTCAGTTTCTAAAATTTTATTCATGTACTTATTGACTGCCCGCTCAGCCCACCTAATAGAAAGTTGGCCTGCGACAGATACAGCCTCAGCATTTCTGACATCATAGAAACGGAACCATTGATTTCCTAAAGCACCATACGCTGAATTAAGAGCAATTTTGAGATTAAGTTGAAGATTGTAATATTGAGATAATTTGTTTTTATCTGCTTCTCTTCCCTTCTTCTGTTCGCTAATTAATAATTTCTTATATTTTACCCTGTCATCATACATTTTTTCCATAAGAGAAGGGAAGAATCCTTTATGGTCTTTGGTATATAAAGAACCATTTGGAGTCATTGTAATATCATTCTCCTTGAGAAAAGTAGTATCAAATTCTCCATTAAGCATTGGTTCTACTAATCCAGTTTCTTCATGAGTACCCAATAATGTTTCTGGAGAAATATTATATTGCATAATAAGATGTGGATACAGAGAATTCAAATCAAAACTACAAACCCATTTATGTCGACCCAATTGTGGTTCTTTTACATAAGCACCTTCATATGCAGCACTTTTTTCTCTATGTTTCTTTGGAGGTATTACAATATTATTATCTCTCAAATGGTTGTAACAAATACAATCCCACATCTTTACAGGACTAAACACATCATTGAAATTACACTTTGCCAAATATGCCAGAGATATTATTATCTCTAGAAGTTTCATTTTTGTTTCAAGATTTTCAACTAACACAACATCATGTACATTATAATCAATAAACTTCTGGAAGTCCGTTCTGTAAAGTTCATGTAATGTATCTACTTCAGAATAATCTAATTTTCTTTCTTCCAATTCTACATAAGCGATGTGATTCAATGAATATGATTCCTGATTTACATATGTAAACTTTTTATATGCATCCATATAATCAAGAGCGGAAATTCCTACCAACTCATAGACTTGGTGCCGTCTTCCACCAATTCCTGTAATACTACTTTCTTTATACCACCCCCAAGGCGAAAGTTTCTTTGCTGCTTTTTCACCAAACAGATTAACAATGCGATTTACAAGATATGGAATATCAAAAAAGCGGATGTTCCATCCAGTTACTATGTCTGGATAATTTTTAGACCAGCCTTCAATAAATTCTGTCAACAGGGCTTTTTCATCAGAACATTTAATGTACTTTACACCTGGCGAAGGATTATAATTTCCACAAGCATAAACTTTAAAATCATCATTTACTTTAATAGATATAGCCAATACTTCTTCATTAGCATTTTCTATATTGGGGAATCCATTTTCAGAACTTGTTTCAATATCAATGTATGCAATTTTCATTTTGGAAACATCATAACTAATCATACCAGGATATTGATCAGCAATGAAAGCATATTGAAATTGATCTATACCAAATACATCTCCAGCATAGTTTTTAATTGCTTGATAGGATTCTTTCATAGAACCCCATTTGACAGGAGAAACTTTCTTACCGTCTAAGGTTTTCCATTTGGATGGATTTTGAGAATGAACATATAGGGTAGGCTCATAAGGAATCTTTGTTTGAAAAGTTTCCCCTTGATTATTCACTCCTCTTATAGCAATATTGTTGCCAAAAGGTTGTACATTAGTATAATACATTAATAATATTTCTGATATGGGATTTCTAGTTTGTCAAATGTATTATAACACCATTTGATTTGTTTGTCAACCCATTTAATTGGACCAGAATAGGCCCCAATAAGGAATAGAAATTGAAGATAAAATTTAAGGGTAATTCCTATTAAGCATATAGATATTTTTTTCACATCCTCCCCCTACTTGAGAAGACCTTTTTTATATTGTGTCTTCCCTCTAATTCTTAGTGCAGTTAATATATTTCCTCGATTCGAACCATCTTTTTTGTAAGAACAATGTATCCAACCACTGTGGGGGTCTTTACCATCATAAAATTCCAAAATCAGCTGGTCAAATTCCAAGCTATCTTTGATCCATTCAGCGAGGTCTGGATTTGATATTCGTGAAGATTCAAAATCAGCTGCTTCGCCATTACAATGCTGACTCGTTTTGGAACCACCCACCTTTGCATTCAATGTAGGAGAACGATAGCCACTATTAATACGTATGGGTCCAAATTCTTCTCTTATTGGTTGTAGAATATGATTACAAAGATTTACTAAATTGATAATATGTTCTCTAGAAGCGTCATTTGAAACACCAAGTCTCGCCGCAGTAGAACTTTTTATCATTTCTTGATATGAAAAATTCTTTGTCAAATATCCATTATATATTTCTACCATAATATCCTCACTCTTTTTCTATATCAACAGATCCCGTTGTAGGATCATATGTAACTTTAAATGATACCTCTACAGGTTTAAGAGTCCCATCTGCTTTAACTATAGGTAATTTACCTTCGACAGCACCCGTCAATGCATCTTTAGCATTTGTAAAAATATGTGCTGGGTCATCTTTTATAACTTTATCTAATTCTTTTTTAGCACTATCTGGAAGAAGATCATCAATCATATTTTCCACATGCTCAGCTGCTAAATTAGATGCCTTGTCTATAACAAGACTAGAAATAACATTAAATAATAATGCTGGTAACATAATATCCTCTCAAATCAAAATTGATTATTATATTCTTCCCACAAATCAATACCACGCTGTGACATAGGTCTAATGCCATCTGGTGCTAAAACTTGCTCATCAAATTCTTCTCTTGAAAGACGCTCTTCACCTTCATCGTCATATTCTTCTTCATCCTCTTCGTCGTCTTCATCTTCATCCTCTTCGTCGTCGTCTTCATCTTCTTCTTCATCATCATCTTCAACTTCTTCTTCATCCTCTTCTTCAGGCCAAGGTTCTACTTCTTCCTCTTCTTCGCCCTCTTTAATTTCTTCTTCTAAAACTTCTTCCTCAGCCATTGTAATCTCCTAATTGATAACTTGTTGGTCTTCAGGTTCAATCACCTCAGATTCTTCAGTTTCTTCGGTGCCTACTACTTTATTTAGTATCTCTGTAACCCATTCAGGCCCACGCTGAGTATCTGGAAAACCATCTTCTGATGCTCTCCAAAGAATCTCGCCACCAACTTCAATAATAATATCATCTTCAGAAATTGAATGTTTCTCAACATCTGATGGTTTACCTACGAGTTGTGGTTTATGATTTGCAATACCTGCAGTGATTTGAATACCATGTGGAAATCCATATTTCTCATTCATCATAATACGAACTGTTTTTCCACCTTCAAATACTGGTGCTCTCATATTCTCAGGGATTTCCATATTTTCTAATCCCTTACCAGTTGATGTGTCAAGCACTACACCATCATCTTCCTCTTCTTCTATTTTAACTTCTCCTGGTTCTTCACCAGTATTAACTTTAAAACTTTCTTCTTCTTCGGCCATGTCTTTCTCCAAAAATAAAAGGGGAGCCTGAGCTCCCCCCGCGCCATTATTAAGAACCGATTTGAATCAGCCGTGGCTTTTTCTCATCGGGAATCACTTTCTCAAGATCAATAGTCAACATACCATCCTTGAGATCCGCACCCTTCACAATGATATCATCGGAAAGTGTAAAACTACGAAGGAAGTCGCGCTTAGCGATTCCTTTGTGAACAAAAGATTCTTCACTATCCAGTTCCTCTTCTCTTTTGGAACGAATAGTAAGGGCACCTTCTGTTACTTCAACCTCAATATCTTGTTTTGAGAAGCCAGCAAGGGCAATCTCAATTACATATTGAGCATCATTAATTTTCCGAATATTGTATGGAGGATACCCCGAATCGCGAGTAAGGTCCATTTCGAAAAAACGATCAAAGATAGAATCAAATCCAATGGATCTACCAAAATGTCTTTGAAGGTCTTGGGGTGTAAACGCAGAGTGTCGTGCTAAATGTAACATATTGCCTCCTTATAAAAAGCAAGGTTTAAAAAAATCTCACCCCATAGCACATGGCGGTGAGTAGTATAATGAGGTCATCACTATGATGCACCTCAATCACGCCAACCTTCTCCTCTCAGGAGATGTTCGCAGCGATGTTTAAAAATTATCCAAATTAGTTCAGTCAATGAATCTGCAGCATAATTTCCAGAGTCTTTGACTAATAACTTGTATTTAGTTTCCATAAAATCCTCATCAATCATCCAATTTACATCATGAAATTTGTTCATAAGCAAAAGAAAAAAGGGTGAGGTGGGAAGTAGGAATCGGCATTACCTACAACATTGGGGAACGAACTTCCGTTAGCTTTGTCCCTCCGTACCAGAACCCCCGCGGGTATGCGGGATGTGACCCCCCTTTATTGCTAAAGGGGTAGCCGCGGCACCATCCGTGAACTGTCTGAATATCCCGGCTCTCGACAGGATTATTATCAGTATTCCCAAGGACCGTCATCCTTTTGTTCACCCTTTATTACATTATAACATATTTATATCACTTGTCAAGTATTCTACTTTTTAGAATAGATACCCCACAATACCCAAATTGCTGCCAATCCAACCAATCCTTCGGATCCTAATTTGCCGACCAGTGCTACGACTGACCCAACAATATCAAGACCTATAAATGGAACGGTTGCACCAAAAATAACTTGAAGTACGACTCCAAGAGCAATAAGTGCTAAACCAATTTCTGTAAGGCTTCTAATCCAGCCTAAAACTTTATCTACCATGTAAAAACTCCTTAATGGTTAAGTTCCTGTTGAACCAAAACCACCATTGCGCTCGGTCTTCTGAACTGGCGGTTTTTTGATTTCTTTAAAATCATATTGAATTTTTTCCACCAATTCAGCTTGACATATTCTATCTCCAGTATTTATACTCTTTGGAGACTGCGACAAGCTTGTCATCATAACATAGAGTGGTTCAATATAGTCCGAATCAATTATACCTTCACAATTAGTTAAGTATAATCCATGTTTCCATACTAAACCAGATCGAGAATGAAGGCGTACTGAATACCCTGCTGGAATATCTAAAACTAATCCAGTCGGGATTAAAACTCGTTCCATGTTAAAAATCTGAATAGATCCATTTTTCAGAGGTCTTTCAATCTCTCTATCTAGTGTATCTTGATGAACTTTATACTTTTCTATTCCATCAAAACACGCATGGAGATCAAAACACGCAGATCCTCTAGTGGCAAAAATAGGTTCTTTTGCGCTTGAGTGTGCTTTATAATACTTTAATGATAACATCATGATTCATCTTCCACCTTCTTACTTCCAATATTATATTTAGCAGTTAAACTCCACTCATCTTTTTCTTTGAAAGAAAGAATTTTCAATTGATTTAAAGGAACTACCAATTCCTCAGTTTCTGCTGGGCTTACTAATTTCATAAGACCCCATTCAGCTAACAAATTAGCAATAGTATTTCTTCTCGCTTGATCATTTTCGGAAAAGTTTGTTGGTTTTCCGTCTAATGCAAAAAGTTCCTTAAAATGTACAATGTAATATCGCCCCTGCTTATGTAGGATATGGCAGGACTGATATAGTGTTTTGTCCTTCCTGGACGCAACCCCAATCCGAGTCAGGGTTTCTCTTACCTTCAGAAAATCATCTGGATTTTCTAAAGTGCATTCTATCATAGTGTCTACTGATACTGTCATTTTTCCACTCCACCTTGATTCAGTTTATTTCTGATATAGGCCAGTTGTTCCAGAGAGAGTATCTTCAGAGCGTCTTTGGCCTTTTCATTACCAAATCCATAATACTCTTTGACAATATCCAAATTGTCAAGTTTCTCAGGCTTCAACCATTTACTATACCTCTTCTTCTTTCTGATACTATTTATAAAGTAGTCAAATTGAAGTCGAGAATCTAGGTGGTAGTTTCTGTTCATTTCATTACATTGGAAGATAGTATCCATAAAGAAAGACAGCCCTCTATTTACAATAAAGGAGCTGTATTTCTTCTCACTAACTTCATCAATCATCAAATCTTCTTTAGATTCGTTGATAGCTTTTAAGTATTCAAATGGACTCATGATATAATATATAGGTGGAGCGAGCAGGAGGAATCGAACCCCCATTCTCAGGTTGGAAACCTGAAGTATTACCTTTATACGATGCTCGCATTGTTTATTATCCGCTCACCTTTAATTTGATAGAATTTTTTAAATATCTATCTTTAGTTTGATCTACAAATTTCTCAACTGCATATGATTCAAAACTAAATCCAGTGGAGCTCCCCCTTAAATTTTTCCAATATCCAATTATATATGGCCAGAAAGTCATAGCATTGATATAAGTAACATCTTTTACTCCACCAGAAACAGTTAAATTAGATAAGTTAAAATTATCTTGTGCACCAAATTTAGATCCTGCAAAATTTTTGTTTT
>Ga0098057_1000718_pt1 | contig 10887 bp, 16 predicted proteins | sample 18_taG_FD_77072 | JGI IMG/M metagenome (GOLD analysis project Ga0098057, IMG submission 77072) | Marine viral communities from the Subarctic Pacific Ocean - 18_ETSP_OMZAT15316 metaG | ecosystem: Environmental > Aquatic > Marine > Oceanic | place: Pacific Ocean | collected 2015-01-19 | reverse complement strand
GACCGTCATGATCGGTAGTCCAAAATAATCAATGAACAACATCAGCACATAATGCGATTAAATAACACTTGGAATAACAACTAATAACCGCCAAGTACAGCATTATGTGTAGTTCATTGGTTATTTTTTCATTACGCTTTAGAGTCTCATAATAGGAAGGAGAAATTATGGATAATTGTCCATTTAAGCGTAGATATGAGTTAATAAAGTGGCATAACAGCTACTTTGGGAACTCAAGAGGTAATAAGTTCACTAAATCACAGTTATTGGCAATCTGGTACAAAATAGCCAAAAGGAGAAAGTAAAAGATGATTGAACTAATAGGGACAGTCATTGTTACTCAGATAGCATTTGTTGTCTGGGGATTTATAATTTGGGATATATGCAAGCGTAGGCTTGCAAAAGCGGAACGGGAGAGAGCCAATATAGTCTCATCCAGTATAAATATTAATAAGAGTCATATCATCACTTTAGACGAGCTTGAGGACAGAGTACTTGAGATTATAAGATCACTCTCTAAAGTGAAGCATTCATTGCCTCATTGCGATGATTGTAAAGACCTTATAAAGTATCCTTACGATTGTGAAGTTTATGTCGTAGAAGATACTTTTCATGAAAGAGAACGAGGTATTGGCAAGACCAGGCTATTCTGTTCCAAAGAATGTTCAGAAGAATATCAAAGGAACTGGGATAGTAATGAACAAATGCGAGATCATTTTGATTCTGTAAAGTTTGCGAATGATGTCAATTATTCTATGTGGTCTCAATTCCGGGAAGCATTAGCATACAAACCTACTAATATCAAAGGAGGTGAGCCTAATGGCACGTTCTAAACATCATAAGAAGAATATCAGCGATAGTGAGTGGAATAAGCGTAAAAACAAAAGGAAGTTTAACGCAAAGAGAGTAGAGGCTGAAGGGCACCTACAGGACAAGATTGCGAAACTTCACGAAAGACGCTATAAAAACCCACTTACATCACCGGTTGTTACCAAACAGTCATTCAGTCAGAAAATATTGGCACGTTTGGGACTCAACAAATCCAGAAGAGGGAATATGTAAACTATGATTAGATTGCGTAAATAGCGGCAATAAGGACCCGCGAGTAATCTATTCACAATATATACTCATAGAGGTAATCCATAAGGTTTTAAGGTGAGTTCAGAAGGGTGATTAGGTTCACACAACAGAGACTCCAACCTATGAGTATATTCCTTGATAGTAGCTCACATCAGTACAAAAACACTCGTGAAAGGGACGCAAGTCATCTCATGATGCTAACACCAATTGTACTGATTGAGCTACTTATCAGGGTATTTCTTTTCACTTCAACCATATAATAAAAAGGAGAAAGCGATGAACATTACTATCAAATTAATAATAAAAAGGAGAAAGCGATGAACATTAGCAAATTCATCATTGAGTTTATCTATATGATAGACAAACCACTTGTTGTTAATAAGCAGCAAGGATTTCACTTGAGGAACGGTATGAGAATACTGTTTAGTGATACGAAGTTAACAAAAGACGCAACACTTGTACTGCAAAGACATTACAAGAAAGGAAGGTAATCATGGCTGGAAACGGAAAATCAGGTAGGAAACCATACAAAAATACAGCAATTCATAAAGCTAATATGAAAATAAAAAAGTTAGAGAAGAATATAGAGCAATTAGCAACTATGATTGGTAAAAGTGATACAAACATATATAAGCTAGAAGAGCTAGTAAGTGATTTAGGCTCTATGGTCGGTCAGAATTTTGATCAAATTGACCGATATGGTAATATGCAGAGAAAACTCTCTGAAGACATAGAGAACCTATTTGAAATGGTAGGCTCTAGTAAAAAGCAACCAAGACGTAGAAGACGTAGTTATTTTAGTCTTATACGATCTTTATTGTATTCCCGCAAGACACGTAGAGGTGTAAGGGCCGTAGCAATCTATGGCACTGTCATCTTTGCAGGTGCTTATGCTCTTTCATTGTTGTTACAATGAGGAGTCTGCTGTACCGGTTAATAAAGGCAAATGGTGATGATGATACATTAGGAACAAGGTTGCTTTACATCTTTTTGATGTTTGCGGTAATCTATCTTAGTGCTCATATGATTTATTATTTGATAGGATTGTAATCGGGTGAGTCTGTCGAAGTTGATGACTTCGGGATAATTTTGCGGTACTATGGACCAAACCGTGACAGACTCATTAAATATAAGGGGCGAAGTTGATAATGGTTTTTTCCCATTAGTCACGTGGAGCAGATGCATATTTCTGCAATGACAAAGTATGGCAGCTGTTTACGCTTGTCATTTACACGCTGTAGAACTCCTTCGGGAACTGCTTGCTTCGCCCATTTTTATTTACGGGATATCACCTATCCGCTCTCTCCTTGCAGGTTTACACACCTGTCCTTTCACAGAAAGGGTAGTGATATCCCATTTTTATTAACAACGAGCAAGCGTGACAAAATTAAGTGAGTTAGGGTTGTAAAGCCTGTCACGCTATAACTTAGAGGTAGATATGTCTAAAAAAAAGAAAACAGGACCCAAATCACGTGGTGGTATGGGTAATAAGTATAGATATGCTAAAGGTTTTAATGTACCAAAGAATTTCCCCAATGATGCTGCATCAGCTAAAGAGAGAGAAATATTATTTAGAGCTAATGGGCACGGGTGGGGAGTCAAGTATCGAGTAGATGCTTGTAATATCCCACATTATTGGGTAGTATCAAAGAAATTAAAGGTCAAAGGAATAGTATTAACTTAGGTGGACTATATTCACGAACTTAACGTAAAGGAGGTCCAAGTTTGTTTATCGCTTGGAATCCCCTGATTAGGAACGTGGAGTGTCCCGCAACACATAGTTCACCTAACAATTGAGAAAGTTAGGGCTAAAACCACCATCCCTTATAAGCGTGGTCTTTCTCATATATTTAAGGAGGCAATATTATGATACTTGGTGATAATGAATGGAGATTTCTCAAATATAAATTACCAGTTAGACTTTTTGCTGAATCTGCAGAGGATAAGGCTAATTGGACAAGACATAAGAATATTAAATATACATCACGTAGTGTATATGCATGGTATCATCTACAGGTATTGCTCGTAATAAACTTCAAAGCATCTCACCCAGAGATACAATACAAGAAGAAATGTAGGCAAGTGACTTATTTAGTAACAAGGAGGCAACTTATGAGTGGCAGTCAAGACGAAATATCAGATAATGCATTAATTGATTTTTATCAATCAATGATAGATAATGGGAAAGTGCAACCAGATGGAACAGCTTTCAAACGGATGCAGTTTCTTCAAAAACGTGTAATAAGTAAAAAATATAAGAAGTTTGTAATAGGACTCAAAAGCAGCAATGGTGCTGCAATCAGTTAACCCACAAAAGAGGAGAAAGTAAACATGGCAAACGTACAAGTCATCAGCTTTCACAATGGTGGACAGGTTCTTGATGTAAAAGATGTCGAGACCGTGGCAGACGTAGCACAGAAGCTAGAACTATCAATGGAGAATGTAGTAATAAGTGTTAATGACACTTCCGCTACTGCCGGCACCCAGCTTACTGCTGGAGCTGTAGTCCAGTTTCAAAAACAATCCGTTAAGTCAGGATTGTAAAGTGACTCGCGGGAAAGAGAGGGAATCAACTAGGGTTCCCTCTCTAGGAACGGAGTTTACGATAAAAGCGTCTAATAATAATGTAATTAATGCACTATACAGATATATTGATCCTAATGACAGTGTTGACTTTAATAGAATAGAGACATTTATAAGAAATAATTTCTCAGTATTTAATCCTTATAAGCATGATAGACATGGATCACTAGTAATTAGTAGAAATCTTGCAGAAAGAATCGAACATTTTACTAGTTTATCCAGACAGATAAATATGTTAATTAAACAAGGTGTAGAATTTTATAGGGACCAGAAGATTAATGCTCAAGTAAACAACTGGATTGTTCGTATAGTTACTCCAATATTAAAAAGTAGTACTAAAGTAGAGTTAGAAACTCTTTATTTATCTACTGTGAGTTGGAAGGAATTAAAAGCAGCAGATGAAACACCTACAAAACTAAATGAACGTTTTATCAATATTAAACCTACTCAAGAAGAATCAATTTATAGATATCAATATGGTTATCATCCTCATATAAATACTAGTGGACAACCTTGTTTTGGAGCATATATGGCTAGATTAAATGATTATGCTGTACAAGGTAGTATCGTAGGATATTTTAGTACTCTAAGACAATGGGCTAATACTAGTAATTCTAGAGATGCATTCTGGAATCTTCCGGGATTAATTCGAGATGTATCTGGTAGAACAATGGCTATTAAAAAGAAACGTCATAATCCAGAAGAACCATATATGTATAGGAAAATAAGTTACATATTACCTATAAGAGTATTATTGCAAATGAAAGATGCTTGGCAATATCCATTTGAAGGTAATAATTATTATAATCACATAAGAGAGGGCATAGGTCGTACACGTATAGCTACTAATTCTTTCAGAGAATTAGGAAGATACTATGTTAATAAATATAACCGAAATCCACAGAGATTTAAATATAATGAAGAAGAAGTATTAGATAGAACAAGAGCATATAGCATATTATATGCACTTATTAGAAACTATTTAATTGATTCTGTAAAACATAAGCAAGAACTGAGAACAAATATAGATAATTTTCATAGAGATTATTTCCCATTAAACCGTTCAAATTTTGCGACAGCATTTCAAAGTATATTAAATAAAAATGTAGAGCCAAATAGTAAAATGTTTGATCATTTAAAAGGCTCTGTAGATGAGCTTGGTGATGTAGTAAGAACATTTGTTATGGAAGCAAGAAATGCTCTAAGAAATAATTCATATAAATTTTATGATACTTTTAATAAAATAATGGAATATGGTTGGTTCAGATATAAAAATATTAACAGTCAATTTACTGAAGAGATGAATGTGTATACACATTATTATCTTGCAGCTATGTATATAAAGAATATGGAAGATGATAATTATCTTACAAAAGTATTACATATGCAAGACCTATTCAAAATCAAACATTGGTTTAGTTTAAGTGAAATAAATGATTTTTATAAAAGACTTATGGGATATAAACCTACAGGGAAAACACGCTTCTTAAAGAAAATGAGAGAAGAAGTAATCCCTGCTATTTATTCTTATAGTGAATATGAAGATGTACTAATTAATGAATATTGGGACATAGAACCAAGATTAGGTCATAGGTTAGAAAGTCAGCGACCACTTTGGGGTGAAACAGATATTGAAAAACTTAGAGCAAATAAGATAACTGAGTTAAAATATTCTTGTGAAATAGAAGATATATTTAAAGAGTTTAATGAAATGGTAATGCATTATCAAGTATACGAAGAAAGTGATATGGCTAAACTTCAGAATTACATGGAATATGTAGTGATGAATATGCTATATGAATGGACATCCCATACCTTTAACGTAAAAGCAAAGGAGGCAAACTATGCCATCGAAGCAAGACGCAAAGTCCAAAAAGGTTTCAAAAAGTTCGAAACCAAAGAAGGAAAAGAAAGGACTAATAATATCGCAGAAGATGCATCAGAAAGTACAGTACCTGCTGTCTCGGTTTAAATCTCGCGAATGGTCGGGACCAGCATGGTATAGATGTACAAATAATAAAGATGGTTTTCCTATTTATTGGGAGCTGATATACTTCTTAGCTATTGATCTTGGTCATGGTGCAGCTACAGAATATAAAGGTGAAGATGTTAGTAAAACTATTTTCAAAATATATTCAGCAAATAAAAAGTGGTTAAAAGATACTTACATAGGAATGATACATAGTCATCACAGTATGAGTGCATATCATAGCGGTACAGATGAAGCTACGTTGGTAGACATGTGTCCAGACCAGGGATTCTATGGTAGTCTTGTAGTATCATCTAAAGTTGGTGAAGCTGCTGCATTTGCATTCAGTTATAAAGACCAATTTAAAAATATATTAATTCATACAATAGATGATGATGATATAAAATATATTAAACCAAACGTACCTAAGGAGTTTATAGCAGAAGCTAATCATATTAAAACAAAAGCTGATGCAGCAACACCATCATGGCAAAAGAAAACAAATGGTACTGCAATGACTCCATATGATCCTAATCAAACTACTTTTGATTGGAGATATAATGGTGAATGGAGAAAAGCTAAGGTACAACCTAAAGATGATTATGCTGATATTACTGTAAAAGAATATATAGAAATGGAAACTATTATAGAAGCACTTGAGGAAGGAAGTATGTTCTATGGTGAAGCTAACCAGCTATTTAAAACAAGATGGAATATGGGTATTCATGAATTTTATGAAATTCCACCACTAGGATCATGAGTAATACTAGATTCCTAAGAAACAAAGACCTTATTGACCAGCGACAGTTAGATTTAATAACTGTCGTTGGTGCAGGGGGGATAGGATCAGCAATAATACAATTATTAGCTGTAATGGGATTTAAACGTATTCATATTTATGATCCCGATAATATGGACCATCATAATTTATCTACAACATTATATCCAGCATCTCAAGTAGGTTCACCAAAAGTTTTGGCAGCCTCAGCATTGGCAAGACAGTATAATCCTGCTATAACAACTGTTGCATCACGTTATAAGTTTGATTCAAATCAAGAAATGACCCCAAAGATAATAGTATGTATAGATAATATGGAAGACAGACTAGCAATTTATGATCGTTGGAGAATGGAGAATAAAGACTCTAAAGGATATTTTATAGATGGTAGAATGGATGCATTAGCATTCGAAGTAGTAACAATGACTAAAAGAGATGCACCTATTGACTATTATGAACACTGGACTTCCAGTGCTAATATAGAGGACGCACCTTGTACCATGAAACATACCATATTTACTGCAAATCTTGTAGCTGGTATGATGGTTAATCAGGTGTTTTGTTTATCAGGTAATAGAGGTTATCATAAGTATATATGGATGGATTTATTGACAAATAATCTTCGTAAGGAAGGTTTTAGAATAAATTCCATAGGAAAATATCTAGATCATACTTATATTAACCCTGCCATAACTGAGGAGAAATAACAATGGTAGATGAAAGAGAGACTCTTAGTTCTATAATGGGCTATTTAGGACAAATGTCCACTAGTTTAGTAGAATTAAGTAATACTATGCAAGGTTTTGCCGAAATGTTGACAAAACTTGAAGCAACAATGCAAAATAGCCCCTACCTCGCAAAGGAAACAACAGAAGCCAGTGAAATTGAGAGACTTGAAGCTCTCAAGGAACTGGCTGGGAGAACAGCATGACTAACAATACAATCACAGACTTCGCTAAATTCGTAGGACCTATCAAAACTATAGATATACATGGTAAACCATATGTCACAGTTCCTGAACGCTTACGAGCATTTCATAATTTATATCATAATGGTAGAATAGAAACAGAACTTATACATGGAGAAGGTGGTCATTATATAATGAAAACTACAGTTACTCCTGATGTGGAAAACCCTGATAGATATTTCACTGGTTTTGCACATGAGGATGAATCTAAAAGTCAAATCAATAGAACAAGTGCTATAGAAAACTGTGAAACTTCGGCAACTGGTAGAGCACTAGGATTGCTTGGACTAGGTAGTGAATCTAGTATTGCATCAGCCGAGGAAGTACAAAATGCAATACATCAACAAGGAAGTCAGAGTAAACATCTGTCTTCCATAAAAGAGGAATCTAAATAATGCCTTATAGACCAGAACAAAAACAGTCCTTTAAGAATGGTGATACTCCACCTTGGCTAGGTTACCAAAATACTAAAATCTTATCATTTAAAGATGAGTCTGATAAGTATGATTGGGCAGATGTATATCTAGTTATAGAAATGCAAACAGCGGGAAGTGAATTTCCTGTTAGAATGCGTATCAATGGATCATTTGAACGTGATGAAGAAGGTCTTATCATGAACAATTCACTGCTAAAAAAGTTTTATAGTATCGCTGATGCTGTAGGATTTGGTGGTGGATTTGATAAGGCTGGAGACTGGGTAACTAAATCAGATGAAGGAATAGAAGACATAGCTAAATTTCTGAACAACAATTATACTGACAATTCTGGTTCAGAAATATATCCATATACTATCTATGTTTATAAAACAAAGGTAATGGATAAGCAGTCCAACGAAGAAAAGGTATGGACAAGAGTAGTTGAACGGATGGCTAAATCTGACAATCAAAAACAGATGAAGAGTCTAGAGAGCTATGTCAAATGGGCTAAAGATAATGATGTTATTAAAGAACATGTTCCAGAGGAAGATACAACACCGGAACCTTGGGATAAGGCATCGGCACCTTCTGTAAAGACTGTTAACAGTTATAAGGTAGGTTAATGTTTGTCGAGTTAGCACTTAGGAGTCCTGCGTCAAGAGGCTCCTTAGTGAATCTCGATGATCTAGAACAAGCAGTAACGGTACATGGGAAGAATATTCCTGTGTATCGTTCTGTATATTTATATGATAGGACAGGTTACGATTATGTGGAATTACATAAAAGTGTCAAAGGGTATACAGGTTGGAGAGGGATTGATTATCTTCCTATAGATATAGATAAAGTTCATGACTCTAGTCCTATTGTATCAGGTAAGAAAACTGTTGCAAAGGCAAGAGAGGTAAATAAAAAATTATTAGAGTTAGGTCTAGATGATACTTCATATTGTATATTTTTTAGTGGAACAGGATTTCATTTTATCATGCCTGGCTCACTATTCGGATTCGAAAATCATCAGGGAGCAGAATTACCATACATTGTAAAGAGAACAATGTCAAAGCTCTTACCTGAGGCAGATATGTCAATCTATTCAAGGTCTGCTTTATATAGATGTGCAGCTACTAAGAACTATAAAACACAACTTTATAAAACATATATCACAAATGAAGAATTAGACACTCTAACCTATGCTAAGATTGCAGAGAAGAGTAGGAAATGGGACATCAATGATTTCCATACATTCCCATCAGAAGAGCAATCACATAAGTTTGAGAAGTATGTAACATTTGATTCACCCAGTGTAAAATCATTTTTTAATAAAAGTAATCACACAAATGTTGTACCATGTATTCAAGATATGTATAACAACCCACCAGCTGAAGGGAACCGGCACAATACTTTAATGAGGATCGTTTCTCACTTTAGAAGAAATGGGATTCCTATTAATGCAACAATAGCAGCTATGGAAGAATGGAATAAGGGTGGGGACAGAATCAAAGATTCTGAACTTCTTGTATCTATTAACGATGTATACACAAAAGGTTATCAATATGGGTGCATGGATAGTATGATGATGACCTATTGTCAACCTCATTGTGTATATTTTAAAAGAAAGGATTATCTTATGGATATATTGAATGTCAGTGATCTACAAGCAATGTTAGATACTAGATTGGAAAGAGATTTTTCAGGTGTAAGTATAGATTTATCAAAACTTTTTGGCTTAATAGGAATAGAATCTGTTATATATCCGGGAGAACTAGTAACAATAGTAGGACCAACCGGTGTAAATAAAACAACTCTTGCTCAGAATATATCTTTAGCATATAATGCAGCTGAAGATAAAATAGAAGAAGAATTACAAATACCAACATTGTACTTATCATTAGAATTAGCACCATGGCTTATGCATAGAAGAAATCTTCAAATTGTTGCTGACGTAGATACAAATACTATATCAAAAGAAAATAAAAAGATATATGATCAATTTAAAAATCAAGTAGCTCATATAAAGATTCAAACTCTTAGTCCAACTGTAGAGCAAATAAGAAAAAAGGTTCAAAAAATGTCACCTGCTTGCATAGTGATAGACTATATTGATTTAGTGGAACCACCAAGTCATGCAAGAGGTGAATACGAATCAATCAGAAATATATCTCATGCTTTAAGTAATCTAGCAGTGAATTATGATCTAATCATTATCCAGCTAAGTCAAACTTCAAGACAATACTCCAGAAGTGGCGAATTAGACCTCTATGCCGGTAAAGGAAGTGGAGCAATAGAAAATGCCTCACGGAAACTAATGGTATTAGAAGGTGAATCAAAAACAAGAGAAAGGAGGCTGAAAATGGTTAAGAGTACAGATGGCGAACTATGGGATGTAAAACTGAACTTTAATGATTCATTCAGATTGAAAAGAATATGAATCATCAGTACCTGCTAGATATCCATCTATTCAATATGGAAACCGAACCAAAAAGTGGTATAGATATTGTACTATTATCATTTATAAAATTCGGAATAGAAATAAGTCAAGGTGTTCATCCTAACAAGTATGACACCATACTTTTTAATTTTGGTATATGGAAATTATACTTTGCATTTCAAATCATGCTAGATTGGAGGTAGAATGACCTATTACAATACAAATCATGAGCAGGGGAATGTGCTAGATAGAAGTAGAAGAAAAGCACGAAACCAAGAAGAGGTTATATTTGACCTGTTTAATAAATTTCCTGATAAAGAGTTTACACCATTTGAAGTACAATTTAAACTTAATCTTATGTGCCCTATTACTAGTGTTAGAAGGGCAATGTCTAATCTTACTAAAGAACATAAACTAGAAAAAAGTAGTAAACAAAAATTAGGTAAATACGGTAAGTTAAATCATACTTGGCATTTAGCTAGCTGGCTTAAAGCAGATTATTAAAAGGAGGATATAGGTTTTTTGATGTTGTTCCCCTATGTCTACAATGCAATATAATCAAGGAGACTTTAGAGAAAAGCTAGTTAATGTTCACGGTAGGCACTGGCATAAAGCATGGCTTAGATTGTCACGTAAAGCATCTTCTTTGAAACAAGCTCTGAAAAAAAG
>Ga0098057_1000715_pt1 | contig 10920 bp, 22 predicted proteins | sample 18_taG_FD_77072 | JGI IMG/M metagenome (GOLD analysis project Ga0098057, IMG submission 77072) | Marine viral communities from the Subarctic Pacific Ocean - 18_ETSP_OMZAT15316 metaG | ecosystem: Environmental > Aquatic > Marine > Oceanic | place: Pacific Ocean | collected 2015-01-19 | reverse complement strand
CCTCTGGCTTCGGTTGATCTTTGTCACCAAGGACAAATCCAAACCCATTATCTCTCAAAAATGAACGAATTTCAGAAATAGGTCTAGACCAAGCGATGTGAGGTATAATACTCCCCCAACCATAAGCGCCAACCATTGATGGAACACCGATCAACTCATATTTATTTCGTTTCTTACTATAGGCCCAGAGCGAACCGCCACTATTCCCGAAAATGATAGGAGAACTAGATAGATATAAAGCTCGACCAGCTCGATCTTTACCACTAATACCGCTTAATAGTCCCTGAGTCGGATAGGGGGGATTACCCATACCACTACCGATTGCCCATACTGTCTGAAATAGGTATGGCCCACCGACATGTTCTGCCCAGAGTTGTGCGACATTTCTTATTACACGTTCTTTATCATCCAAACGCAGCAAAGCAAGATCGCCTTGTTTATCCCATGCAACAATACGTGCTACACGGCCTGTGGTTCCTACAGCTGTACTATAGTCGTTATAATCCCACAAACGAACATGTAGCGGCCTACGAGTTTCTCTTTTTACTGATTTTCCCAATTTAGGATCAAATTCTTCACTAATGCTGATAGCTTCTTCAACAACATGGTGATTGGTTATAACAAGTGTCCAAACACCCTCATCTTTCCAAGATTTGTGGCTTCTATTATTACTAAAAATAATAGTTCCAGAACCAGCACCTTTAGGTAAATCAATCATCACAGTGGGATAAAGCATTTCTGTAATTTTCTTTACAGGCGCTTCCGTTTCTGTTTTTAGACTTTCTGCCATAACGGGGCGAAAAGTTATACTAGCTGCAATCGCAACCAACACTAATAGTCGTTTTAACATTTATTTCTCCAATTTAAACCCTATATTGCGGCCCTTAGTAGGCAATTGTGGAGCGTCTGTAATATATATATCTCTTCCTACAGACAGGAAACAAGCTAAGTCATTGCCAACATACTCTAAAAGAGTAATAGTTTCTTTTTCTCTATTGATAAGCATAACCACTTGAAAATCTTGTGATAAAGATGTCCAAGCAGCAAAAGCTTTTTCTTCTGCTTTATTTATTCCAGTTTTAGCATTTTTAGTAGATGTACATAAAACAGGCTTCATCATTATTTGATATACTACATTTTCATTTGCTTTCTCTGTGATTGGCACTGATAATGTATTAGTATTAGTGGCCTGACAACCAATCAATAAGGAACATAATAAAAGAGTAATTGTTGTTTTCATTGTATTCTGTGACCTCTTTATACGTTCTTTTACATATATTTATATGAAATATATTATTAACTACCCCACACCTTAATTGCTTCTAACAGATGATTTAGATACGGGCCTTTTTCTTTTATAAATTCTTGTACTGTACCATCTTCTGTAACGACTAAAATTACTATTTGAGAGATATCGATGCCCGTTCTTTCTCCGAACATTTCTGCATAGGCAGAACCTTGAATATAATAATTTTCATTCCACTCATCGTTACGTTCTTTAGTTGAGGTTTTAAAATCTATTGCTGACAATACACCCCTATACTCCGCAATACAGTCAACTCTACCCGCTATTTTATATTTATCACTGTAAAGCCCCGCTTCTTGTGCATATATGTTATCTATATTACACAATGCTTGTTCTTTTAATTGTCCGAATAAGCAATAGGGCAGGAAATCTTTTTTATGTTTTATCCATGTGGGAACTTCCCATAGATTATTAAGGTAATCTTCACACATATGGTGAACTTTAGTCCCTCTAGCTGCTGCTTTTCCAGCAACATAGTTTGCAACCTGATCGCCAACTCTCTTGCGCCATTCATACAACCCTTCTTTTTTGCGAGAGGAAAGTACAGTCGTAATAGATGGATACTCTGCTCCTTCTGGAGTGATGTAAAATCTTTTCCTGTCTATTGTTTTGGTTTTTAATTCTGGTAATTTCACTGGTACATGATTAAATGTCATACGCTTCTCATTCTTGTCACTAATCGGTCTGCTCTGTTGGTAACTTGACGATACCAACGAGAATCGACCATTTCATTTGCGGCTGTATTCCAATCTCTAGTATCTACGCCACGTTTCATTCCTTTAAATTTATTCAATCTTGTATATCCCATATTGAACATCATATTCGCAATTATTAATTGAACTTCTTCTGGTAAATCATCAAAATCTGGATATAATTTTTCACAATCAGATATAACATTTTGTATATCCTTTTCAAATGCAGCAATAACTCTGGATTCGCTGATAGCTGTACCAACTTCACATTCAAACTCAGGATCACATGACCTAATAAGATGGCCAATACCAAAAGTGGGATTACCAAGATGATCTAGATAAATTTCAGAAATCATTCCTTCATCAATTTCTAGATCTTTTCGTAGTTGATCAACATTCATTATTCTATAACCAGGCCAAGTTTAGTTTTGTTAATCAAATAACTTCTAACAAAACCAGAACGTATAATATCCCCTATACTAAATTCTAAACAATTAAATTCTCCCATCTCTCCTAAGATTCTAAGAAAATCATGCAACCCATTTCTTTCGTGTGTTTTAACCAAATCAGACTGTCCGAAATCTCCACAAAAAATAATTTTTGAATCTTGGCCAACTCTTGTAATGATGGTATCGAGCTCGTGAAAACTTAAATTCTGACACTCATCTACTATAATGATTGCGTTATCAAACGTTATTCCTCTTAAAAAAGAAGTCGATATAAAGAACAAAGAACCTTGTTCCTTTAGCTCATAATACAATGAATTAAATTGTTGTTCATTTGGCATCTTGAACATAAATTTAACCATGTTTTGATATGGAACTTGATATAGTAATTCTTTAGCTTCACCAAGATCAGACTCGCCAGGTAAAAAACCTATGTCTCTAGTAGGCATAAGTGATCGTACTAATATTATTTTTTCCTGTGGTTTTTTCAGATTAAAAACATCTTGTAAAGCAAGATATAACGATATAAAGGTTTTACCTGTTCCAGCAGGACCAAACAAAAATTGATGTAGTCCTTTTTTCCAACTATCAAAAACCTGTTTTTGATTATCGCCGATTGGTTTTATTGCGACTAAATCAATATGATTAATTTTTTTATTTTCTTTAACTTTAGCTTTGGCCATTATATTTCCCTTTAAAGGGTGAGGGAGGCATTTCCGATTTGGAAAGGCCTTTCCAGCAAACACCTCCCTCTGGTACATAGGCGGAGGGACTTCCCAGCTTCCTACAATGCAGTGCATCGGTGCTGAAGTTTGTATTTCTCGCCTGTACCATTCTATTTATATTTATTTTGTGGAGTTCTTATTAGCAGACCAACCACTTCTTTCAACTTTTTTAGCATGTTTATCAATCGCGCTTCTGGTTTTTATCTCTTGATGAGACATAGTGCTACCACCAAATTTATCTGCAAGAGGAGAGTTTGGATGAGCTGCAGCAATACGTTGCATATTCTCTGTAAACCCCCCATCAACTTTAGGTCCAACACCCATTAAATGATCGCCAGCAATTGCTATAGGCTGAAGTACTTGTTTGACCTGTGGATTTTTTGATAAAAACTCATCCTTTTCTGACATGGAAAAAAACTCATCCCACTCTACTCCAGATTGCTCATTAAAAAATGTATATGTGGGCATTGTAAATCCGTTTATTTTTCATCAGAGGGGTTAAAATCAAAATTTAATTGTTTCATTTCCATTGCAAGATCGATTGTCTTTCTTTTTTGTAGTTTGTGAAGTTCATCTAAAAATGATTTTTGTTTAATATAAGATTTCTGTAATTGTTCTTGTAAATCTCGAATATTCTTTTTCAAAATATCTGTTTCTGACATGATAGGTTCATGAGTTTCTCGCATTTTTCTGATCATATAAGTTGTTCTATCCTCTCGCATATTACTTATCCCCCCCACAATATATATATCTCTCTGAAGTTTTTAGATTACTCGTTATAAACGGGTTGCACCCTGTCTATAGGCTAATCCCATCTGTAAAAAATATGATCACCAATACGTGCAGTTTTATATTTCACTGTTGCCCAAGCCGGGGTTACATAATGTGCATGATAAAATAATGCACCATCTGTTATATCTATAAAAGAATCCGTTTTTTTAAATGTTATTGTTTTTGAAAGTGTTAATAATTTTTCATAGAGTTTTTTGTTTTTAGGAATATCACTTTTACCATCACAATACCAAGAAAATTGACAACGATTCCGAATAGGATAATACGTACCATCCTTTTTCCAACTTTCTCTAATCGGAGCTTGTTTTATAACTTCACATATAGTATCAGGAAATCTCTTGTCTTTTACACGATTCAATACAACATAAGAAATAGCAAGCAGTTCGGCTGTTCCTTGTCCTCTTGCCTCATAATACATATTGAGGGCAAGACATGTAACAGAATCATCAATAACCTGTTGATGATTATCATCAACAGGTTCTGCTTGAGCGGGAATGAAAAAGAAAAATCCCGCAAGTATTAATTCACCAAAGAGGTTTATCATGCATCTTCTAACATATCCTCACGATTAGCAATTCCTTCGGATTCACACCACCGAATAAACAAACCTAACTGACGGCCATATGCTTCAATCTCCCAAGGATAATCCCAATAGGCTATTTCACTCATATCATACTTTTTCTTCATAAACCTAACCATATGAGAATTTGAATATTCATACATATCGCCCTTGACCCATTGTTTCATATGAACCATTTCATGAGCAAGGTTAATCAAAATATTCCGAATAGTGACACCACAATCCAATTCAATCGTGAACTCTCTGGGAGTTTTCCTTAAATCTTCCCAATCGTCCCAAATACAAGTACCTTCAGCATCATCTTTTTTCACCATACCTCGTTTTAGATTGATATTAATTTTGATGGTTTTTAGTAACCTCTTACCAACCAGTTTTTCTGCATAATACTGTGCAGCACTTTCGATCAATTTTCGATAGTCTTTGTTTGAGCCTTTAATATTCAGAATCATCTTAATAACTGCCCGGGGCCTCGCAAATATAGAGGGCCCGTCCAATTAATGGGATAACCACCATCAAGGACGTTTCCCCGTGCTTTGTTTCGAGCGGGTGCAGCCCAACCAGCTGGATATAGAATATCCCCTTTTTTGAACTTCTTGTCCTTATCAGTCTTGACGATAAAAGCACTAACAGAATTATTAGAAACGACTTTGATATACTTAGAGCCAGTCTTTTCAACGAAAGAATTTGAATACCTCTTATTCATTTTCTTCTTGATTTCACTATCAGGCGGCATGAAGAGTTTATAATCCTCAATCATCGCTTCGATCATATTCACAACACCCTTATCAAGGTGTTCAGCAGGGTTTCTAACAAAAACAGTCATATCGTCCAAACTCCTATTGGTGAACCATTTACAGACTTTTCGTTGATGGTATGTGCCGTCATGGTGAAACCATCACCCGTAATGACTGCATAATCACTAACACCATCATTCTTGTGATCTGTTATGACACCATAATCCTCTGGAATACCAGCACCGTAATTAATAACAACCTTCGTACCAATCTTAACCATTTTCTCTCTCTTTTTCATCATACCTTAAGCTACCATATAAAAGAGGTTTTGTCAAGGGAAATCGTGTCTCATAAGTCATTGATAATAAAGGATTTTGCAAAAAAAATGACAAGTCATTGATTTCAAAGGATTTTATTTTTATTTTTTTGTGTGTGGTGATCCGCCAGCAGACATGCCAGGGATTTGAGGATAAGCGACCGTTTCCTTGTCCGATAACATGTAATTATCATTCCAGTTAAATGCTTCCTTTACCACATTTTCAGAAAGGCCTTTATATTTTTGATGTAGAATCTTGTCTTTTGCAGCAATAAGAATTTCAGCTTCATCAGGATGCAGTCCTTCTAGCATCTGAACGAACATCATTTCTCTTTTATTTTGAGATAAATTATAATTACCTCCCTCAATGAAGTGATAAAGCTTCCTTGCTTCGTAAGACAACATATTATGTTCTGTACCCTCTGGGGCTTCATTGCGAATGTATGGTACTTCACCATAGGGTAGAGCCCATTTGATTTTGGGGTCAAATGAGGATTTGATTACTAATCTAAGTGTATCAGAATTGTATTTCTGTAAATGATTAATCTTTTGTTTTTTGGTTTTCAGCTTAGATACTTTATCTAAGATTTCTGAAAATAGTGGTGTATAATTGTCGGCCATTAAAATTCTCCTATCGACTCGGTGAGGTTTCTTAACCTCTTTTGTATAAAATAATTTAGTAGTTTGCTACGATCTCCATATGGGGAAGAGCGATATGTTTTCAAAATTTCATCTGATAATTCTGATGGTGCAAATGTCAGATCAATCAATTTTTTATTTCGTTGATAATTTCTCTTAGTCTCTTCCGGCAATGAATCAAATGGAACTGTATCCAGTATCGATGCAATTTTTTTCTTGGTTAGGGGATGTTGTCTTAGCCCATCTGTAAAAGTATGATCAGGGGATAGAACATTGGGAATACCATCACTCATGTCTCCTTTTAGAATATGCTCTTGCAAATATCCACTAGGATTGATACCATTCACCATTTTTTTGGTAATCGGACTATATTGCTTGACATTGGGGAATCTTTGTAGTTGAATGAAATCTTTATCACCAGACAGAATCATAATTTCTTCATCATATTCAGTACAAATAGTAGCAATTATATCGTCAGCTTCAGCGCCATATATCTCTAAAAACTTATATGGCATATTCGTTTTAATTTCTTCTTTAATGGTATTTAGACATTCAAAAATAGCGTCCCAATCTTGGTTAGATTTTTCTCTATCCCTTTTACGGTTTGCTTTATATTGAGGGAAATAATCACGCCGCCAATAATGTTTAGAATCATAACATAAAACCAACTCACCAAATTCAGAAGAAAATCGTGTACGATACATACGTAAAGAGTTAAGAATCATATGCCGGACCATATTATTGTCTGGAATTGTTCTTTTACTCATGTGCAAATGCATCATTACACTTGCCACTGATATCTGATTCATATCAACTAAAATCATTTTACATTCTATGCAAGCTTTGGACCATCATCGGTTTCATCATTATTTAAATTCAGTTTCTCTACTAATGCAATAATCTTATTAATATCCAATCTAAGTTTAATTGTCTCATGATCATCAAAAGTTTCTTCAGTTACCTTTGATATATTTTCTATAATTGATGTTAATGGATGCGGCCAGCCGTGTTCTTTATATAAAGCACTTTTAAGACATTCAATTATAAATGCAATATTTTGAAAAAAGTCTTTAGTATCAATATTTACTCCATTCTCGCCTAACGCATATATCATTTGCATAATGACTCTTTCTGACAGGTCTTCTATGAAAGCTCTCTCTTGTTGTAATTCAAATATACTGTCCTCTGGTATTTTTACTTTTTTGGTTTTCCATGGCCCTTGAAGAACATTATTTGGCATGGAATTTTTATTTTCTGATTCGTTCATTTATTGCCTCCCGTTCTTCTAAATCTTGATTAATCATTTCCTGTGTATAAACCATACCAATATCAGGATAATATGTGTTTACATCACGTTTGGGATTACCATCTTTATCATATGCCATCGCAACACAACGATAGGTAACTTTCTTTTCTTGGTATTCTCCATAAAACATATCCGTCCAATCTCCCACTTTCAAATATCGATTCATAGAACGAATATAAGCCTCATGGTTTGCTAATTTTGAAATAGAACCTTTTACTTTTTGACGGACAGCTTGACGTTCTGCTGATGCAAGTTCTTTTTGTGTTTTAATCCACACCTTAACCTTATCGGGATGAACAGGATGATCATCAGGCAAATCTCGTAATGTGGGATATATCCCACTTTGACCATAATTAGGATTTTTCTTTGCTTTTATTGCTCTTGCTTTTTCTAGACGTTTGGAAGCAGCAATCCGTTGCTTCTTGGTCATAGGTTTACGTTTCTTTCGTACCTTGGGTTCCTTCCATCCGCTGTTATCAGTCTTTACTTTAATTTTACGTTTTACCATATTACTATTTATCTCTTAAAAACCAAACTCTTCAAGACGTTTTTGTATTTCTCTTTGTTGTCTACGTTTACCAGCTTTCTTTGCTTGTCTGCGTTTTTCACCTTTGGAAATAAAATGATCTCTTTTTCTTAATTCATTAGATATACCATCATATTGAAATCTCTTTTTAAGAACTCTTAACGCTCCATCAATATTGTTATTACGCACTGTAATTGTAACTTTGGAAGATTTTTCATGTTTCATTAGTATAATTCCTGTAATACCCACTCATTATTTTCCATACAAGCGGTGCCTCTCATCTGGCGAGTTTCTTTTCCAACACGAACATTAGTCACAAATTCTCGACAATTACCATTTGTTGCAACTGGGGCAGCATCAACAACAACTGGTTTATTTGGATTAGACCAAGTAGATACTTCACCGTCCTTATTATTGTTTAAGGATTGTCTCAATAACATGGTTGCGTACATCTGATCTACTTTATCAAAATGAGCACCAACTTCATGTCCAAACACAAGACCAGCAACCGACAATGTAGCAGCTATTAAAGGATCACCAGTTCGAGCACCTAAATATGCTCCTACTGCTGAACCCCCTAATGCACCAATGGTAGCTTTTTTACCAAACTTAGATTCTGTAGGAGCCCAAACCCCTCGGCCTGGAAGATAATAATCTTTGGATTGGCATCCTGTAATTGGATTACAACCAAGTGAAGGATTTATGCCTGATGGCATAAAACACCCACTTAAAGAAAAAACAACAACAGAACTAAGTAGAAGGCGTTTCAACAGTTACTTCCTTATTTTTCTTGATTACATTTTCAAGATTTTGTAGTGACTGTGCTTCCTCTTTTTTCTCTTGTTTTTCAACTTCAACCTCAAGTTCTTTCCACGCTTCCGTAGAACGTAACCTACTATAAATCATACGATCCTTACGCAACCGATTCATAATAATCTTAGAAGCTTCTGCATCTGTATATTTCAACAATACGAAAGCACGGTATTGTGTACCAGCTGCAAAAACTTCAGTTTCAACTGGACTATAACCAGCAACATCGACGTTTGCAATAACATTCTTTGCAACCTTTTCGATTTCGACCATAACCCGAGCATCAACATCTGATTGACCAAACTTTGCAATCCATGATTTGGTCATTGCTTTGAGTTTGCCATTAATACGATCTGCAAGAACAACTTTACCATTTAAGGTAGCAATATCAACTGCAAGCTGAAGATCAGGAGCAGTAGCTGCACCCACTGTAAAAATTGCATTCTTTTCCTCTGGCATTTCTTTATACCAATCAGGAATTTGTGCAACTGCATCTTCAACCTTTTGTGTCTTATATCGAATTTCGGGAGTATCAACCAAAAATTTTGGGTGATCGGCACCACATGCACCAAGAGTTAAAGCAAGGACGGATACCCCTGCCAGTAATTTTGCGTTCATCATCATTTAATTCCTTTCAATGTTTCAATCGCAACATCTCTAGCACCACTGTCTAGAAATAAGTTTTTAACATATGGTATAATATCAGGGTAAAATACCGCCAATATCACACCAACACTAATTCCAAAGAAAAATTTAAGCATTATTTAGTCTCATTTTTCTTAACATTTTCTTCCTCTTTCTCAGAGGGAGTATTTTGCCACACCGTGACCTTTGAACCAACATCTTTAATGTCTTGGCCGATACCGGAAATGGTATTACCACACCCAGCTAAAGCCAAAACAAAAAGAACTAGTACAACACCAAAGAAAAATAACATTGGTTCTATACTATAAAACCGACGATTTTTAATCATTTTCACAACTCAACATCCTTATACGTTGTTTACCAAAATCTGTCATTACGACATTCATGTATATAACCTTACACGAATTCTTCACATTTGTCAAGTCACATTTTAGATTTTTTTCACTTTTTAGTGTTTCGGGTATAATTTCCCTCATTACCTTGACTTTTGCTCTATTTTCTGCAAGTTCACAAGCATTTTCTTGTGACATATCAGGACTAAACATATATTCTCCCTGTGAGGGATACCATTTACCTTTCACACGAGCTTCTATAGACATAACACATTTCAACACATCTTTTATTTGAGGATTAGCTTGTATGTCTTTTTTAATAAGTCGAATAGATTCTATCGTACCTTCATATATAACTTCATCCTTGCTATCAAAGTTGCAGGGTGCATCTGCGACAGCAGTGGTAGTAAATAATATGAAAGGTAAGATTTTAACTATAGAGTGGACGATTTTTAAAGTAGTCATCCCAATATTCTTCAATTACACGACAAGCCAATTTAGAATCATTAGCCATTTCTAATTCTAAATCCCTACTAGCATCACAAAAATTACCACCAAACATTTCTGGAGACAGATGTTTGTGGGTATAGTGAATTTTACTTCTTTCTAGGATATCATTTTCCATGACATACTTCTTTTACTGCTTTTTTTACTGATTTTGCAACAATTTCAGAAACGGGAATAAGTTCTTTTTCACCCTTATCATCTTCTTCAACAGCAATAAAACCATCTCTTTCAAGCTTATCAAGAAGTGCGCTAAGCATTTCATCAACAATATACTTATGTTTTAAAAATCCGCCAAGAAGGTAAGCACCCAAAAGAGAACCGACTGCGATTAATGTGTGTAAAATGGGGTCCATAACAATATTTATCTATCTAAATTTCCATCTATTATAATAATACACCAAAAAAGAAGATTTGTCAACCTCTTTTTTTAAATAAATTATTTTTAATCCACCAATTTGTCATGTAGTCTCACAAAATAATCTGCATCAATTAAAACCAGAGGTTTTGATTTGTTACGCTTTAGAACTACAATTGGTTCATAATCACCAGAGTTTTCTTCGGCTT
>Ga0098057_1000713_pt1 | contig 10939 bp, 2 predicted proteins | sample 18_taG_FD_77072 | JGI IMG/M metagenome (GOLD analysis project Ga0098057, IMG submission 77072) | Marine viral communities from the Subarctic Pacific Ocean - 18_ETSP_OMZAT15316 metaG | ecosystem: Environmental > Aquatic > Marine > Oceanic | place: Pacific Ocean | collected 2015-01-19 | reverse complement strand
ACTCAATCAGGAGGTATTACTGAGGGAGGAGAAGAGGGTGGTGGTGGCCCTACTGGGATGGATAGACTTAGTGCTTTTGCTGCAGGAATGGGATCAAAAGGTTATATGGATTATTTAGGGAAATCAGCGGACGTAGATAAAACTAGTGCTCATACAAGATATTTAAATGAAACAGCTGCTAAACTAAAAGTAGAAAGGGAACAAGAAATGCAGCCGTTTGATATTGCCGAAGCAACTGGACAGTTAGACAGCACTGGGGTTTTAACTACAGAAATAACCAATCTTGCTAATATGGGCGGTTTTAATGCTAATGGTGGTGCGTTTACAAAGAAAGAATGGGCCAAAGCAATACAGACAGAAGGTTTCGCTGCTGATATAGGAACTATAATAAGGAAGGTTAACGCACCATTGGCAGAACTAATAAAATCTCAAGATAGACAACTGACGGAAGGATTAGATAGATATAAAAACACGACTACAGGGAAAGTTGATATAGAACAGATCATGTCAAACCCAGATGTACTTGGCGAAAATCCAAAGCTTGCTAAGATGTATGAGAGTATGCAGGCAAATAAGGAGAGGTATAAGAAGGCGAATAAAGGTCTGGCTTATTTTGATACATTAGCTGCTAGGGCTGCACCTATAACTACAAAACAAATGGAAGCAGACGCAAATCTTAATGGTATAGCACAAATAATTAACGCAAATCCAGGGATAACAAAGGCAGATGCTACTACTATGTGGTTTGCAGAAAAGGGGTTTCCAGCTTTACAAGCGCAACTTTCTACTTGGGGAGGGCTTCCATCAAAACAAGAAGTTTTAGATGGTAAAGTAGGAGATGATGTTTGGCAACTGATTGGGGCCCAAATATTTACCAAGACGGGTCAGATGGTAGAAGGTGAATCTATAAAGAAAGCATACCTTGGAGGACTTGAGGCAAGTGGATATGAGAGAGGTTACGGGGGTTACGGTAATTCACAGACATCATTTGGGCAGGATGGTGGAATATCCACTACAGATTATAATGCAGAAATGAACGCTGTTGCTTAATTAGAGAGGAATATATATGGCACTGACAAATGCTGATGTAATACAAAACGCAATAAATACAGATACTATTGCTCAACTCAATCAAAAACAACTAGGCTTGTATAAGGAGGGGGTAAGACGTGGTGACTTACAACCCTCCCCTACACAACAGGCGGCAATAAACCGCATACCTGTACCCACTCCTAAATTTGATCCGATGGGTACTGGCTATGATTATGAAACTGCACATAAATATGGTATTAATCCCAGCCCTATTGACGGTCACTGGCAAAGTCTTGTACCAGAGACAGGACAGGTACTGAAAGGTGCAAATCATTCTACCTTCGACAAGACCGTAGCGACAGAAAGAAGGATGGGCAATAATATAGTATATGATGAGACGGGTCGTCTTTATTCTATGAATAGGGGTGCCTTACGTGATGATGGTACCGAGAAGGGGGCTGGATTCCTTGGTAGCCGTAAGATGACAGATGGCTCAGGCCGTGTTGTTACTGATATGACTATAAGAGGTGGGCTCAGGATTGATGGTATTGAGCAGAAGTATCCTTTGTTGGTTTCAACTCTGAACGAAGCTGAAGTTGAAGTTCTTATGAGAGGTGGCGATATACCTGACAGTATAAGAAATAAAGCTATTAAACACGCAAAAGACCGTATAGAAGAAGGACTCTCTCCCTTTTCTGCACACGCCCCCGAAACTTCTAAGAAATTTGCACCATTTTACGCATACGAAGAACTCTCTAACGATAAACCTAAAACGGGTGGTTATTTATCTGCACTTTTAAGAGGTCTTGGAGAGGGTATAACAACTGAGTTCCCTTCCATGGGAGGTAGGGCTCTACAGATGATTGGGCTTAAGAAAGTTGGTAAAGCAATAGTAGACTGGGCAGAAGAAAAGTCTGATGAGATGTGGGGTACAAAGCCTGAGTATGAAGGGTTTGCCAGATGGTTATATGAAGCAGGAACAATGATACCTTCATCTGTTATACCTGGTGGTTTAAGTATGACTGGTGCAAAAATATTACTGAAGATGACTAGGTTAAAGAAGGCGATTGATACAACAGGGAAGGTTTTACGAGCCAGAAAACTAAGTCACGCTGGGGTTATAGGAAGGGGTGGTAAGGCTGTAGGCAACTTAAAAGGTTTTGGAGCAAGAGAGTCAAAGATTATGAGTGCGAGGGCTGTTGTAAAAGCTAGCAAGGCACAAAAACTCGCTATAAAGAATTTTAATAAATCAAGTAAGGCTGTAGACTGGATAACGGGAGCATCAGTTGGTACTTTCTTTGGACTATCACAAGCACAGGCCACTAAAGATACAATGCATGAACGAATAGCCATGCTGGAAGAACAGGGTGATATAGATGGCGCAAATGCCCTGAGAAGTAAACTATGGTGGGCACCTCTGGCGACAGGAGCGATTGAAGGTATTGGTGAGACTATCGGGGCAAGATACCTGTCTATGTTGTTCAGGGTTAAGCCAGGGATAATAACCCAGAGAACAAGTAAAGAGTTTGTGGAAAACTTCCTATTGAATGCGGGTAGAACAATGGGAGTTGAAATAGGCACTGAAATGGGACAGGCAGGTGGTCAGGCAGCAGTAGAAAAGTATGCAGGTGTAAGGCCAGAAGCACGTATGATGTCAGAGATGGTTTCTGTTATAGGCCCCACCGCAGTGATGACACTTCTTCTTGGTGGCGCAAGTGGAGCCATGAACCTTCCAGGTGTAGGAAAGCAGATTAGACAAAATGAGTTAAGGGGTATTATAGATAATGACCTGGGTAAACATGCAGTAAATATGGGTAGGTACCAAGAAAAGAGTACTAATATAACAAGGACTGTAGATAATATAAAAGTTGGTAAAGCAAGTGCAGGTACCGAACAGCTCGTTGCTGGCGTAGTAGAAAGCGTGTCTAATGTTGGAGAACAAAGGGCTGAACAGTATAGAGATAACCTAAAGAACGAGAATGCTACTACACAACCAACATATATTGAAGCAGCTTTAGATGGACTTAGTAATGCTGTATCAAAACTTGGGGGGAAGACTGTAACTAAACAACAGAAGGAACAAATAAACAATGCGGTAAACAGTGTTACAGAAAATTTAGATAAATTTGATGAGGGAATACAAAGCCAGGTTATTGAAGAAGTGGGGAATGTAATGTTTGCTGACTCAGCAGCAGTAAAAGCAATTAACAAGGCAAGTGGAGCAGTTGAAAAAGTAAAGACGGCTGCCAAAACAGTAGTTCAAAAGATAACAGGAAGGACCGTTAAGAAGAGCAGGACGGACAAACAGGAAAGACCCTCACGGGTGGGTCCTGAAAAACCCGATGAAATATCGTCAACAACCCCCTTTCCAGGTATTAAAAGAATAGAGGAAGGAATAGAAGAGGAAGGGAAAAAAGCGCAGAAAGAAAGCCTTAGCGACCTTACTAATATGCCAGCGGAAAAACATAAATCGTATATTCAAAGAATATTTGATAGTATGGGCGGTAGACTAGATTTGGCGAAAAATACGTATGAAAGTAATGTATTGGAAATTGGACATGCTGACACTATGACTGGTGAAGCTGCGAAACAAACAAAGGGAATTATAGTTGATCCAAAGAGTAAAGATTCCGCTGCTACCATGGGTAAGAAGCTATATGCTTTAGGTATTATGAGTAAGTATAAGCATACGCAACAACTTAAAAGATTACTAGGCGAGGCATTAGAGGGTGAAAAATTAAGCAAGACGAAGCCTCTTACCGTGACCCAAATAGAGAAGATAATAGACAAGCTTGGGCCAGATGCCAAAGGCAGTATTATGGTCAAGAACCTTGATGGCACCCTTCATGTAAAACTGGGACGTGAAACAGACGAGAAAACAGATATAACAATAGAAGATCTCAAACAAAACTTAATAAATATAGATGCGGGGAAGGATGTACCTAATTTTATACGTGAAATACTTAGTATACGTAGTGATAGGGGATACTCCTTATCAACCATTCTCTGGAACCTGGAGAGGGATGGTGAGATAGATAACTGGGAAGACTGGTTACAGGTAGCACAGGTATATAATAGTGACTGGACTCAACATGCTGTTAATAAAAGATTAAATTCAGCTCAAAGAAGACAGATGGTGAGAAGGTTTCAGACGAATACAAATAGAAAAAGCAGAGATCCACTAATAAGGCCAGCGCCTATTGACAAAAACAACCGTGTAACCAAAGAAGCTTTTCCTTTCTTTTCAGATTTAGCCATAAATACTACAAACACTAAACTAATACAAGTGCTTAGTGATAGCACTAAAAGCAGATACTATGGTGTCTACCGTACTTTACATAACTATGCGGAAAATAATCAAGAACAAATTGCAGAAATATTTGAGGATGGGAAAATAGGTGGAAAGATTAACCCTCGTCAGGAGGTAGCAGCATGGAATTTTATAGAAGGGTTTATAAAGGATTATGTAGGTGATGGCAAAGATCTTCCATTTGGTAAGGCAAAAGGATCAGTTAATAAAAGAACCCGTGATTACGTTGAGACATCATCATCTGCACTCAAAGGGGCTGCCATATATGGAATGTTTGGTGTTAGTTCTGATGGTATTAGAACGATACTAAAGACACATAATCAGGGTGTTACAAATCTTGTTGAAGAAAGTAACAAGGATATGACTATAGATGAAAACGTCATGGAACATGCAAAAACCATCCTTAACATCAACGTACGTAAAGCAGATGAGGCATATAAAAATTCTATAAAGAAGAACAAAAAAGCTAGAAAAGAATTACTCTTAAAACGTGTTATAGCACACAGAGATAGGTTTATATTCACCACAGGAAGAATTGCGGGACCAAGGGATTTTGAACAGACTCGTATAGAGTGGGGTGGGTTGGGAAGTACTTCCCATCGTACCAACAAAAAAAGGGATATTCATTTCTTTTTTGGTAAGAATGATCCAAGGACTAGTGGTGATGTTTTAACAGATAAGGACATAAGTGAAGCTACTGAGTATATGGATGCTTTATTAGAATATAAGGCCCTGTCTCCTGAATCATTTGAAGGTTCAGGTCTTGCTGTAGAAAAAAGTGGTAGAGCAAAAGGCCTTCCATCTCTTGTTAACCTGAATTTTACTAAAGATGGTAAGGTTGTAGGAATTAAGGATAAGACAAAGATAAGGAAAGTAAGCGGTGGTAAGGTTGATCAAAGCATAAGGGAAAAAGAATATCAATCCCTTACCCCAGCAGCTTTTAAGGAAATAATTAATAAGGTGGTTTTTCTGGCCCTACAAAAAGAAAACCCGACTGTTCCTTCAGACTACAAGGGCAGGGAAGAGGATTATTACTACGAATTAATGAATAGTTACGGGGACAGTTTGCTGCGGCATTTTTACATATGGGACGCAGTTAATAAATTAACAGAAAAGGATAGTCAAAGAGACAGTATACTCAGAATAGAATCGGTGGTGGGACATAGAAATTTGGTTGAAAATTATATCAAAAATATGATAGCAGCGAGGGAGACTTTCGATAATGCAATAAGCATTAATCATGGTCTTGTAGAAGCCCTAAAGAATAAGGCAGTCCCTCTTGACGATTTATATAACAGGGATATACCTGGTGTGAAAGGTTTAAGAGTTATAAGAAATAATAAGTCAGGAAAAGGCGATCATATACTGGCGGTATTTCCTGAAAATGTTAACGGCTATGCCCTTTATAAAGACAAAAAAGATGCCTGGATGGTATATCAAGTGAATAGCGGCAAGTCTTTGTCTTTTAATAATATTAAGGTCATTAAAAAGAGTGGAGATAAATCTTTCCCTGAAAGTATTAAACTGCAACATTTAATATATTTCCTTGAGGGAAAGATAGAAACAACTACGGATACAAACAAGGGCCTTTATACATGGGAAAGCTCCAAAAGCAAAACAAACCCAGAAGAAATAGAACTTACCAAAGAGGAAGAAGGGGAAATAAAATATTTGGATAAACTGGAACGTGATATGAATGCTATAGTTAGTAGCCTTGAAATGGAATTAATACCTTTAGAGGAACAAGACGCTACGGTGATACCTCCTAATTTGGTGGAGGCAAAGGCAAGGGCCAGAGAGTTGGTAACTATTATTAATAATAATATATTAGCAGAGTGGGGGACTAAAAAGAATAGGGCTAAAATTACTGCCGCTGTTAAAAAGCTTGAACAGTTGGTAGCCACATATAAGGGGCAAGTACATGGACGTGGCCTTAATATTGATGATGTGTTCGTAAAAATTAATAAAGCAAGAAAAAGTGTAGGAATGGTAGCAAAAAATGTAAACTACAGTATAGTACCAGCAATGAGTGATAGGTCTAAGAAAAAGGTGCTGGAGGTAGAAAACCAAATAAGACTAGATAATGAATCCTTTAGGGTGAGATTGCCGTTTACCAGTAAGGAAGATCCTATTCATGGAAGGCTGGGGAAGTTTGTGGAATTAGATCATGACGCTATTAAAAAATACACAACAGATGAACTTGGACTGAGTGATGCGGAATTTCAAAACTTAGCAAAAAGATTAAACAAAGGATACGGATCTAAGGAAAGATACAGCCTGATAATATATAAACCAGTGCAGGCAGTTGGTGAGAATGCCAAGAGAATGGCGCAGAAGAAAATTCCTGGCATAGGACAACCTAAAATAGGTCAGATGCATAGGTATACAGAGTTTGCAGCAGAGATAGGCTTAGTTGGTGTTAATAGTCATAGTGAGTATTTAAATATATTAAGAGAGCGACGGGCATTTACACCAGAATCATTCAATAAGGTTAGGGATAGACTTATAATGCTTGCAACAAGTATGGGTGCCAGAATAGAATCTATTGATTTTATAGATGCCCCTCTATCTCTTAGGCAGGATTTAATGAACAGAAATCCTGGTGCCAGTAATGCTGAAATAAATAATATAATGAGACAGACATTAGTGGATCAGGGAATATTTAAGGAAGGAGAAATAGATGAAGCAATCAGGAACGGAGAAGACTTCAACGTTGCGGGGAAGCACGAAGTTATGGCTGACGGACAAGCGGTTCTCACCCTTGGGCACGGTGCTACTCTTAAAACCGCTTTCGAAGAAATCGCTCATACGATCATCCAGCAAGGCGGGGAAATCGAGGGAGTAACCGATGGTGTGTTATTGGGTGATCCTGCATCAGAGGAACGTGCAGCTAAAGCACTGGCAGACTGGTTATTTAATATGTTAGTAAAGGGTAAGGTCCCGTGGACCAGAGTAGCCAGAAAGATGACAAAGAGGGCGACTGGATTTGTACAAGAAAGAAAGAATGTAATTGAAGACCTTTATGATTTAGATAAAGAGATGACCGACCCTATTGGTGAAGGAGGGGAACTTAAAAATCCTTACCTTGATGAGACAAGGTATAGTGTTAAGAAGAAAACTAAGAAGAAAGCTAAGAAGAAAGTTACTAAGAAGAAAGTTAAGGAGGAAGTTACTAAGAAGGAAGTTAAGGAGGAAGTTATTGGGGATGCTAGTTATGTTGATTCCTCTTTGTTATTGGCCGATGAAGCATATAATAAGGAGATAGAGCAGGACGGACAAACTGGTGCGCAGGTTATAGCACACCATACCAAAATTATAAAAGAGAAAGACATTAGAGCAAAGCTTTCAACAATACCAGAAGGCCTTGATATTAATAAGATTGTAAAGCAGGTAGTATCAACACAAAGAAATCATAATGAAACATATGACCTTTTTATAAACCAGGGATTAAGAAATAGTAGCCTTGCTTCAAAGATAAAATGGAAGCCGCTTCGGGTGTTTCTGGAGTTTTGGCAATCACTATCATCGTTGGGTGATTATGAATACGCTATGCTGGCAAGACTAAAAATGAGGGGTGGGATAAGTGAATCTAACAGGTTGATTAATAGAATTATGCGTGAAATAAAGAAGTTTGATAGAATATATGGCAAGGGTGGACCAAAGGAGATGAGTAACTGGGAAGGACAGGGAGGCATAAAGGAAGAGATAATGGACTTCTTGCGTAGTAAAACTGGCTCACCGCTTTTTGATACACAAGAAATACAAGAGGTAGACGCTAATATAGCAGCAGAACTTGGTTGGAGAAAGGGTATAATAAAGCTGTATAATTTAAGAGAGGCGTTTGAAAAAGGGCTTTCTCGTCTTAAGGAAAAACATGAGTCAACTACAAATGTAACACGAAGGGCCGCAATAACGGAAAACATAAATAAAAGAAAAATTCAAATAAAAGATACTAATAAAAGAATAGAGAATCTTGGAATAATGACAGGTAAAGGGCCTAAGACTGGCCCAAAAGCTGATAATGAAGTGTATGATGCCGAGATAGGTATTAACTGGAAAAGAGAAAAAGTAAACCATGAAGCTGTAAGTAAAAAGGATGTGTTGGATAGGTTGGACGTAAAAATGAAAAAACTTAAAGAGCTCCGTGTTATGGCAGACTATAACGCACTTAAGTCCCCCGCAGTGCGAATGCCTGATGAGGTAAAGAAGCTTGCGTTCCAGATTAAAGCGGCACAAACAAAGCTGGGCTACATGCTTTTTGAGAGAGGCGTTATATCGGCTGATACATACTGGAAATATCATGGTAAATATATACATTATATGTATAAAAAAGACTTTCTCTTGTCAAACAGGGATGATATACCAGGTGAGGATTTAACTGCCGATACAGGAACCGTAGAGAACTGGCTGGGGGAAAGAAAAATATTAGATAGTAATTTGCAAGATGCATATGGATTTGTTAACGACTGGGCTGCTCCAATCAGCACAGCGATGGCAGATACATTACGTTATATAGCTAACTTGGATTATTATAAGGGCCTTAAGAGGAGCCCAGAGTTAGTACTTAATTTCGAAGGTGTAGCAGGCGTTAAGTGGAAAGAGAATGAAAAGGAATGGGTTATTACACAGGAGGTTCCTTCAGGTTTCGGGGAGTGGTGGGAAAGACATTACATTACTAAAAAGCCTGAAGTTATGTTAACAAGAGTTGTTGGTGAAAAGGGTGTGGAAAGAGACTGGAAAATTATGGAGATGGCAGAAGCTATAGTGGTTTTAACTGATATGTTAAATGATGGTAAGGCTAGAGGGGATAATATGTCTGCAACAGAAACACTTTTAGAATCCATGAAAAAAGCATATAAACCTGTTGCTGGTGTCCTTAAAAAAGCAGGAGATAAAAACCTACAGGCTGATTACAGAAAGTTCACAGGTGAAAGGTATGGTGAACTCGAAGGACAGTATGTGGCAAAGCCCGTATATGACGACATTATGCCTATAACATCACAGGCAGAACTTCATTCTGGTGCGGGATATGGAGCGGCATTAAGGGGGGTTACACAGTCTATCGTGCTGTTTAAGATAGGCAAGGCTACTCTTAATTTTCCTACGGCATTTAGAAATGTAATATCTAATGTACTTCAAAACAATCTGAGAGGGAGGCCACTTGGTGTTGTAATGGATGACTTTAGAAAGGCTATAGCTGGAATGTTACGCAAAAACCCCGATGGAGAATATGGGTATGATATGGTATCAGCACTGAAAGCAGATGGAACAAGGGAAACTATTGATGTGTTCCTTGAGTTTTTAAACCATGCAGGGGATCAGGCTAATATGCCTAAAGAAGAAATAGAAGGGATGGTTGCAGAATACAGGCACTTTTATAAAGGGGGTAATTGGTTTAAGTTTATGACTTCCCTTAGTAAACTGTCTAAATATTACGGGTCAATAGATATAATGGCTAAGTATTCAATATACCGACAGTTAAGAACATCTGGTGAATTGGGTAAGTGGAGTGGGATGGGAACAAACAAATATGTGCATCCAGAGCTGGCAATGGAAGAAGCCCAGAAATGGGGAATGGATTACAGTTTAACATCAAGAAGTATTAAGCAGTTTAGAAAATTCCTTGTGCCATTTATAACTTATCAATATAAAGCAACTTCACTTATTGCGGAATCAATAATAAAAAGACCATGGGTGATGGGAAAATGGGCACTGTTAATGGGAGTGGGTGCTGGTAGTTGGAGTCTTGCCCGTGAAGCGGCCCAATTCTTTATAGGAATGGACGATGATGAATGGGAAAGAACGGTTAAAAATCTGGCTCATTTTGTAAAGAATGAAAAAACCTTTATGCCGTTGCCATTTAGAAACGCACAAGGAGAAGTTATGTTCTTTGACGGCTCATACTTTATGCCGTGGGGAACCTGGTATAATGCGGTATCTGACCTGTCAGAGGGTGAGTTTACTATGGCGTATCAAAAACTTGGAGTGGGTAATCCTTTCCTTACAAGTTATACAGCACTGTCATCGGTTGCAAAGGGACAGCCAGCGATTGATCCATTCACACATAAACCTCTATGGAATATTACAGACTCAACACCACGAAAGTGGCATAAAATAATATCATATATGCACAATATAGTAACTCCTGGTATGTTTGAAAACTTCACATTACCTGGGGCTGATAAATATGGTGCAATCCCTCTTTCTGCTAGGGTTCTTGCGAGTAAAATAAAAGGTAAAGAGGCAAAGGATACATGGGGAAGGGTAAAGGGATGGGAACAGTTTGGTAGATACTTTGGTGTTAATACGGTGACAGGAAGTAGAAGGCAGGTTGTTACTATAAAGCAGGCAAGAATAAAGAGAATACGGGCATCAGCATATAAGGAACTGCGCAGTCCTAGTTATCGTGGAAAACCAGCTAAAAAACGGGCTGTTCTTAAAAGAATGAAATATAAAATAAAGGAAATTATGGCTGAATGAAAACCAGACTACGTGATATACTATTACTAGGTGTCGTTATAATACCAGTGTTTATATTTGCCCTGTTGTTGACAGTGACGGGCTGGTTTAAAGGTACTAATTAAACCCACCTTCCTT